>ERZ1034920.925-NODE-925-length-20475-cov-35.697502_pt1 | contig 20475 bp, 34 predicted proteins | sample MGYA00520688_ERZ1034920 | MGnify/ENA primary metagenome ERZ1034920 (study PRJEB33766, sample SAMN09781785) | gut metagenome | biome: gut microbiome | host: Homo sapiens | place: Madagascar | study: EMG produced TPA metagenomics assembly of the PRJNA485056 data...
ATTTCCGACGGCGGGGAAAAAGTGCGAGGGGGTGAGTGACAAGAAAACGCGATCGGGTGCGGCGCGTGCGCAAACGACGCGGCTGCGCGCAGCCGCGCGAAGGTCACTTTGCCCCTCACGCTTGGCTGCTGCCGGTTCGGCCGGCTGGCCGCTCCCCGCTCTGGCGGCGGTGCCCAAATCGGACACGAGAAAATTTCCGGCGCATTCCCCGCTCTTTGCGGCGGACATGGATGATCTTCCTTTCACGCCTCGCTCTTCGCGGCCAAGGCGAGGAGCGGGGAATGCGCCGGAGAAAACACGGAGGTGAGGCGATGGGCCGCGAGGCCATGATCAAGGCGGATATGGAAGCGGTCGGGACGTACTCGCCGATATTTGACAAAGCGATCCACGAACTGGCAAAGCAGGAGCGAGAGCTCGCACGCGCTGAAAAGGCGTGGAAAGCCGCGGGCGGCAAAATGGTCGCCAAGCTTGTGAACAAGACGGGCGCAACGTACACGGCCAAAGATCCCAACTACGCGGTGGTCGACCAGCTGCGCAAGGATATCCTGGCACAGCGCGCACAGCTCGGATTGACGCCAAAAAGCCTGAAAGCCATGAAAGCAAAGCTCGCGAATCCCGAGGTGGAGCGGCGGTCGAAACTCGAAGAGTTGATCGACGCGGCCAAAGAGTACGCGGCCGAAAACGCGGGCAGGTACCAGGCGGATGTGGACGGATACGTCGAAAACGTACTTTCGGGCGAGATCGTCGCCTGTGAAGAGATATGTCTCGCTTGTGAGCGGTATGTGCGCGACCTGGGAAACCCCAAGTGGGAATTCCGCAGTGAGCCGGCCTGCGAGGTGCTCGCCATCATCGAGACAATGATGTGCCACCAGCAGGGCGAATTCATGGACGGCCGGCCGCTGCGCGGCACGCCGTTTTTGCTGCTGCCGTATCACAAGTTTATCGTGTTTAACATTATGGGCTTTTACCGGGCCGGCACGCAGCTCAGACGCTTCACCGAGGCGCAAGACTTCATCCCGCGAAAAAATATCAAGACCACCTTCGCCGCGGCGCTAGCGTGGGCCCTGGCGCTCTACTACGCGCCGAGCGGATCAAAGGTCTACGAGGTCGGCGGCGCGCTCAAACAGGCGATGGAAGGATTTGATTTCCTCTCGTACAACATCCGCAGGCTGCGCATTTCGACCACGGACGACCCCGAAAACGGCCTGCGGATCCTCAACAGCAATTCCGAGCACTCGATCACCGGCGACATCGGTGAGGGTGGCTTTATCAGCATCAACGCGCTGGCGGCCAGTCCGGACAAGCAGGACTCTTTTAACTGCAACATCGTCATCGCGGACGAGGAGCACACCTACAAGAGCCCGCAGCAGTACCAGGTATTGAAAGACGCGACCAAGGCGTACTCCAACAAGCTGGTCATCGGCATTTCGTCCGGCGGTAAGCTGGCGCACGGCTTTCTGGCACGGCGCGTGGAGTACTGCCGGAAGATCCTCAAGGGGACGATCACCGGAGACGCGGCCGACAGCCTGTTTATTTTTCTTGCCTGCGCGCCGCGCATGGACAGCGGAGACGTGGATTACACCAATCCAGATGTGCTGCAAGGCTGCAATCCCGGATGGGGACAGTCCATTCGACCGCAGGACATGATCAACGATGCGATGCAGGCCAAGGACGATCCGCAGATGCGGCCGGAATTCCTGCAAAAGTCGCTGAACGTCTTTACGGCGGATCTTAAGGCGTATTTCAACATCGACGAATTCCGCGCAAGCGACAGCAAGTACAACTGGACGCTCGACGAGCTGCGCCGGCTGCCGATCCGATGGTACGGCGGCAGCGACATGTCTAAGCTGCACGACCTGACGGCAACGTGCCTGTTCGGCAACTACAAGGGCGTGGATATCATCATCCCGCACTGCTGGTTCCCGGTCGTGGCCGCGACGCAGAAAGCACAGGAAGACGAGATCCCGCTCTTCGGCTGGAAAGACGACGGATGGCTTGACATGTGCAACGATAAGGTGCTCAACTATTCCGACGTTGTGCGGTGGTACATTGCGCGGCGCACGGAAGGCTTTAAGCTGCGGCGTATCGGACATGACCGCAAATTCTGCCGCGAGTACTTCATCGAGATGAAAAACAAGCACTTCCCAATCAAGGACCAGCCACAGCTATTTACCCGCAAGAGTGAGGGATTCCGGTACCTTGAAGCGAGCGCGAAGCGCGGCACGCTGTACTACTGCCACGCCGAGCCCTTTGAATATTGCGTGCAGAACGTGCACGCGATCGAAAAGGCCGACGACATGATCCTGTATGAGAAGATGGCGGAGCACCTGCGCATCGACGTGTTTGACTGTGCGGTGTTTGCGGCGTGCACGTACCTCGAAGACCTGGAAGCCAGCAACAAGGGCAAGGGATGGTATGACGACGATGAGAAAGGCAAAGAAGCATGACAAAGCATATTAATAGCCGGGTGCGGAAAGCGCCGCCTCGCATCCGCGGCGATAACTCGGCGCTGGGTCTGTTTTTAGGAGATAGCTTTGACAGCCTGAGCGTGAGCGGCTATTCCTCGCTGCTGCAATCGCCGGACGCGGCGACGGGGATCGCGGTGACGGCGTCCATCATTGGCGCATCGACTATCCAGCTGATGCGCAACGGCAAGGCCGGCGATGTGCGCGAGAAAAATGAGCTGAGCCGGTTTATTGACGTGACGCCATACTCTTTGTCGACACGCAAGACGTTTGTCGAGTGGATCGTGACGCAGATGCTATCGAAAGGCAATGCTTTTGTGCTGCCGGTGACGCAGGGCGGCAAGCTCGCTGACCTTGTCCCCATGCCGGGGGCCAGCGCAAACGCGACGGCGGACAACAGCTATCAAGTGATGTGGAAAGGCAACGTGTTTGAGCCGGGCGAAGTGCTGCACTTCCCGTTCAACGTAGATCCGGCGCAGCCGTGGCGCGGCCGCGGCGTGACAATTCAGCTGCGGGACGTGCTGCAAAACCTCAAGCAGGCGGCGGCGACCACGAATCGCTTTATGGCGGACAAGTGGAAACCGAGCATCATTGTCAAGGTCGACGCGATGGCCGATGAATTCAGCAGCGAGGCGGGCCGCAAGCGGCTCGCGGAACAGTACCTTTCCGAAGACGAGACGGGCGCGCCGTGGATTATCCCCGCGGATCTGATCGACGTGCAGCAGGTCAAGCCGCTGACGCTGGCTGACCTCGCCATTAACGAAACGGTCGATCTGGATCGAAAGACCGTCGCCGCGGCACTGGGCGTTCCACCCTTTATAATCGGCGCGGGTGCGTACAATCAGCCGGAATATAACAACTATATCCGGCGCATGGTGGTTCCGCTGGCGACGACGATCGCGCAGGAACTGACGAAAAAGCTGCTGCTGTCGCCAGAAATGTATTTTAAGTTCTCAACGCGCAAGCTTTACTCCTACACGCTGACGGAGCTGGCCGACGTAGGCGATGCGCAGTATGTGCGCGGCCTGATGAGCGGCAACGAGGTGCGCGACTGGCTCGACCTCGGCCCGATCGACGGGCTGGAAGAGCTGGTCATGCTGGAGAACTATATCCCGGCCGAGATGATCGGCAACCAGAAAAAGCTGAAAGGAGACAGCGACGATGGAAACGAATGACCGCAAGCAGCGACAAGTACGCTCGCTGCCGCAGAACTTTAAGACCCGCGACGCGGACGGCAAGCTCTATATCGAGGGCTATTTTGCCGTGTTCGACTCCCCCTATCCCCTGTGGGACGGCGCGGAGGAAGTTGTCAAGCCGAACGCGTTTGAAGGTGTTTTGACGCAGGACGTGCGCGCGCTGGTCAACCACGACACGACGCTCGTCATGGGACGCACGACAGCCGGCACGCTCCTGCTGAAGCAGGACGAGACCGGCCTTTGGGGACAGATTGAAGTCAACCGAGACGATACCGACGCCATGAACCTCTATGCCCGCGTCCAGCGGGGTGACGTCAGCCAGTGCTCGTTTGGTTTTGATATCGAGAGAGAAACCTTTGTGGATCTCGGCGACGGCCGGTGCCGCTGGGAAATCGAAAAGGTCAATCCGCTGTACGAGGTAAGCGTCTGCACGTTTCCCGCCTACGAGGCGACAAGCGTGAGCGCCAGACGGCAGCAGCTCGAGACCATCAGGCAGCGCGAGACGCAGGTCTGGCGCGAAAATATGAAAAAAAGACTGGAGGCATACTGATTATGGCACTGAAAGTTTTGCTCCTGCGCAAGAAGCTGAACGAGAAGAACGCGGAGATCAAGGAACTTCGCAAGCAGCAGGCCGGATTTAAAAAGCGCGAGGACGAGCTCGCGGCCGACATCGAGGCTGCTGTCACCGACGAGGAGAAAACGGCGGTCGAGGAAGCCGTCGCGGCCTTTGAGGAGGAAAAGAAAAACGTCGAGGATGCGCTGGACGCCGCGGAAGAGGCTGCGCAGGATCTGACCGACCAGATCGACGAGCTGGAAAGCGCAGTGCAGGACGCTGTGGACAGCACTGATGACCAGGGCGATGAGGCCCGCGGCCGCAAGGGCGGCATGAAGAAGAGAGGAGCAATGAAAATGCCTACTGAAACCCGAGAGAAGATCCGCGGCATTGCTGTCCGCGACCTGAGTGCGCAAATGGAGCGCGACGACGTCAAGGCGTTTCTGACGCGCGTGCGCGAGATGAAGAACGAAAAGCGCGACGTCAAGGGGGCCAATCTTGGCATCCCCGACACGCTGCTGCCGATCCTGCGCGACACGACGGAGCGCTACAGCAAGCTGTACCAGTACATGCACGTCACGCCGCTCAAGGGCACGGCCCGCCAGAACATCGCGGGCAAGATCCCCGAAGCGGTCTGGACAGAGGCGCTGGGCAGACTTAACGAGCTGGACATCGACTTCTCCCAGATCGAGCTGGACGGCTACATGGTCGGCGGCTTTGTGGTCGTGCCTAACCCCACGCTGGAAGACGACGATAACCTTGAGCTGCTCGCCACCGTCATCGACTATCTTGGCCAGGCAATCGGCCTTGCTATGGATAAGGCGGGCGTTTACGGCGACGGCGACAACAAGCCGGTCGGCTTTGTCCATCGCCTTGCCGCAGACAGCAAACCGTCCTGGTGGGGTTCCAAGCAGGGGGCATTTACTGACCTGCACACGAGCAACATCGTAAAGCTCGACCTCTTCAACACGGAGGGCGTTGCATTCTTCCGTCCGCTGGTCGCGGCGCTGAGCAAGGCAAAGCCCAACTATTCCAACGGCAATCTCGTGTGGGTCATGAACCGCACAACACACATGGACCTCAAAGCCCGCGCGATGGCGTGGAACAGCGCGGCGATGCTGCTGCCCGGCATGGAGGACACGATGCCCATCGTAGGCGGCACGATCGTCGAATGCGACTTTATGAGCGACTACGACATCGCGGGCGGCTACATGGATCTTGAGCGCTGGGTCGAGCGCAGCGGCGCGAAGATCGAATCGAGCGACATTCCGCTCTTCATCCAGAACTGCACGATTTTCAAGGGCCTCCAGAGATTCGACGGCAAGCCGGTTTTTGGCGAGGGCTTTGTGATCGTCAACTACAACAACACGGCGCCGACCACGTCGCTGAGCTTTGCGACCGATTACAACGGCGATCCGGCCGCGCTGGTCGTGACCGCGGCGAAGCCCGCGAGCGGCAAGAGCACGCTGACCGTGACCGGCAACACCGGCAGCAAGCTCAAGTACATGGTCGCCGGCGTGCCCGTCAGCGTGGCCAAGGGCGCGGCCCTGGGCGAGAGCTGGAAGGATGTGTCCGTGGACAAGGGCGTTGCCGCGGCGAGCGGCAACTATGTCACCGTATGCGACATTGACGCCAGCGGCCGCGTGATCGGCATCGGCGCGGCGCTGGTCGCTACGGCTTGATGAGAGAGGAGGCCGCGAACGATGATGACAGACGAAGATAAGCTCAAAATGCTTGAGGCCGAGCTTGATATGCGCCACGCCGACGAGAAGCGCAAGGCGCAGCTCAAGCAGCTGCTCACCGTCGCGGCCTCCCGCATTGAGCGGTACGGGGTCACGCTGCGGGATGATCTGGACGACACGCAGCTCCAGGTGAGCATGGCGGCGTGGATCTATCGCAGGCGCAACCAGACCGCGGGGCCGGCGCTGCCGGCCTATCTGCGCATGGATCTCCACGACCGTCTGATCCAGGAGAAAGGCGGGGAAAGCAATGGCTGAGGCCTACACGTTTTCAGACGTCGTGACGCTGATCCGCGAGGTCGAGACCGGCTATGACGAGATCGGCCGCGTGCAGACCACGGAGCAGACGAGCGAAAGCTATGCCGAGATCCGCAGTGTTGGATCACAGGAGACCTATAACGCGCAGGCGATCGGCCTTGCGCCGGAGCTCAAAATCATCCTGCCGAGCTTTGCGGATGATTATCACGACGAGAAGCTGGTGGAATATCTCGGGAGACGCTATCACATCCTGCGCGTCTATAAGGCGAGCGACGGTACGTGCGAGCTGACGGTCGGGCAGATGAAAGGGCCGGTGTCCGATTCCGACACCGTATGGAGGGAACGCTGATGACACTGGATGACATCATCATTAAGACCGTATCGCCGGTGGTCAAGCCGGTCGTGCCGAACCTCTACACCGGAGAGAGCGTGCGGTATTGCACGTTTAACTACTCCGAGATGCCAGAGGGAATTGGGGACAACGCGGCGCATCTGACGCGGGCGCTTGTGCAGGTGCACTACTTCGCGCCGCTCAGGGAGTCAACGATCAAAACGCGGCACACGCTGCGCGACGCGATCGCGGCGGTGGATGATTTTACCCTGCCAAGCATCGAAAACGCCACGGACGAGACGGGACAGCACTATGTGCTGGAATTTGACGCCGTGGGACGCTGGGAGGCGAAGGACGATGGCCAGAGTTGAGTTTTTCGGCATCGATGAGGTCGTAACATCGCTGACGGAGCTTTCTGAGCTGCCGGACGAGGTGATCGACGCGATGCTCAACGCCCGCGCCGACGTGGTCGTTGAGGCACAGCGCGAGGAGGCAAGTAAACTCGGTATGTACAAGACTGCGACCACCCACAACAATACGCGTAATACATCAGCGACCAATTTTTTACACGGGCAGACAAAAAGCTATTCGCATGGAACGACTGCCAGGTCCATAAAAAAAGGCAAGGTCAAAGTCAAGAACGGAAAGCGGATGCTGTATATCACGCCGACAGGAAGCCGCCGGCGAGGGAAAACCAAGACAAGAAATGCAGAGATTGCATTTTTGAATGAGTATGGGACACGGACGATCAATGCGCGTAATTTCATTCGAACCGCGAACGAATCGTGCGCGGACGCCGCGGTGGCGGCGGAGTTTGAGGTGTACAGCCGCTACCTCGAAGAAAAAGGGCTGTAGAAAGGACTACCATGCAGTACGGAGCAAAGATGATCCAGTGGGCACCGTTTGCCGCGACTGATCCGGAGACGGCAAGCGCGCCCCCGAAGCTCGGCACGCCGGCGAATCTCGGCGCGCTGAACAAGGTGACCGAGACGATCAATTTCAACCGCACGAGCGCCTTCGGCGACAACGTGAAAAAGGTTGAGATCGTGGAATTCAAGGACGGCTCGCTGGCTGTGGAGACGCTGTATCTTTCGAACGCGAACGCAGCGGCGGTGACCGGCGCGGAGCTGGGCACGACGGACGGGGACAAAGACCTCAAGTTCGGCAGCAACGACACCGCGCCCTATGGCAGCCTCGCCTTTTACACCAACCACATGAGAGACGACGGGACGAAATACTATCAGGGCATTTTCTATCCGAAGGTCAAGGCCAACATGGAGGGCGAGGAGTACGAGACCAAAGGAGACAGCATTGTGCTGAGCAATGCCAAGCTCACATTTACCGTTTTCGAGCCGCTCTACGGCAAGTATAAGCACAAGAGCGAGGAATTCGACACCGAGGCCAAGGCCGCGGCGTGGGTCAACGAAAAAATCAAGGCCGCAGCGGGCGGCTGAGAAGCGAAGAGACGCGGCACCCGCTGCGTCTCTTTTGTGTTTTGGAGGGAAAATATGAAGACGATCCCCTATGAATTAAATGGGCACACGTTTTATCTGTGTCTGAACGGGCAGGCGCTTTTTGACGCCTACGACAAATTCGGCTACGAGGGCTTTCTCACGAAGCACATCGAGGGGAAAGACAAGCAGAGCTTTGAAAATACGTGCTGGCTGCTTGCAAAGCTCGCCGAGCAGGGGGAGCTGGTGCGGCGGTGGCAGGGGCTCGACCGCGGGCCGATCGTGCCGGAGCAGTATTTCCGCGTAAATCTCAAGCCGCTGGAGGTCTCGGACGCAAAAAAGGCGATCCGCGAGGCTATTGCGCTTGGATTTGCCCGCGAGGAAGAAGAAAAGCGAGAGCGCGACCTCTTCCTCGAAGAGCTTCAAAAAAAAACGAAAGAAATAACGTGACGCGCGCGTGGTGGCTGGATCTGACGACGCAATTTCTCCGGCTGAGCGTCCGCGAGGGGATGCTGCTGACGGTCGGGCAGGTACTCGACTTGCAGGAGCTTGAGACCAGGCGGCGCGGGCTGCGCAGAGAGGAGGATGAGACGTAAATGGCGACGAGGACGATCACAACGCGGCTGGCGATCGAGGGCGAAACTGAGTTTAAACGCTCCATGTCGAGCGCAAACAGCGAGCTCAAGACGCTGCGCAGCGAAATGAGCCTTGCCGACGCAGAATTCAAGGGCCAGGCGAACACGATGGAAGCCCTGACCAAGAAGAATGAGCTGCTACGCCGTGCTCAGGAGCAGCAGACCGAGAAGGTCAAGGCCCTGGAGCGCGCGGTCAAGGACGCGGCCGATGCCTACGGAGAGAACGACAAGCGGACAGACAACTACCGCCAGCAGCTCAACCGGGCAAAGAAAGAGCTGCTCGACATGAATGATGCGCTGGATGACAACGAGAAGTATCTCGACGAGGCGCGCAAGAGCGCCGACAAGTGCGCGAAGTCCATCGACGAGTTCGGCAAGGAGACTGACGGTGCGCAAAGCGGCATCGAGAAGTTTACGGATGTCCTGCAGAACGGTTTCAGCGTCAAGGGCAAAGGCGGCGACCTGCTGGGGATGCTCACGAACCTCAAGGGGGCGCTGATCGGCGGCGCAATCGTCGGCGGACTCAAAGAGCTGGGTGACGCGATCATCGGCGTAGTCGACGATACGGCGGAATACCGCAAGATCATGGGCACGCTGGAGACCAGCTCGAAAGAGGCCGGTTACACAACCGAGCAGACGACAGAGGCCTACACCCGCCTGAATGGCGTGTTGGGCGACTCGCAGACGGCGGCAACGACCGTGGCCAACCTGCAGGCCATTGGGCTGGAGCAGGGCGACCTCATGACGCTGATTGACGCGACGACCGGCGCGTGGGCCACCTACGGCGACAGTATCCCGATCGACGGCCTGTCCGAGGCCATCAATGAGACGATCCAGACCGGCAAGGTGACGGGCACGTTTGCCGATGTGCTCAACTGGGCGGGCGAAAGCGAGGACGACTTCAACGAGAAGCTCGCAGGGGCGAATACGACATCTGAGCGCGCGCAGATCGTGCTGGATCAGCTCTCCAAGCAAAACCTGCCGCAGGCGGGCCAGGCATGGCGCGACGCCAACGAGGATATCATCGAGTACAACGAAGCGCAGGGCGAGCTGGACGAGGCAATGGGACGCCTGGGTGAGGCGCTCGCGCCGGTGGCTGCCGGTTTGAAGTCGGTATTTGCGGGCGCGGTGAACATCGCGGCCGACGCCGTGACCAAACTGATCGGCTTTGTCAACAGAGCGATCGACGCCTTTAAAAAGCTCGCCGGCGTGGAGGAAAAGCAGAAAACGACTAAAACCAAGGGACAATCCAAGACCACGAGAAAGACAACGTCTACCGTGCGGCAGTACGCCAACGGCCTTGATTACGTCCCGTATGACGGCTATCCGGCGATCCTGCATGAGGGCGAGCGTGTGCTGACACGGCGCGAGGCGGACGATTACCGCAGCGACCGCGGCAGCAGCAAGCCGGCTGACATCGTCATCAACCTGACGACCACGTTGGACGGCAAGGTCGTGAGCAAGGCGGTGACGCGGTACCAGCAGCAAGACCAGAGGGCGAGACAATGAAGAATTTTACTTTTCAAATTAACGGCAACGACCGCACGGCGCTTTTTAACCAGTATGGCTTTTCCGCGGGCATTACGCCAATCTACAGCGACGAGGTCGTGACGATGGACGGCAGACGGCACAGCGCGGTGATCCGCTGGCAGGGCTGGTGCAGCGCACAGCTCAACGACATCACCGACGCAGAGGTGGCGGTGCTGGCCGCAGATCTGCGCAGCGCGACGCTAAGCGTGACCTATGAAAACCCCGCGCTCGGCAGCACGCCGGTGACGCAGGAGATGACCGTGGACGGGCTGGAGCTCGCGTATCTGCTGCGCGACCAGACGGGCCGATACTGGAGCGGCAAGACGCTCAATTTTACGCAGAGGTGAGCGCATGCACAGTGTAAGTGATTTATGGCGGACGCTGCTGGCCAGCCCAGGGCACCGCAAGGAGGTCAAGCTCGTGATCGCGGGCATCATCTACGGCGAGGACAAGATCGTGGATGGCTCGCTGCGGATCGACGGCGGTCTGTACTCCGACTTCGGCATCGGAAACTGCTGCGCACGGCAGATCGAGTTTGAGATCTATCCGCAGGGGACGATCCCGAGGCAGGCGAAAATCGAGGTCTACATGCGGCTGCGGCTGGGCGAGCAGGTGAGTGAGTGGATCCCCAAGGGCGTGTTTTTCTTCTCCACGCGCAAGACTGACCGGATCACGGGCGTTTTGAGCGTGCACGGGTATGATGCGATGCTCAAAGCCGAGGAGACGTGGCTCGACAGCAGCTATGACGCAAAGACCTGGCCGATGCCGGCGGCGACGGCGGTGGCCGACATCGCGGCGCGCATGGGGGTGGAAGTGGACAGCCGCACGGTATTGGATGCGGCGTTCCCGATGCAGTACCCGGTGGACGACAAGGGAGATATGACGATGCGCGAGGCGCTTGGGCGTATCGCGGTCGCCAACGCGGGAAACTGGACCATCACGGACGAGGGCAAGCTGCTGCTGGTAGGTCTCAACTCCATGCCCGCTGAAACCCACTATCTCATCACGGAAACCGGCAGCGCCATCACCTTTGGCGGCGTGCGCATCCTTGTGTAAGGAGGGCAACATGGACAAAACCTATTTAGGGCGGCGGCTGGCGAAGTTTTCCCCCGGCATCGCGTCGCAGCCTATCTCCAAGGTGGAGCTGCTGGCCGATAACGGCGATGTGGTCGGCGTGTCCGGATCGGACACCGGGCGGACGCTGACGGCCTTGCAGCCGGACGGCACAAATGCGATGGCGGCGGCGATCCTCGCCAAAGTCTCCGGCTACAAGCACGTTGGATATGAGGGCAGCAAGGCGCTGCTCGATCCAGCGGTGGAGCTGGGCGACGCGGTGACGGTAGACGGGCTCTATGTGCCGCTCGTCGCGCTGGACATGACGTTTGATCCGCTGCTCGCGCCGGACATCTCCGCACCGGACGCGGATGAGCTGGACGACGAGTACCCGTACAAATCGCCGACGCAGCGGCAGATCGAGCGCAACATGGCAAAGACGCGGTCGCTCATCACCAAAACCAGCGAGGAGATCAACCTCAAGGTGGAGGGCATCGACGGCCGGGTATCGGACATTACGCAAACGGTCGATGGGATCAGCCTATCCGTCACGTCAGCATCCAACCCGGACGGCCAGACGACCGCAACGATCACATTAAAAGTCGGCCCCAACAACTACACGGGCTACATCAAGCTCGACGGCAACGTGGACGTCTCCGGTCAACTTTCGGCGGACGCGCTGTATGCAGCGCTCGGCGAGATCGCGGACTTGAGCGTCAACCGGCTGTCGACCTCGCGGCGCGTGGTCAAGTACCTTGCGGGCGACACCTCGGACGACAATTTTATTCGCGTGGAGGAGCAGAGCCTTGAGTTCGTCGCGGGCATCGCCAAGGGCACGACGGAGCAGGCGCGCAACCCTAACGGGGAGCTGATCTACTGGGAGGCAGACCCCGCGGGCGCATCAATCGGCTCGGACGGCTACCCCTACGCAAACGGCGAGCGCATTTTTACCACCACCAAACAGACAAGTTGGCCGGTGATGGTCTATCAATACGAGGAGCAGGTCAAGCGCGCGATCTCGTTTCAGTCGGACGGCCAGTACTACTACCCCGTGGACGTCTTCGGCGCGGGCGACACCAACGGCAAGCAGCGCGGCTACCTCGTCAAGAGGCAGAACTCGCTGGAGCTGACATATGAGACGAGCCTGGGCAAGCTGCTCGGCCTCGCCGCGCGGGACGACGGGTATATGGATCTTCTTGGACTGCGCAAGAGCACGGCGCTGGACTTCTCGGAGTGGGACAAGGGGTATTTTGCCGAGCTGGTGGACGGAGAAAAGACGCCGTACCGCTACACGGTGATCTTTGACCAGCAGCGCCGCCCGATCAAAATCACGGACAACAGCGGGCACGCGACGCTGATCCGGTGGTGAGGAGGGATGGCGCGTGAAATACGATAAAAACAGCTTTCTTGCTGGAATCTCGGTCGGCAGGACGCTCAAGGGCTGGGCTGGCGGCAGTGAGGGCTTCAGCGGAGGCGGAAGTGGTGGTGTCGGCGGGCTTGAAATTATCCCGGTGAAATCGCTGCTTGTGCCATATGTCCCAATCTGCGTGGTCGATGCACCAAACATCATATTTGTCACGTCTTATTCGGAGGGTTAGATATGTCTACTACACCAAAATACACTGTTACGAAGAACATCGCTCGGGGCGACAGAAGCCGTGCGGATATGATGAAGCTCATCGTGGCAACCATCCTTGAGATGGATAGCAATTTAGTCCTTGTTAAATCAGAAATAATCTCTAATGAGTACTATGCAACATTACGAGTAAAAGACAGTAATGTAGGATTCAAAATAAGCTCAAACCAAAATTTTCTCTCTCGGAATGGGTGTTTTAAGGCTGATGGCTCGTGGGTTGATGGCAAGTACTCAAACAGCAGGAGCTACTTCTGGGATGGGACTATTTTCACAGTTGGGCATTACAGTATCGGCAACTGCTACAGCGGTTTTTTCTGCTACAACAACCACTATAACTATCCATATGTATACCTTTGTGGGAGCTATGGGCAGTTTGTACACTCCACAGGTGAAAAAGAGTTTTTTGCATCGAACACATTGTCGTTCCCAATCGACTCGTCCACTACATTGTTGTATAACCCAGAACTCGACACCTACGAAATAGTGAGTTTTGGGCGTCTTGATGGCTCTGAATCGCTTGTCGTTAACAGCAAATATGACTATCTGCTCATGCCGTTGGCCTATACCGCCACTACTCCGACAAGAACATTTGTCAATTTACGGTGGGGCGGCGAGCACAAGTTGTATCGACTTCGCAATGCGACCGGATTTGTAACAGAAGATTTAGGGAAAACCGTTGTGATCAATGGCAAGCAGACACTGTGCACCGGCGGGGGCATCGTCTATGCGGAATAACTTGTGTATTACAGCATACACCCTAAATCTGCTTGACCTATTCTGCACGCTCTGGGCGCTGCGTCATGGGGTGGTGGAACTAAACCCGCTGATGCGGGAGGTCACGGTGATGGTGGGCTACAAGGTCATCATCGTGTGGGCGCTGCTGTGGTGGCTCTCTACCCGGAGGGAGAGGACGGCGCGGTATGCGCTATACGTTGCTGCCGTGGTCTACGGGGCGGTGGACGTGTACCATATAATCAATATTTTACGATAAAGGAGAGCTTTATGGATAAAACCATTGACGATCTGCTTGCGGCGGAAGCTGTAACGGCGGATGATCTCTTTGTTGTGCAGCAAAATGCGACGGCAAAAAAGGTTACCGGTAACACTTTACGCAGATATGTGGGGCAGGAATCTGATTTGCCAAAGCCGGATGGTGCAGAAGAAGGCGCTTTTCTCCGTGTCCGGAACAAGAAATGGGTGGCGGAAACCGTGCCCGCGGCGGAAGGAGGTACATTCTGATGGCGGAATATCTGGTACAGGGCGAAAGCATTACGGCAGTCGCCGACGCTATTCGCGAGAAGGGCGGCACGACCGCGCCTCTGAGCTTTCCGGCGGGGATGGCTGAGGCGGTGCGCAACATTCAGAGCGGTGATCTCTCCCTCGGCATCACCGCCGCCACAGTGGGTCAGACTGTCAAGGTCAAAGCCGTGGACACCGATGGCAAACCCACCGCGTGGGAGGCGGTGGATGCGGCAAGCGGGGGCGAAACGTGGGAAAAGATTGCGGATGTAGCGCTGACGGCCGACACCTCTGTGTACGAACTGGCAAACTTTGGGTTATACCGGAAAATAAAAGTCATCATGTTTCGCGCGGCATACGTGAGCGGGCTGAAGGTAAATGTGTGGTTCAGAATCAGAACGGCAAAAATGAGTAATACGCAGTACGCCGCGCTATACATGACTTACGAGTACGGTTATAAAAAATGGGAGATAACGGGAGAGATTGGGAAAACATTTACATGGGTACAGAAAAAAACCTCAAACAACGACATCTCGCCACAAAGCCCAATAGAAACTGTAGATATCCTCTCGCCTGCAAATCCAAGCGAATATGGATTTTACATTGATTTTGTGGATACATCTGTGATCCAAGACGGCGACACCGTAGCAGTATACGGCGTAAAAAGATAAGGGGATCAACGCACCATGACATTAAAACCAGTATACAAGAACGGCCTGCCCGTCGTGCTGAACGGGCAGGCGCTGGAGGTGGAAAAGACGGCATGAAAATCTACGAAAATGGTATCTACCGCGACATGACCGCCGAGGAAATCGCGGAACTAGAAAAGCTGGCGGCAGAACAGCCCGCGCCCGAGCCTACGCCAGAGGAGCGCATTGCGGCGCTGAAAAAGGACAACGCCGAGCTGCGCGAGGCCATGGAGGCACTGCTGAGCGGGGTGACGGCATGAGTGAGCTGAGAGAACGCGTTATCGCGTACAACGCGGAAATCAGGACGGCACTGCAAGCGGTCTACAACGACCTCAACCAAGGCCAACGCAAAAAGCTGCTGAGAAACCCTGCCATCCGCGCAATGTTTGAGCGGTATGGGGTAGAAACGAGCGAAAAATAAACAGAAACGAGGAAGCGGGGTATGACAGATTTGGCAAGCATCGCGGCGCTGTGCTCCGAGGCAACGATCATCATCGGGGCGGCGGCGCTGCTCATCAAGCCCATCCGGCACAAGCTGCTCGGGCTGGACAAGCTGACCGACGCGCTCAAATGCCAGCTCCGGCACGACATGCTGCACACATACTACAAAAACCGCGAGAGCCAGACGATCCGCCAGTATGAGCTTGAGGATTTTATCTACCTTTATCGGGGCTACAAGGCCCTCGGCGGCAACAGTTTTATCGACAAGATCAAGTCCGAGATCGACGAGTGGGAGGTTCGGTCGTGAGAAAGGCGTGGACAGCGGCGCGGGAGCACTGGGGCAGAATGAGAAAGCGGGACAAGTACATATCCATCGCTATTTTCAGCCTGACGTGGTATACCGTCGCCTCGCTCACTATGACGGCGCTCGGCGTGCCGCCGCCGGACGTACTGACGGAACGTTGGTTCAAGGCATGGACGACGGAGCTCGTCGTGGTGGCGGGCATCAAGATTTTCAGAAAGGACGAAACGACACTATGAATAACGATTTGCTGAAAAAGAGATTTGCGAACCTGTGCAGCGTAAAAAGCATTGTGACGATCGCCGCCACCGGCGCGGTGATCTACGGCTTTGTCGTCGGCAAGATCACCGGCGAACAGCTTATGCTGATCTACAGCTCTATCATTGCGTTCTATTTCGGTACGCAGAGCCAGAAGACGCAGGACGCGATCGACAAGGGGGCGTGAGGCATGGCGAGAGCAGAAGATATCCTTGCCATCGCACGCAAAGAGATCGGCACGGTGGAGCAACCGGGCAACCGCCAGAAGTACGGCAAAGCCTACGGCATGGACGGCGTGTACTGGTGTATGCAATTCGTGTGGTGGTGCTTCCAGCAGGCGGACAAGCAGCTCTTTTACGGCGGCGGGAAGACCGCGAGCTGCGGCGAGCTGACGAACTACGCCAAGGCCCACGGCCAATGGGTCACATCCGGCTATCAGCCGGGCGATGTGCTCATCTATGACTTTCCCAACACGAAGGTCAAGACCGATCATACGGGCATCTGCGAAAGCGCCAGCGGGCAGTATGTGACGGCCATTGAGGGCAACACGTCGAGCGGCGTCGCGGGCAGTCAGGTCAACGGCGACGGCGTGTACCGCAAGAAACGGGCAAAGTCGCTCGTGCTGGGCGCGTACCGTCCGAAGTACACGGACTATCGCGCGCAGCTCCAAAAGCGGGCGGGGCTGGAAGACAAGACGATGGACTACCTCGCGGCGTACAAGTACGGTGATGACTTAATTCGCAAACTCGCAACGATGAAATAAATGTGCCCGAATCGGACACGGAAAGGAAAACGGGCGGGAGACCTGCAACGTCTCCCCTCGCGTGAGCGCTCTGCAAGCCCCGGCGCACAGCATGGACAAGCAGCACCGAGCGATCCGCGCGCAATTATCCTCTATGGCCCCCAAGCGGGCCGTGGCGTATATCTTATCGTTTGAGCTGCCGGCGGACGAGGCGGCGTGCCTTATTGAGTGCGACGTGCGACGCAAGAGCTACGTGCAAGTGTGTGCAGCGCTGCACCTGTCGCCGGAGGCGGTCAACCGCTGCCGCAGGCGGGCATACCAAAAAATCGCAGACGGGCAAAGAGAGCACCGAGGTTAATCGGTGCTCTCTTTTGCTTATATAATTTTGCTCGCTCTATCGGGAGTGGAGGCGGGGCGCTGTTCTGCGTTTTGCCGGTTAGTCGTTATCCGTCTCGATAATCCCGAGTATCTCGGCAGTTTTGTAATCAAAACGAGCGTCATCACACACGGGAATGGGCTCAAAATAGAGTTCGAGCAGGCGCTCCGGGGCGTCCGGGTCGATCACTTGCACGCGGTAAGAAATTTCCACACAGTCCGCTGGGTCATTTTGGGTTTCCGGCAGGGAGATTTCGTCGTGTAAATCTTCCGCAAAAATGTACTCTTTTCCGTCAAAAGGAATCCTTTCGCCGCTTGTGTTCGGGATATAATATTCGCTTTTCATGTGCGCAGCCTCCTTGCCGCAGTTCGGCGTTCTTTTTTATTCTTTCTCGTTGCGGTGCTTTTTCAGGTATTCCCTGGCACATTCCGCGAGGTAACTGCATTTCCACCCTTCGGCGGTATTCAGACCGCAATCGCCGCAGTCGCGGCATCTTTCAAATTCTTCGAGGATCGCTTCTGCCTGGGCTTTGCTTGCAATAAAAAAGCTGCTCATTTGATCCACTCCTTTGTTATAACAAAGATTTTACATCCACGCCGAGCACGTCGGCGATAGCGATCAGGTTCCTGGCTGTCAGGTTCCCGGCTTCAGCCTCTCCCAGCTCTACGCGCTGGATCTGGCGGACGTTCACGCCGGACCTCTCAGCAAGGCTGGCTTGCGTCAGCTCGGCCATGCGGCGCGACCATTCCAATTTTGATATCACGCGGTTATGGCAGTCGCGGCCATAAGAGACGAGCGAGCACGTCGTGCAATCGCCGTCAACCTGTTTGCAGTCGGCATATTTTTTTCGCATATCGGTTATCTTGCCTCCATTAGTAACTCATGGCCTTGCGCATCATTTCACAGTGCGCGTCGTAGATCTCCTCGGCCTTCTTGGCAGCCTCGAATTTCCGCTTGTTTTCTTCGCGCTCCTCGCCGTAGATTTCGGCGGCAATGTCATCATGGATAGCGGCCAGCACGCGGTCGTTGCCTTTGCGGGCAATCAAGATGCAGGGGATACCGCGCTCGTTCCACAGCTCTTTAAGCTCGGTCGGCTTGCCGTTGACGGTAAGCTCATCCACGCTGTACGTGTACTTGCTGCAATTACATTCGACGTTCCAGCCATCAGCGTAAACGGTCTCGCGGGTAATATGGTTAGAGGTGATCGTTGCAGATATCTTAGCGCCTCTTGCGGTCGTCCAAGCATAAGTCTTAGTCATTGCTATATCCTCCCGGGGTGTTGACCCTCTCTTGTTTACGTGCTTATTATACGCTAATATTAGCGTAAAGTCAAGAGCTTTTTGAAAAATTTTTTGACCAAATATTGACCAAACTGTGGCTAAATGCAAACGGGAATTTGCGATACCATAGATATAACAAAGGAGGTGCGCGCATGGACCAGTTTGCAATCGCCGGATACAGCGGCGGAAACTGCATGATGTGTGTGATCGACAACGGTGATATTTTCCAGGTTGACTATTTTGGCAACCGGCAGCAGCTCATCGGCAAGACTACCTCGGCATATGCCGAGCTGGAGGTCACCACGCAGGAGTATTACGATAAGCTTGTCGAGCTCGGTGTCATCACGCCGCCCAAGACGCAGGAGGAGCTAATGGGCGAAATGCAGTCGGCTATGAGCGACATGGCTGCGGTCATCAAAAATCTGACCGATCAGGTAAAGGAGCTGAAGGAAAATGGACCTCAAGCAACTCTTAGCGGCAGCGGCGAGAATGTTCCCCAGCGCCGATTTGCAAGGCGCGGCGGAGAAAGCGGAGCAGGCGATCAGCGGGACGGCTGACACGCTCGAGGGCGTGCAGAGCACGGCGCGCCGGCTCGGCATCGACCCCAACATCGCCAACAGTCTCTATGCGCGCTACGGGCGCACGATGCAGGCGAAGGCCCTGTGCGGCCTCCTCGGCACGACACCGGAGGCTTTGCGCTCCGACGCCAATAAAATACTCGGCGGCGCGCAAAACGCCTCACAGGCCCCGCAGAAGGGCAAGCCGGGCCAGTCCACAAAATTTCCCCGGCTCAAGTAGCCGTCGGAATAAATAAAATTACGAAAGGAGCACGAACACACATGGAAGATCGCAGCACCGGTATGAGCTGGATCGCAGTCCTGTTTGTCATCATCGTGGTCGTCACCATTTTCGGCGGCGGTTTCGGCGGTGGCTGGGGCTGGAATCGCGGCGGCAATCCCTATCCCGCCCAGGAGGGCAGCGGCTGCAACCGCGTGAGCAACTGCCAGGTCGAGAAGCAGGGGATCGTCGACGCGGCGCGCACGCAGTATCTTATTGAGCAGCAGAGCAACGACACCCGTATGGCCATCAACGCCAGCACGGATGCCATCACCTCGCAGGCAAGCCGCATCTACGAGCAGCGCCTGCAGGAGACCATCTTCGACCTGAAGATGGAGAACCAGAGCCTCAAGAACGGCATTTTCACCAAGGAGCAGACCGACGCGCTGGCCGCGAAGATCTCCGATTGCTGCTGCGGCTTTAACCGCCGTCTCGACGCGATCGAAGGCCGTATGCTGACGAAGCCGAACCTCTACGGCGTAGCCGCCACCGGCGCGGGCCAGATCATCCCCGCGTCCTGTGGCTGCAACGGCAGCACCAATCTCTAAGACCATTTCCCCCAAGTGGGGAACATGGCAGGCCCTGCTGGCCGGGTAACAGGCGGGGCTGATGCCCCGCCTATTTAATTATTTGAAAGGAGGACAAACTATGTCCTGCAAATCTGCTCTCTATGCTGCCATGCAGACGCCCACCGCGGTCGCGGTCGGCGGCGTCATTCCGCTCGGCAGCCTGATCCGTCGCTATGGCTGCGACGTAGATCTCAACGGCAATGCCGTCAACATCACCGGCGCGGGCTATTACGACGTCGACGCTTCGATCACCGTCGCGCCCACCGCGGCCGGCACCGTCACCGTCACGCTCTACAAGGACGGCGTGGCCGTTCCCGGCGCGACCGCTTCGGCGACCGCTGCCGCTGCGGATGATGTGGTCGACCTCAACATCCCCGCTCTCGTGCGCCAGGTCTGCTGCGCGGCAGGCTCGGCCCTGACGCTGGTGCTCACCGGTGCCGCTGCTACGGTCAATAATGTGGCGCTGCGCGTGCAGCGGATCTGAGAGGTGCGCTATGGTGCAGCTCTTGATCGGGATGCTGCTCGGCGCGATGGTGGCCACGCCCACGGGGCGCAGCATCGGCAATCAGATCGGCGACGCGGCCATGAAAAAGGTCAAGGACGTCATTCAGGCGCCCTTGACCGGAGAGGAGACGGAAAATGGAGAATCTTCATGAACAGCTTAAAGCATATATTCCCAAGCTCGAGCGCAGCATCCAGTCCTATATGACGCAGACGCCGCCCTCGCCCAATTCCGCGCAGGGCATCATGGCGATGTGGGAGTGCCTGACCATGCTTAAGACCGCCGAGGCCGGCACCTGCGGCGACTTTACCCAGGCGGACGCCGAGCAGTGGGCGCAGCACATGCGCAACACCGACGGCAGCGCCGGCGCGCACTGGAGCATGGAGCAGACCTC
>ERZ1034920.926-NODE-926-length-20469-cov-6.142059_pt1 | contig 20469 bp, 15 predicted proteins | sample MGYA00520688_ERZ1034920 | MGnify/ENA primary metagenome ERZ1034920 (study PRJEB33766, sample SAMN09781785) | gut metagenome | biome: gut microbiome | host: Homo sapiens | place: Madagascar | study: EMG produced TPA metagenomics assembly of the PRJNA485056 data set...
TGGTCTACGGCCAGATGAACGAGCCTCCGGGAGCGCGTCTGCGCGTCGGCCTGGCCGGCCTGACGGCTGCCGAGTACTTCCGTGATCAGGGCCAGGACGTGCTTCTGTTCATGGACAACATCTTCCGCTTCACCCAGGCCGGCTCCGAGGTGTCCGCACTGCTGGGCCGCATGCCCTCCGCTGTGGGTTACCAGCCGACGCTGGCCACCGAGATGGGCGACCTGCAGGAGCGCATCACGTCCACGGCTTCCGGTTCGATCACCTCGGTGCAGGCCGTCTACGTGCCCGCCGACGACCTGACCGACCCGGCGCCCGCCACGACGTTCACGCACCTGGACGCCAAGACGGTTCTGTCCCGTTCGATCGCCGAGCTGGGCATCTACCCCGCCGTCGACCCGCTGGAGTCCACCTCCCGCGCTCTCGAGCCCGCCATCGTGGGCGAGGAGCACTACCGTGTGGCCACCGGCATCCAGGAGCTGCTGCAGAACTACAAGGACCTGCAGGACATCATCGCCATCCTGGGTATGGACGAGCTGTCCGAGGAGCAGAAGCTGACCGTTAACCGTGCCCGTAAGGCGCAGCAGTTCTTCGGCCAGTGCTTCCACGTGGCGACGCAGTTCACCGGCCTGCCCGGCAAGTACGTCAAGATGGAGGACACCGTCCGTTCCTTCGCCGCCATCCTCGACGGCGAGTGCGACGACATCCCCGAGCAGTGCTTCCGCATGAAGGGCTCCATCGACGACGTGTACGAGGCCTACGAGCAATTGAAGAAGGACGAAGCTAATGCCTAAACCTTTCCGCTGCATAGTGGCCATTCCGACGCGTGCCCTGTTCCAGGGTGAGGTTTACTACGCGAAGGTGCCTGGCAGCGAGGGCGATTACGGCGTGATGGCTGGCCACGAGCTTACCGTGACCACCAATCGTCCTGGCGTGCTTACCCTGTGGCTCGATCCGGAGGGCAAGCAGAAGAAGTTCTTCGTCACGTACGGCGGCTTTGCCCAAACGTTCGGCGATCAGCTTTCCGTCCTGGCCCGCATGGGCAAGGACGCGGACAACCTCGATGTCGAGGACACCCGCAGGAAGCTGACCGCGATCACGCAGAGGATCGAGGAGCTTGAGAAGTCCGCGAAGGAGACCGATCATGCGGTTCTCGAGACCTCGCGTGTGAAGAAGGAGTGGTACGAGCTCCAGCTGCATGCAGTGGGAGCCGACCAGTAGGCATTCCGTCGAGCGCATCGCCCGAAGCGCCTAGGCCCAGCCGATTCGGATGGGCGCTGAGAAAAGAAAAAGCCCCGGTTGATCCGGGGCTTTTTTCGTTTGCGGCGTCGGGGATGTGACAGGGGACGGACCTGGTGTCACATTTCGAATGTGACACCAGGTCCGTCCCCTGTCACATCACACCCATTTTGAGGCCGCAACGGGTGGAGGCGACCCGGTGTATCTCGTATACGATTCTCCTGCGCATGAATCGATGCGCAGGGCCCGGTTCCCAAGGCGCGTTTCGGTCGGCCGCGACGTCGTCAAGGCCCTGGGGCGAATCGAAAACGGAGGTGCATGATGAGCGGTATCGGTGTTTCGAGGACGGCGCGGGGCCTGGCATCCCTGCTGCTCGCGATGCTCTTTGCCGGCGCGATGTCGGTCTTCTGGTTGACCGTATCGGCACCGTCTGCTTCGGCTGCGACGGTGACCGAGCCGGTGGAGATCGTCGATCCCACCGCGCAAAGCTCTGGCGACGGGTGGAGTTGGGATCCGGCGGGATCCGCCGGGACGCTCACGCTCGAGGGGGCGGATATCCAGGTGGCGGACATGAAGGACGCCAACGCGGCGATCGTCGTGCCTGACGGCGCCACCATCCATCTCAAAGGCGAGAACACCATCGTGAGCGCCGCCCCGTCCGCGAGCTCCAGCGACCTTCTCGCCGCGATCTACTGCGAGGGCGACCTCACCATCACCGGTGACGATGCGGCCAGCGCCTCCATCAGGGGCGAGGGCAGCTTGAACGCGGGCATCTACTGCGTGGGCGACCTCAGCATCCAAAGCGGAGTCGAGCTCAACGTCAGCGCCGTCAACGACGGCTACGCCGGCACGTTCGCCAACGGCAACCTCGTGATCACCGGCGGCTCCACCGTGGCCACCATCGGAAGCTCCGAGGGGCTCGTCGTCATGGGATCCACCAACATCGCCGACGCTGCCCAGGTCAAGCTCGGAACCGAGAATGCGACGCCGGGCGACAGCCTCGCTGCCAACTTTACCGGCGACGTGACGATCTCGGGGACCGAGGTCATCGTCAGCGGCTCCGGCGTGGAGTTCTGGAGCACGGCAGCGCTGGTGGGCTCCGAGGTCACCATGGACGTTGACACTTCCGGCGCGATTCACGCGATGAAGGGCCTCGAGATAACCGGCGGCTCCAATGTCAGCGCCTCCAGCTCCGGGCATGTCATCGAGATCCTCGGGGATATGCTGGTCCAAGGGTCCACTCTTCGCGTCGAGGGAGTCGGTATCTGGGATACCGCCATCACCGTCACCGACGGCAACCTCACGGTGGACGGCTCCAGCGTCACCGCCTTGGGCGACAGCACTGAAAGCACCAAGGGCATCAGCCTCAATGTCATCCGAAAGGGCTCCCTCGCCGGCAACCTGATCCTCAAGGGCGCCCCCTCCCTGACCATCGAGGGCACCGACGTGGCCATCCAGTTCGTCTCGCAGGCCGAGGACTTGCAGGGCAACCATGTCGTTATCGGCGATCCCAACATCGGGGCCGTCGAGGGCGGTATGCTGACCTATGCCGAACGCGACTTCGGCACTGATTTCCTGGGGGTCTGGACCTATTCAACCGGCGATGTCTCCATCGGCGACAACTTCGCCGTCGAGGGCGCCTCGCAGCGCGTGGTCATCGGAACCGAGAACAGCGTGCTGCTCGTCACCGACAACGGTGCCGCTGCTTCCGGTCTCGAGGACGTGAAGGCAATCGCCGCCGACGGCACCGAGTACGCGGCGCAGGAGTGGCTCGACGGCAGCCACGTCGGCTACTACCGCTTCGCACGGGATCTTCCGGCGGGAACCTACACCCTCGACTTCGGCGCGGGCTATGAGACCGCCGGCGCCGCGGTGATCGAGGTCATCGACCTTGGGCAGTCACTGTTCACGATGAACTTCCATACCGTCGAGGTGGCGCAGGCGGACAACGTCTGGGCATGGATGATCCAGCCCTCCACCGGCGAGCGCGTCAGCGTCCTGGAGCATGTGCTCTACGGAGCGGAGATCCAGATCGGCGCCCAGCCCGACAACGGCTACCGGTTCGTCAAGTGGGAGGTCGCCGGAGCCGCTCCCGAGTGGGAGAACGGCGATGCCGCCAAGGCCGAGCAGATGGTCACCGTCATCGGGCAAGCCACGATGACCCCGACGGTCGAAGCCGCCGCTCCGGCCGATCCGGGATCCGGGGACTCCGGCAAGGATTCCGGCAAGGGCTCCGGAAAGACCGGGCTGGCGGCATCGGGTGATTCCGCGGATGGGGTCGTGACGATAGCCGCGATCGCGGCAGGCGTCGGCGCGGCCGCGGCGGCAGGCGCGGCTGCCAAGCGCCGCAGCAGGCGTTAGCCGCACGCGCGCGATAGATCGATCTGCTTCCGGGACCGGGGCGGCCGCATCGCCGCCCCGGTCCCGCGGTTTCCGACGTGACGGGGGACAATCCTGGTGTGGCGTGACAGGGGACGGTCCTAGTGTCACATTTGAAATGTGACACTAGGACCGTCCCCTGTCACGCCACACCAGGTCCTTACGCCTTCGCCTCGCGGGCGTTCATGATGAGCATCTGGAGACGGTTCTCGATGTTGGCGAAGCTCACGTCGGGATCGTAGTCGAGAGGCAGTATCTGCGCCTTGGGGTAGAGCTCCTTGAGCCGTTTGGCGATGCCGCGCCCCACGACGTGGTTGGGCAGGCATCCGAACGGCTGCAGGATGACGAACGCGCGGCAGCCCTTCTTGGCGTGATGGAGGATCTCGGCGGGGATCAGCACGCCCTCGCCCGCATCGAAGGTGTGGTGGATGATCGGGTCGCTGTCCTTGACGAGGTCGGGCATGCGCTCGGGAGGCTCGTAGAGCGGATGGGCGCTTCCGATGCGGTCGGCGATGTCATGCGCCTTGTCGAACACCTTGTTCGCGATCGAGTACCACGCGGCCTCGGGCTTGGGGATGTCGACCTGGAACTCCTTGACCTGGGCGTTCTTGTAGAAATAGGTCTTGCGGATGACGTCGGTCATGCGCGCTTCGATGACCTCGAGGCCGTTGCGCTCGAGGTAGTCCTCGATATGGCGGTTGGCGCCGGGGTGGAAGTTCAGCAGGTACTCGCCGACGATGAGGACGGTGGGACGGGAGTTCGCGCGGTCGTAGCGCACCTCTTTCATGAGGGCAATGGCGCGTTTGAACCCCGCGATCGCGCCGCGCACGCCCCGCTCCCGCATGCCGTCCATGGTGATGTCGAGCGCGCGGTCGAACGCGGCGTTGGCGCTGCCCGGCTCCAGCTCGTAGGGCCTTATCCGGCGCAGGAGCGCCTCCAGGGCATCGATCATCGGCAGCCCGACCGCCGTGCGGATGGCGGCGGGGACGCTCATCTTGAAGCCGGGGTGGATGTCGTGGGCGTCCACGTCGTCGTTGGTGATGATGGGCACGTGCGAGAAGCCGGCATCGTCGAGCGCCTTGCGCAGAAGCGCCGCATAGTGGGTCAGGCGGCAGTCGCCGATGTACTTGCCCGTGGCGACGGCGACCTCGGCGTCGTCATACTCTCCGCTCATCAACGCGGCGAGCGATTCTCCGACGGTCATCTGGGCGGGGAAGCAGATGTCGTTGTGGACGTACTTCTTCCCCAGGCGGATCGCCTCCTCGCCGCCGACGTCGAGCGCCTCGGCGCGCACCCCCTGGCGGCAGAACGTGGCGGACATCAGCTTGGCGAACGCATGCGAGGTGTTGGGCACGAGCACGACCTTGTCGCGGCGGTTCGCCTTGGTGAACTTGACCGGGTACGGGTCGGGCAGCACGTGCTCGGCGGAGGGTTCGAAGGTGCGGCTGCGGGCGGCGCGGCGCGCGTCGACGGTCTCGACGAACGAGCGCACGCGGATGCGCAGCGGGCCGGTCGCATCGCTTTCGTCCACCTTGAGGATGAGCGGCGTCTTGGAGCCTCCGGAGGCCTCGTGCATGAGGCGGACGATCTCGTCGGAAAGGTACGCGTCGTGGCCGCAGCCGAAGCTGACGAGCTGGACGTACTCGAGCGCGGGGTCGCCGGCGGCGATGAGCGCGGTGCCGAGCATGCGCTCGTGGAAGTTGTTGACGATGTCGAGGCGGCTCATCGAGAGGTCGACCTCGGTCGCCCCCGGTACCGCGTCGGGCGGGAGCACGGGAATGCCCCTGCTCGTGAACAGGCGCGGAAGCCCGTGGTTGACGAGCGGGTCGTTGTGGTAGGGGCGCGATGCGAGCACGACGGCGTAGGAGCCGGTGCGACGCGCCTCCTCGATGACCTGGCCGCCGCGCTCGACGAGCCGATCGCGGAACGATCGCTGCGCCGCATCCGCCGCGGAGATCGCGCGCAGCGCGGTTTCCGCGGGAACGCCGAACGCCTCGCGCAGGTAGGTGGCGAGCTGGCGGTCGCGGTCCTTGTCGGAGTACCAGTGGAACAGCGGCGCGTCGAAGGGGATCCCGAAGCGCTTCTCGGGGTTGTCCGAATTGCGCACCACCAGGGGGTATCCCTTGACCACCGCGCACATCCACAAGCTCGTGTCCTGGACGTTCTCGGTGGGCACGGTGGTGACGATGGGCATGAATATGCGGTCGACCCCGGCGTCGGCGAGATCGCGCAGATGCCCGTGGACGAGCTTCGCCGGGAAGCAGACGGTGTCGGAGGGCACGTTGGGAAGCCCCCGCTCGTACAGCTCGTGCGTCGACGGACCCGAAACATGCACCGAGAATCCCAGGGAGAGCAGCAGCGTGCGCCAGAAGGGCAGGTTGTCCCAGAGCGCCAGCACGCAGGGCAGCCCGATGACCTCGTTTCGCATGGGGACGAGCGCGGGGACGGGCGCCTCCTCGAAGAGGAGCTTCTGGCGGTACGCGAACAGGTCGGGCGTCACCTGGGAACCCGCCTTGATCTCGCGCAGCTGGCGGCGCACCTCCTCGTCGTGCGGATCGCCGACGATCTCGCCGCGCTCGCAGCGGTTGCCCGTGACGTAGGTGGAGCCGTCGGAGAAGGCGATGAGCGTGCGGTTGCAATGGTTTCCGCAGAACGGGCAGGGGTTGTTCGATTCTCGCGTGTAGGAGAAGCCGTCCATCTCATCGAGCCCGATGAACGTCGATGCGATGAACGCCTCGTCGGCCGCGCGCTTGCGCTTGGCGATGAGCGCCGCTCCGATGGCGCCCATGACGCCGGGGTAGGGCGCCCGCACGACCCCGCGTCCGAGGTAGGACTCAAGTGAGCGCAGGACCGCGTCGTTTTTGAACGTGCCGCCCTGCACCACGATGCGCTCGCCGAGCGAATCGGTGTTGGCGATGCGGATGACCTTGGTGAACACGTTCTCGATGATGGAGCGCGCCAGCCCCGCCATGATGTCGTCGGGCGTTTTGCCCAGGCGCTGCTCGGAGACGATGCTGCTGTTCATGAACACGGTGCAGCGGCTGCCGAGCACGGCGGGGGAGGTCGAGCGGATCGCCGCGTCGGCGATGCCCGAGACGGGGATGCCCAGCGATGCGGCGAACCCCTCGAGGAACGATCCGCAGCCGCTCGAGCAGGCCTCGTTGACCATGATGTCGGTGATGATGCCGCCGTCGAGCCAGATCGCCTTCATATCCTGGCCGCCGATGTCGAGCACGAACGTGGCGTCGGGGACGAATTTGGTCGCGGCAGCGGTGTGTGCGACGGTCTCGACGGTGTGGCAGTCGGCATGGAACGCCCGCGCGAACAGGTTCTCGCCGTATCCGGTGGTGCCGCAGGCGAGGATCTCGATCTCGACGCCCGCCGCGCGGTACGCGTCGCGCAGCTCGATGAGGGCCTTGCGGGCGACGTCGAGCGGCGCTCCCTCGTTGCCGGCGTAGTGATAGTCGATGAGGTTCTCGTCCTCGTCGATGATCGCGAACTTGGTCGTCGTGCTGCCCGAGTCGATGCCCAGGTACACGCGCAGCTTGCCGTCGCGGGCGGCGGAGGAGCGCGGGGGCTCGGGTGCCGCGGCGTGACGCGCGCGGAACGCCGCGAGCTCGTCGGCGGAGGCGAACAGGGGCGCGGAGGGCTCGTGCGCCGCCATGCCGCCGGCGTCGTCGGAGAGCAGCTCCCCCGCACGCGCGAAGTCGACGCGGGCGTCCTCGTCCGCGAACAGCTCGTCGAGTGAGAGGGCCGTGCCCAGGGCGACGATGGTCTCGGGGTGCTCGGGGCGGATCGCCTCGCCGTCGACCAGGTGCAGGCGCTCGCAGAACACGCGCACCAGCGTGGGGTTGAAGGTGAGCGGGCCGCCCTCGAAGATCACCGGGGGGACGACGTCGAGGCCCTGCGCGAGGCCGCCGAGCGTTTGCTTGGCGATGGCGTGGAACGCCGAAAGCGCCAGATCCGCCTTGGAGGCGCCTTGGTTGAGCAGGGGCTGGATGTCGGTCTTGGCGTACACGCCGCAGCGTCCCGAGATCTCATAGACGGTGGTCCCGCGCGCGGCGAGCCCGTCGAACTCCTCGACGGGAACCTTCAGAAGCGACGCGATCTCGTCGATGAAGGCGCCCGTGCCGCCGGCGCAGCTGCCGTTCATGCGCATGTCGGCCACCCCGGGTTTGCCGGTGGCGTCGTCGGCGTCGAAGAACACCATCTTGGCGTCCTGGCCGCCCAGCTCGATCGCGCAGCGCGCCTGCGGGTGCATCTCGCGCACCGCGATCGCGTTGGCGACGACCTCCTGCACGTAGGGGACGCCGAGCAGGCGCGCGATCGCCTCGCCGCCCGATCCGCATACGGCGAGGCGCGCCGGCGCGTCGGGGAAACGCGCGGCGATGTCGTCGAGCGCGCGGCGGACGCTTTCGGCCTGGCGGGCGTTGTGGCGCTTGTAGCTCGCGTGCAGCACGGCGCCCGTCGCGGGGTCGATCACGCAGGATTTCGTGGTGGTGGATCCCACGTCGATGCCGATGTGCAGGATGTTCGGGGAGGGGGAGGGCTTTTGCGGCGACGGCTCCGGACGGCGCTCGCAGCCGGGATCGAACGCACGCAGCATGGCGGTGCCCGTGCGGGCGGTTGCGTTGTCGTGGCCTGCTTGAGTCATATTCCGAGCGCGTAAGGCGCTGCCCCCCGATTGTCTCGCTTGTTTGCTGAGCGCCGGTCGGATGTGGTCCGAACGGCGGTCAACAAACGCGTCTAATCAGTATATTCAACAACGTGTTGAAAATAAACCGACAAACACTCCCTAGTTGTTGAATTGGATTTGGAGCCGGGGGAGGCGGGGAAGCGGGCTCGTCGGAGGGGAAGCTCATCGGCGATCCGCACGCCGCAAGCGTTCACCCGCAAGCGCCCGCCCGGCGCGCGTTTTGCCGCGCCGCGGCTTGCGGAGCGCCGTCGGCCCGCTCAGCGCGCGCCGTCCTCCAGCGCGTTCTCGACGGCGTCGAGGAGCTCCTCGCGCGAGCCGATGCCCATCTTGTGGTAGATGTTGTAGGTGTGGGTCTTCACCGTGTGGCCGGAGATGCCCAGCTTGTTCTGGATGTGCTCGGCCCCATCCAGGAGGACAAGCGCATCGGCATCCACGACTACCCGCTGTACAACTTCGGCTTCGCCGTGTCGCAGCCCGACGAGACGGTCAAGACCATCGAGACGGGCGAGCCCTACGAGATCCACGGCGCGTGGCTGCAGACCACCAACCCGCTGGCCTGCATGGGCGCCGACCCGCAGCGTCTGTACAAGGCGCTCAACAAGCTCGACTTCATCGTCGTGGTCGACCTGTTCAAGACCCCGACCATCGCGGCTCTGGCCGACGTGGTCCTGCCTGCCCAGACGTTCTGCGAGCGCAACGGCATCGCGTTCGTGTCCGGCGCGCAGCGCGGATCCACGATCAACAAGGTCACCCAGGTGGGCGAGTGCAAGTCCGACATGCAGATCAACCTCGAGCTCGGCAAGCGCTGGAACCCCGAGGCGTGGCCGTGGGACAACGTCGACGACATGTTCACCGACATGCTCAAGCCGACCGGCATGAGCTTCGAGGAGCTGCAGAAGGTCGCCCCGGCCTACCAGCCCATCGAGTACTACCGCTATGAGAAGGGCATGCTGCGCCCCGACGGCCAGCCCGGCTTCAACACGCCCACCGGCCGCATCGAGCTGTGGAGCAACTTCTACGCCCGCGCCGGCCTCGACCCGCTGCCCTACTTCGAGGAGCCCGAGCCCGGTCCCGGCTCCACGCCCGACCTCATGGACGAGTACCCGCTCGTCATGACCAGCGGCGCGCGCTTCTGGGGCATGTTCCACTCCGAGCATCGCCAGATCGAGCGCATGCGCTACTACCGCCCGTGGCCGCTGATGGAGATCCATCCCGACACCGCCGCCAAGTACGGCATCAAGGACGGCGACTGGGTGTGGATGGAAGGCCCGATGGGCCGCGCCAAGCGCAAGGCCAAGCTCACGCCGCAGATGGACCGCCGTATGGTGTCGTGCGATCACGGCTGGTGGTTCCCCGAGGGCGATCCCGAGAAGTTCTACGACGTGTTCGACCTCAACATCAACAACACGCTGCCGTGGATTCCCGGCAAGAGCGGCTTCGGCTCCAACTACAAGAGCTCCATTTGCAAGATCTACAAGGTTCAGGAGGGGGAATAGACGATGGCGAAGTACGGTTTGCTTGTTGACGCGCAGTGGTGCTCCGGCTGCCACAGCTGCGAGATCGCCTGCCAGATGGAGCACGGCCTGCCGGTCGGCCAGACGGGCATCAAGGTCGTGAAGACCGGCCCGTGGGTCATCGGCGACGAGGCCGACGAGAACTGGCAGTTCAGCTACCTGCCCATTCCCACGAAGCAGTGCGACACGTGCGCGCAACGCCGCGGTTTGGGCAAGGTGCCCACCTGCGTGCAGCATTGCCAGTCCCAGTGCCTGGAGTTCGGCGAGCTGTCCGAGCTCGAGAAGCGCATGGACGAGAAGCAGAAGACGCTGTTCGTGGTGGTGTAGAAGGGGGATCGCCGCGGGGAGCCCTTTGCGGGGCCGCGGGCGGACGGGCGAGCGAACGTGTCACCGGCTGGCTCGGCCGCATCGAAGCCTCGGTCCCCGCGGCTTCCCTGGCATAAGCCGGCGCTTCTGCGCGCCGGCAGACGGGGCCCATCGGCTTCGATTCCGCTTGGCGGTCGTGCCGATGGGCCTTTCTGCAACCAAAAGCGGGCATGCGGCGGGGGAGCGCCGCGTTCCCGGAAGGGGGAATTGAGATGTACAGCAAGGTGTACTACATCGTCTACGGGTTCTTCTTCTCGCTCATCGTGGCGGCGGTTTTGTGCCTGTGCCTGACGATCATGCAGGGCGTTCCGCACATCGATCCGATCTTCTTCCTGATGAGCTTCGCCGTGGCGTTCGTCACGTCGTTTCTGGTCACGTCGATCATCCCGCTGGCGCGCATCGCTGCGGCCTGCGCGGTGTACTTCGACGCCAAGCCGGGCACCGTGGCGTTCCGTCTGCTGCAGAACGTGTTCTTCAGCACGCTGATCATGTTCTTCCTGGGCCTGGTCATGACCGCGTTCATGACGGGCGTGGATCCGGCGGAGGCCATGAACTCCATGACGGGCCAGATGGTGGAGACTAACCTGTTCGACCGCTTCGTGTCGCTGTGCCTGCAGTTCTGGCCGACGATCGTGATCGTGGCGATGCTGTCCGATCCCGCGGCGGGCGGCCTGGCCAAGCTCTGCGTCAAGCCCGAGAAGCGCTACGCCAAGATGCCCGAGGGCGCCGCGCCCGGCGCGCCGGAGGCGGGGGAGCAGAAGTAGCTGCGGAGCCAAAGGCAGCGGCGGAGGCCGAGGCGGCGGCGCAGCCTGAGGCAGCTGCGCAGCCTGAGGCAGCGGCGGAGACGATGCCTCGGGCGCCGCGATGCGTTCGCCCCGCTTTCGGCCACCGCGCGTCCTCATCCAAAAAACCATCGTTTGTTCGCTGAGTTACCCACGCAAAACTTGTGGGATGCTGCTATGATGGCAACCGAGAAAAACGACGTGACGAGCGCATGCCGCAGCATTCCAAACGAACCATTCTGCGCACGGGCGAACGACCGGGATTACGAGCACGCGACAACGAGACGACAGGATGAGAGGCGCATCTCATGGCATTCGTGCATCTTCATAACCACACCGAATACTCCCTGCTCGATGGAGCGACCCACATCAAGGACATGGTCCGCCGCGCCGCCGAGCTGGACATGCCGGCCATCGCCATCACCGACCACGGCGTGATGTCGGGCGTGCCGGAGCTTTCCGACGCGTGCGACGCCGTCGAGAAGGAGACGGGCAAGCGCGTCAAGCCCATCTTCGGCTGCGAGGTGTACTTCACCACCGACGAGGAGCTCAAAAAGGACCACAAGCCCCGCCTGTACCACCTGCTGCTTTTGGCCAAGACCAACGAGGGCTACCACAACCTGGTCAAGCTCGTCAGCCAATCGCACGTGGACAACTTCTACTACAAGCCGCGCACGACGTTCAGCATGCTGCAGAAGTACGGCCACGGCATCATCGGCTCGTCGGCCTGCATAGCGGGCATCATCCCGAAGCTCCTCGACAACCGCCAGTTCGATGACGCGGTGGCATGGGCCAAGCGCTTCGCGAGCTGCTTCGACGAGGGCGACTTCTACATCGAGCTGCAGAACCAGGGCATCCGCACCGACGGCGGCCTGACCCAGACCGAGTTGAACCACCAGCTCACCGAGGTGGCGCGCGCCGCCGGCCTCAAGACCATCGCCACCAACGACTTCCACTACCTCACGCGCGAGGACGCCCGCGCGCAGGACATCATGCTGTGCATCGGCACGGGCTCGGCGGTCAACGACACCAACCGCATGCGCTTCGAGAACGATCAGTTCTACATGAAGACCGAGGAGGAGATGCGCGAGGCGCTGCGCGACTTCCCCGAGGCATGCGACGAGACCGTGCTGCTCGCCGAAAAGTGCAACGTGGTGCTCGAGCGCGACTCGATCCTGCCGCGCTTCCCCTTGCCCGAGGGCGAGACGGAGGAGAGCTGGTTCCGCCACCGCGTCGAAGAGGGCATGAGGGAGCGCTACGGCGACCCGGTGCCCCAGGAGGCGGCCGAGCGCGCCGAGTACGAGATGAGCGTCATCATCCAGCAGGGCTTCCCGGCGTACTTCCTCATCGTGCAGGAGTACCTCGAGTGGGCGCGCAACCAGGGCATCGGCGTCGGCCCGGGCCGCGGATCGGCGGCAGGCTCCATCGTCGCGTACGCGATGAAGATCACCGACCTGGAGCCGCTGTCCAACGGCCTGCTGTTCGAGCGCTTCCTGTCGCCTGAGCGCGTGGAGATGCCCGATATCGACTGCGACTTCGAGGATGAGCGCCGCCAGGAGGTCATCGAGCACATCCGCCAGGTGTACGGCGAGGACCACGTGACCGGCGTCATCACGTTCGGCAAGCTGCAGGCCAAAAACGCCGTGCGCGACGCCGCGCGCGTGCTGGACTACCCCTACAGCGTGGGCGACCGCATCTGCAAGATGATCGGCGACGAGCTGGGCATCACCATCGACGCGGCGCTGGAGAAGAACCCCGACCTCAAGAAGGCCTACGAGACCGAGGAGGACGTGCGCCAGGTCATCGACGCCGCCAAGTCGATCGAGGGCTTCGTGCGCGGCGAGGGCGTGCACGCGTGCGCGACGATCATCTGCCGCGACCCGATGGACGATCACGTTCCCGTCAAGCGCGACACCAAAGGCGGCGGCATCATCACGCAGTACGACGGCCACTACACGCCTGATCTGGGCCTGCTCAAGATGGACTTCTTGGGCCTGCGCACCCTGGGCGTGCTGTCGCGCGCGTGCCGCAACATCAAGGAGCGCTACGACATCGACCTCAAACCCGAAGACATCCCCATCGACGACGAGGAAGCCTTCGCGCTCATGCGCTCCGGCAACATGGACGGCCTGTTCCAGGTGGAGGGCGCGCTGTACGTGAGCCTGTTCGCACGGCTCCCACCGCGCCGCTTCTCCGACATCGTCGCCTCGATCGCGCTCAACCGCCCGGGCCCGCTGGAGTCCGGCATGGTCGACGACTACGTCAAGGTGGCCAGCGGCAAGACCCCCATCCACTACTACGACGAGCGCCTGCGCCCCATCCTGGAGGAGACCTACGGCACCATGGTCTACCAGGAGCAGATCATGCGCATCTCCATGACGATGAGCGGCTTCTCCGCCGGCAAGGCAGACAAGCTGCGCAAGGCGATGGGCAAGAAGAAGATCGACGTCATGCGCCAGCTGCAGGAGGACTGGAACAACGGCGCGGTCGAGAACGGCTACTCGCTCGAGATCGCCAAGACCATCTGGAACGACGCCGAGAAGTTCGCGAAGTACGCGTTCAACAAATCGCACTCGGCGGCGTACTCCATCCTGGTCATGCGCACAGCCTACCTCAAGGCGCACTATCCCAACGAGTTCATGGCGGCCGTCCTGTCCAGCTACATGGGCAACACCGACCGCCTGATCCGCTACATCGCCAGCTGCAACCACAACGGCACGCCGGTGCTGCCGCCCGACATCAACTCGTCCAACGCCGAGTTCACGCCGGTCGACGACGGCATCCGCTTCGGCCTGGTCGGCGTGCGCGGCGTGGGCAAGAACGTCGCCGACGAGATCATCGCCGAGCGCGAGGCCAACGGGCCGTACTCCAGCCTGCACGACTTCGTGAACCGTCTTGACGCCAAGTGCTACAACCGCAAGACGCTCGAAGCGCTCATCAAGGGCGGCGCGTTCGACTCGACGGGCTACACGCGCAAGCAGCTGATGTACTTCGTCGACGAGACGCCGCTTTTGGAAAGCGCGTCCAAGCGCCAGAAGGACCGCGATCGCGGCCAGGTGAGCATGTTCGACATGTTCGCCGACGATCCCGATTCGGGATTCGAAGAGGACGTGCCCGCGCCCGACGGCATCGAGTGGCCCAAGCGCCAGCTGCTGACCTACGAGAAGGAGATCATGAAGATCTACGTCTCGGATCATCCGCTGCGCCCGTACGAGAACGCCATCTCGCATATGACCAAATGGCAGATCGGGGATTTGGCCGACCGCGAGAAGGAGATCAAGTCGGCGACGTTCGTGGGCATGATCTCCAACGTCGTGGTCAAGCTGACCAAGCGCGGCACCAAGATGGCCACGTTCACGCTGGAGGACACGACGGGCTCCATCGAGGCGATCTGCTTCAAGTACGACGATTACGCCGATGCGATCCAAGAGGACGCGATCGTCAAGATCAAGGGCAAGTTCGAGCACAACGACCGCGGCAACCAGATCATGGCGTTCGAGGTGGAGGTCATAGAGCTGTCCGAGGCCGACCTTCAGCCCCAGCGCCTCGAGCTGCGCCTGTCGTCGGCGGATTTCAACCAAACGGCTTCGGTGAAGCTCAAGCGCATCCTGGGGACCTATCCCGGCCGCGACGGCGTTGTGCTGCTCGTCAGCCAAAACGACGGCCGCAAGTTCCGCGCCGAGCTGCCGGTCACGGTGGACGCCACCTCGTCCATGATGAAGGCCGAGATCCAGGATCTGTTCGGCCGCCCGGTGTGGATGGCGTCTTAGGGGGGGGATCGTCCGCGCAGGGCTCAGCTGATCGCAGCTCATTTGAAGAGCGTCCAGAAACCGCGATTCTGCGTGTTTCTGGACGCTTTCTGCTGTCGGATAACGTCTTATGAGCGCTTCTGGACGTTTCGGGGGCTTGCAGCGGCCGAAATTGTCCAGAAGTGCGTAGAAGAGGGTTTTCGTCCAGCGCGCGGAAGCTGTCCGCACGGGGGAGGGGTGCCTACCGGAAGGTGATCTCGCCGGTTTCGGGATCCATCGCGTCGACGATGGCAAGCGAGTGCACGTCGTAGCCCTGCTCGCGCAGGTTGTCGCCGCCTTGCTGGAAGCCCTTCTCGATCGCGATGCCGATGCCCTCGATTGTGGCGCCGGCGTACTTGCAGATCTCGATCAGGCCCGTCATGGCGCAGCCGTTGGCCATGAAGTCGTCGATGATGAGCACGCGGTCGTCCTCGCCGATGAACTTCTTGGAGACGATGACGTCGAACGTGCGCCCGTGCGTGAAGCTTTGGATGCTGGTGCAGTACACGGTGCCGTCGAGGTTGATGCTCTGGCTCTTCTTCGCGAACACCACGGGGGCGCCGAAGATCTCGCCGACGATCGCGGCGATGCCGATGCCGGAGGCCTCGATGGTGAGGATCTTGTTGATGGGCTTGTCGGCGAAGTGGCGCTGCCATTCGCGCGCCATCTCGATGAAGAGCTTGACGTCCATCTGATGGTTGAGGAACGAGTCGACCTTCAGCACGTCGCCGTTCTTCACCACGCCGTCCTCGCGGATGCGATCCTCCAGAAGCTTCATCGCGGCACCTTTCCCCTCGTAGCGCGCCCGTCGTCATGCGACCGCGTAAAAATCTCGTAAGGCCAGTGTAGCGAAAACGCGGGGTTTGCGGGGAAAACGGGGGAAATCCACGCAAGGTTTCGCGGGGTTTGCGGGGGCTTCGCCGACGGCAAGCGGCGTCACGATTCCAGGATGCGTGCCGCAGCCGCTCCTTGGCAGATCGATCGTGTCAAATCGGAAACTGTCGAGCGCGCGATGCGGGCGGATGATTTGAAGCGTCGGCGTCGATGCACTACAATTATGCAATACAAAAAGGAGAGGCGATGGCTCGTCCAAAGATCCACCCCCGGGTGATGCTGCGGCACCCCGAGTTGAGCGAGAAGGACGTGCTTCATGCGTGGGAACATGCGATCGCCTCCTTGCCCCGCGTGTCGAAAAACCCGGACGAGTACGTTTCCCTTGGATTTGACGGGCGGGGAAGGCTGCTTGAGGTGGTGGGCGTGAGGGGCGATGGAGGAAACTGGCTGCTCTACCATGCGATGACGCCTCCGTCCGACAAGACCTATCGGGAATTTGGTCTGGGGAGATGATTCTCATGAAGTTCAAGACCGCATCCGGACGCGAGCTCTCCGATGCCGATTTTGACGCGATGGCCGTCGAGTACGAGGCGGGGACCTGGACGGAGCCTGTCGGCAAAGCCTCTCCGGGGCGCCCGAAGCTTTACGAAGAAGATATGGAGACGGTGTCGTTCCGCCTGCCTCGCTCGCGGGTGGATGCCGTCGAAGCGGCTGCCAAGCGCCGGGGCATAAGCAAGTCCGAGTTCTATCGGCGCGCTATCGACAGGGAATTGCTGTTGGGGTAGGAGCGGCTTCCCAGGGCGCGAACGGGAAGGTTGCAGGCGGCGAGAGGAGTGCATGTGGCTGACATGGCGGCGGCGCGAGAGGCGCTGCGGGCGTATTTCGGATACCAGGATTTCCGTCCGGGGCAGGAAGGCGTGATCGCGGCGCTGCTTTCCGGGCGCGATGCGCTCGCCGTCATGCCCACGGGCGCCGGCAAGTCGCTGTGCTACCAGATCCCCGGCGTGGTGCTGGGCGGTGTGACGCTGGTCGTGAGCCCCTTGGTGTCGCTGATGGGGGATCAGGTGCGAGCGCTGGTCGAGGCGGGCGTGCGGGCGGCGTACCTCAACTCGACGTTGACGCCGGGCCAGCAGGCGACGGTGCTGCAGCGGGCGCTCGAGGGTGCCTATCAGATCATGTACGTCGCTCCGGAGCGGCTCTCCGACGAGCGTTTCCTCGCATTCGCGCGCGAGGCGCGCATCCCGTTGGTGGCGGTGGACGAGGCGCACTGCGTCTCCCAGTGGGGCCAAGATTTCCGCCCCTCGTACCTGGGGATCGGGGATTTCATCGCGCAGCTGCCGACGCGGCCGGCTATCGCGGCGCTTACGGCGACGGCGACCGAGCGTGCGCGCGAGGATGTGATCCGCCTTCTGGGGCTGCGCGACCCGCATCGCGTGGTCACGGGGTTCGATCGGCCCAACCTGTTCTTCGGCGTGGAGCGACTCGACGCCAAGAAGAAGATCGCCCGCATCGCTTCGTACGCGTTGGAGCACGCATCCGACAGCGGCATTGTGTACTGCTCAACGCGCAAGGACGTGGAGCGGGTGCAAGAGGCGCTCGTCGAGGCGGGCGTGAAGGCGACCCGCTACCACGCGGGCTTGACCGCGGCGGAGCGCGAACGCAACCAGCGCGCGTTCATCGCGGACGACGAGCCGGTGATGGTGGCGACCAACGCGTTCGGCATGGGCATCGACAAATCGAACGTCCGCTACGTCATCCACCACAACATGCCCGCCAGCATCGAGGCGTACTACCAGGAGGCGGGACGCGCCGGCCGCGACGGCGAGCCGGCTGAATGCCTGCTGTTCTGGAACGACGGCGACATCGGCACGTGCCGTTTCTTCATCGAGAGCGAGTCGGGCAACGAGGAGCTCTCGCCCGAGGAGGCCGACGCCGTGCGCTCGACGCACCGCCGCCTGCTCGAAGCGATGTGCGGCTACTGCCTGACGATGGGATGCTTGAGGGAGTACATCCTGCACTACTTTGGGGAAGACGTGCAGGTCGTTCGTAAAGACAGCGAGAGCGCTTCCGGTGCCCCGAATTGCCGTGAAAGCTTTCCGAAGCGTGCTTTGGCACGTGAGGAAAGCTTGGAGCGGCAAGGCGGGGCACCGGAAGCGCTCGCAGCGGCGGCCCGTTCCGCCGTTCGTCAGAACGGCGGAACGAAATGCTGTTCCAACTGCGACGGGGAATTCGAGTCCGTCGATGTCACCGAGCTTGCGCGGTCAGTCATCCGGTGCGTGCACGAGCTGCGGGGGCGGTTCGGCAAGGGGATGGTCGCCGACGTGCTACGCGGAGCGAAGACCGAGAAGCTGTTTGAGTTCGGGCTTGACAAGGCGCGGAGCTACGGTGCGGCGGATGCGTCGAAGGAGCAGGTCAAAGAGGTCGTCGAACTGCTTGCTTCGCAAGGGTATCTGGAGATTTCCGAAGGCAGGTTCCCCCTGGTGGGGCTTGGCCCGCGCTTCCGCGAGGCGGGTGCGGACGATTTCGAGCTGAAGATCAAGCGCATCGCGCGCAAGCCCGCGAGGGCGAAGGGCGCGGCGGGCACGAAGGCGTTCGGGTCGTCGGGGGCTGTCGGGGCTGCATCCGACGAGGTTCTGTTCGAGCGGCTGCGCGCGCTGCGCAAGCGCATCGCCGACGAGGCGGGCCAGCCGCCCTACATCGTGTTCTCGGACGCCGCCCTGCGCGACATGTGCGTCAAAATGCCCCGCACGCCCGACGACTTCCTCGATGTGTCAGGCGTCGGTCAAACCAAGCTCGCCCGCTATGGCGACATATTCCTCGCCGAGATCGCGGAGTACCTCGATCAGGCTTCCTAACCTCGATAACCATACGGTATGCAATATGTAATTCCATATTGAATACCGTATATAATCTTGCTATTCTCGAAGCGTCGGCACCAGAGAAAGGATCCCTCATGCCTCCCATCGCCGCTCCGCTTCCCGTCATCCGACCCATCACCGATCTGCGAACCCAGCTCAACGATGTGTGTGCCCAGGCTTCCGAGACTCAAGAGCCGATCGTTCTCACGAAGAACGGATCTGCCAGTTATGTGCTGCTTGATCATGATGCCTACGATGCGATGAATCGCGACATGCGCACGTACCTTGCTTTGCGGGAGGCGGAAATCGAGGAAAAGTATCGTCCTGAGGCGATTTCGGCGGAGGAATCCGACGCGCGGATGCGCGAGATCTTCGCGTTGTGGGGCATTGACTATGCTTGAGGTCACCTGGCGTCCGCGCGCGCAGCTCGATCGCGAGTCGATCGCGCTCTATCTCGGTTTTGAACTGGGCAATCCCGAAGCTGCGCTATTCGCAATGCAATCGATCGATTCCGTGATTGGCCGCTTGCGAAGGTTTCCCGAAAGCGGGGGACGCGTCTTAGTCAGCGGGCTCGAGCATGACGACTATCGAAAAGCCCATGCTAATCCATACACGATCTACTACCGATTCAATGAAGCGACGTTGACGATCTACCGTGTTGTCCATCAGCGGCAAGACTTCGACGCGTATTCTCTTGTTGACTTGCCGAAAAGGTAAGGCTTGGGCAGGACGGAGGCTGGCTCGCCTGTCTTCTCGCAAGTCCTCTTCGGAAAAGATTATCGCATGTGAACGGGTTTACACCGCGCTCAGCGCGATCGAGGTGAACCAGATGACGATGCCGATGATGATCGCATCGCAGAACACCATCGAGCCGATGAGGATCCAGCGGGCGATGCCGACGTCGTTGTTCTTCGGGGCGCTGAGCAGGTTCATCCGCTTCAGCTGCGGAGCGAACGCGTAGCAAAGGGTGCACAGGACGCCGACGAACATCGTGGTGCCTCCCATGATGGCGAGGAACTCCCATTTGGGTCCCCAGCGATCGATCGTGCCGTCAATGCCCATATGCAGCGGCACCGTTTCGGGAAGGATCGCGGCGGAGACCAAGCAGACGCCAAGCGGCAGCAACGTCAAGAAGATGAGGGCCGGAACGCCGAACCGCCACATGCGAGGCTCCTTTCAAATGGTATCGACAGCCCGATTCTATCACGGGGGGGGGGGGCAGCTGTCCATGCGCACTAGTCGAGTGCTTTTGGCGCGTGATGGCGGATTTTTCGGCAAAAACGCTCGAATAGAGCGTGTCGAGGCCGCCCTGCGAGGGGGTGGGCTGATGTTTCGTCGCGTTTTGCCTGGTGAGGGGGTTGAGGTGGAAGGAGGCTGCATCTTGGATGGGTTGGGCCGCACGCTATTCGGGAGGATTTGCCGCCGGGTCGACGATTCGCCGTCAAACGATCGCGAATAGTGCGTATGGGCGCAGGAAGCGGCAGAAGGGGATGCGGGGTGCCGAGTGCCATGCGGAAACGTCGAATTCGGATGCTATACCGAACACGTGCGGACGTCGGCTCGAGCAAATCGCGTCGCTACGATTCCCGCCGTCCGGCGGTGCAGCCGCGCAGCAGATCCTCCACCGGCACGCCGAGCAGATCCGCCAGCGCGAGGAGGTTCGCGGTGCTGGGATCGGTCTTGCCGCTCTCCCATTTCGACACCGCCTGCCGGCTCACTCCCAGCGACTCGGCGACGAGCTCCTGCGTCATCCCGCGCTCGATGCGCTTGTCGCGCAGCGTCTCGCCGAGCGTCTTGCGCACCGCCTCCGCCTGCTTGCCGCCGTCGGTTGAGCGAAGGTAGCGGCGCAGCGCCTTGATCGCATACACCAGCAGGATCGCAAGGAGCACGAGGATGATCGTCGGGCAAAGGAAATACGGAACGATGATCAGCAGCTCGGGAAGGCCCATTCCCAACATGGCTCGCTCCTATCTTTAAGTCGTTGCATTTTCAAGCCGTTTATCGAATGCTTGTGGA
>ERZ1034920.928-NODE-928-length-20451-cov-7.498529_pt1 | contig 20451 bp, 19 predicted proteins | sample MGYA00520688_ERZ1034920 | MGnify/ENA primary metagenome ERZ1034920 (study PRJEB33766, sample SAMN09781785) | gut metagenome | biome: gut microbiome | host: Homo sapiens | place: Madagascar | study: EMG produced TPA metagenomics assembly of the PRJNA485056 data set...
TCACATCCTCAGGACATGTGCAATGACCACTAGAATCCGCCCCGTCCCCTGTCACATTCCTGCAACCAGGCTTTTCGGGAAAAATGCCGAAAAACGCGAAGAATGCGACATCCGGTTCGATTCGAACTTCAATCGGATGTCGCATTCCTGCGAATAGCGTGCATGGGAGGCTGAATTCCAGCGCGGGGGCGTTCCGAAGCTGTCCCGCGTGTCGCATTCTGCCGAATAATCGGCATCCAGCTCAAAAAGCCTGGCTGCCGCTCGCAAAAGCTCGGTTGTCGCCCTTGCTCGCGAGAGAGGGTTACTTCCTCCCGCGGATCTTTCCCAACTTGCGGGCGTCGCGGGCGCCGGCGGTGCCGCCTGCGCCTTTGAGTCCGGAGGCGCCATGCGGGGCGCCTCCGCGCAGACGCCCGAGCAGCCCCGGCTTGCGCGCTTGCGACATGGCGCCCGCAGCGCCCGTCGCGCCCGCCTCAGCGCGGGCCTCTTCGCGCTCGCGTTCCTCGGCCATCATCTGCTCCAGCAGCGGATCGCGCAGAGCCGTGCGCGCCGCCTCGTCACGGATCGCCGCCACGCCCGCCTGCACGGCGGTGCCGGCGCGACCCGCCTCCAGATCGGCGTTGGCCGCATCGAACGCCTCGTTGGTGTTCTCATGCGAGAACCCCGGCGCCACCACGCTGCCCGCCGCCGCGATCTGCGCGCCGGATTCGTCCGACAGCGCGCGTCCGTCGCCCATGCCGTCCACGGCCAGGCCCTTGAACGTGCAGTTGGGCGTGCCGTCGGCGTTCCAAGCGGGCGCGACCGTGCCGTTCTCCTGGTCGGGGTACGCGTAGTCGCTCGATGCCGGACGCCAGGCGCCGCGCGCATGCGCGAGCCAGTTGGCGGGCTCGTTGGAGATCCACAGCTTGGCCAGATGCGCCGCATGCGTGGGTTTCACGTCAAACGCCCAGTTCAACTCTGACTTCTCGGCCATCGTGTTCTCGGAGAGGCGCTCGAACTCCTCCTTGAGCGCGGCCATGCGCGCGTCGATGCGCCCCGTCCCGTTGATGAGCACGTCGTCCAGGCGCCGCATCTGCTCGCGCGCCTGGCGGATGCGCGCGTCCACGCCCGCCGCCATGCCGCGGTCGATGATGTCGTGCGAGCCCTTGATGCGGTTGATGTCCAGCGCGGCGTCGTAGGTCGCCTCGACCATCTCGTCGGCGCTCATGTACTCGCTCTCGTAGTTCATGATGTGCTTCCACGAGGGCAGGATCATGCGCTCGCGATGCTCCTCGAACGTGCGTGCGCGCAGACGGTAGCCGTATTTCCCGGGGTTGTCGAACACGATCGACCCCACATCCAGAAACGGCGCCATCGGCGAGGTCATCACGACCAGGCGCGGATCGTACCCGACGCGCTCGTAGAGGTGCTGCACGTAGGCGCCGGTCTCGCGCACGCTGGCGGCGGTCTGCTTGGGGATGCCCGTCATGAAGTACAGGTCGAACCGCTCGCAGTTGGGATGCGACAGCGCGTCGACGATGGTCTCCTCCAGCTCGGCCATCTTGTAGTGGCCCTTGCCGAACGCCTTGCGCACGTCGTCGTCGTGGCTTTCGGCGGAGATCTCCACAGACCAGCTTTTCAGGTTGTCGTCGAGCATCCGGTAGAAGTCGTCGCCCCCCGGCGGCGGTCCGAAGAACTCGAACCCGATGGGGTTTTGCACCTTGCCCTTGAGCCCGGTGATGAACCGGCGCGTGTAATCCTCGCCCGCCTGCAAGAAGTCGTTCAACACGAAGATGGGGCCCCACACATGGTTCTGGACGTTCTCGATATCGCGGATGAGCAGCGCGGGATCGCGCCAGGCAACACGGCGGCGTCCGAAGTGGTTCTTGAACGCGTAGGCGCTTCCGCCGCACGTCGCGCAGTTGCGCGAGCAGCCGCGGCAGGTGAGGCTCGCCGTGACGGGGTACTGCAGCCATCCCTTCATGGGCAGATAACTCGTCATGTCGTGGTGGCGCAGCACGCCCTTCATGGGGTAGGCGTAGTCCAGCGAGATCGCGTCCATCGTGTCGGGCACCCACGAAAGCGGGTTGATGTGGATCGCGCCGGACGCGTCCTTCCACGTCAGGTTGGGGATATCGGAAAGGTCGCCCACCGGCGTATGCGTGCGTTCGGCGCGCGAGATGCGCTCGACGAGCTGGCGCATGGGTTCCTCGGTCGAATCGCCGCGCACCACGTAGTCGATGCAATCGTACTTGATGAGATCCTCGTGGAAGATCGTCGCGGAAAGGCCTCCGAAGCTCACGGGGGTCGTCGGGTGCAGGCGCTTGAGGATCTTGGCGACCTCGACCGAGCCGTGGCAGTGGGGCATCCAGTGCAGGTCGATGCCGAACATGCGCGAATCAAGGTTCGCCAGGTTCTTCTCCACATCGAAGTTCTTCTTGTGGAGCATCATCGACGCGAGGTTGTAGATGCGCGCGCGCAGCCCGTGGCGCTCCAGGTACTCGCACAACGTGGTGAGGCCGAGCGGGTACATCTCGAAGATGGGGGTCGAGGGCACCATGTCCGACACGGGTCCGTACATGATGGAGCGCTCGCGGAAGTCGTAGGTGGCGGGCGCATGGATGTATGTCATATCGAGAGTCTGCATAGCAGCGAAGTATAGCGAATGAGAAAAAGGGACGGGTGATTTTTCTCATTTTCGCGAAAATGAGAAAACCCTCCGCCACCTCGCCCGCCCGCATTCCGCCGATGACGCTGTGTGTTTCCGCGAGGGCTTCACAGCGGCGCCATCGGGGAATGCTATCATGATCAGATCATTCACGACAGTTCGGGAGACAGGCGGCGCTCATGCTTCTGTGTGCACATTACATTCTTCCCATCACCTCCGAGCCGATCCAGCGCGGCGCCGTTTTGGTGCGCGACGGCCGCATCTACGACGTCGGCCCCATCGATATCCTGAAGGCCCACTATCCCGAAGAGGAAGTGAAGGACTTCGGCATGGCGGCGCTGATGCCCGGCCTGATCGACCTGCACACGCACACCGAGAACTCCGTGTTCCGCGGCATCGTGCACGACGTCCCCTACACCACCTGGGTGCGTGCCGTCGCCGAGAAGAGCACCAGGATGGACGTGAACGACTGGTACGACTCCGCCGTGCTCGGCGGGCTCGAGGCGATCTCGAGCGGCATCACGACCATCGCCGACATCACCGCGACGGGCGCCGCCTGCACCGCGACCCAGAAGCTGGGCCTGCGCAGCGTGATCTACCGCGAGGTCGGCGCGATGGACCAGCGCCGCATCGACTTCGCGATGCGCGTCGCCGAGAACGACATCGCCCATTGGCGCGCCGAGGTCGATTCCGCCCGCGTGACCATCGGCATCGCGCCGGCGGCGATCTACACCTGCCATCCCGCGGTGTTCGCCAAGGTGAGCGAATTCGCGCGCAAGGAGGATCTGCCGGTCGCCATGCACCTTGCCGGCAGCCGCGAGGAGTACCAGTTCGTCAAGCGCGGCTCGTCGCCGTTCGCCGTGCACACCATGGGCACCAAGCGCGGCTACGTCGAGATCCCGCCGTGGCTGCCCACCGGCGTCTCGCCGGTGCGCTATGCGCTCAACTGGGGCGCGTTCGAGTCCGACAACGTGCTGGCGATCCACTGCACGCACGTCGACGACGATGACATCAAGAAGCTGAAGGAATACGACGTCGCCGTGGCGGGCTGCCCGCGTTGCAGCGCGCAGCTGGGCATGGGCCTGTCGCCCATCGGCGAGTTCCTGCGCGCGCATCTGCGTTTCGGCCTGGGCACCGATTCGCCGGCCGCGACCGATTCGATCGACATGTTCACCGAGATGCGCCTGGGCATGCTGCTCCAGCGTGCGGTGAACCCCAACAACTTCCTGGACTCCGCCACCATGCTGGAGGCGGCGACCATCGGAGGCGCCCGCGCGCTCAAGCAGGACGACCTGATCGGCTCGCTGGAGATCGGCAAGCGCGCCGACATCGTCGCGGTCGACCTGTCCGGCTCGCATCAGACGCCCACGACCGATCCCGTGTCGGCGGTGGTGAACACCTGCAACGGCACCGATGTGCTGATGACGATGGTCGAGGGCAAGGTCCTGTACGAGAAGAGCCACTGGAACGTCGACGTCGACGTCGCCCGGACCATCGCGCGCGTCATCGAGATCCGCGGAAAGCTGAGGGCATAGCACGATGAGCCAGAAATCCGGCGCCAAGCAGCAGAAGACGACCGCCAAGCAGAAGGAGGCGCGCATCCAGGCCGCGCGCGAGCGCGAGGAGCGGGCGCGCGCGAAGAAGGAGCGCGCGGATCGCATCAAGCGCATCGTCACCGTGGTGGTGTGCATCATCCTGGTGCTGGCGCTGTTCATCCCCACGATGGCGCTTTCGGTCCTCAGCGGCAGCTAGGCCCTTTGCAACGATTTGATATACGCTCGGTTTTTGAAGAGCCCCGGCGTGTGCCTGGGCATTATCCGGTTGTGCTACCATGACGTTTCGTATGCGCAGTCGCGCATGTGGGTTTGATCAAGCTAAGCAAAGGGGTTCGCTTTGTTCGGCATAGGCGGTTTCGAATTCTTCCTGATCCTGATTTTCGGGTTCCTCATCGTGGGTCCCGACAGGCTTCCGGCGATGGCGAAGACCATCGGCCAGGCCATCAGCAAATTCAGGGGCGCTCAAGAGGAGATGAACAAGGTCATCAAGACCGAGGTGTACGATCCGGACTCCAAGGATCCGTTCAAGAATCCGCTGGAGGTTCTGGAGAAGGCGGGCAGCTCTTCCAAGAGCGCGTCCGGCTCCAAGGCCGCCGCCGCGAAGACGTCCGAGCCCAAGACGACGTCCGGCTCCTCCGCTTCGGGCGACCGCCGCGAGAGCTTCTCCGAGCGCAAGGCGCGTTACGAGAAGGAGCGCGCCGCCAAGAAGGCCGCCGACGCGGAGAAGGAGGCAGCGGAGAAGCGCGCCGCCAACGCCGCCAAGGACGCGGCTCCCGCGAAGGCCGCGCCCGCCGCCAAGACGGAGCCTGCCGCCAAGACGGAGTCCGCCGAGTCCGCCGACGCCGCGCCCGCCACCGAAGAGAAGGGGGAGTAGACCATGCCCATCGGACCGGCACGCATGCCCCTTTTCGATCACCTGGGCGAGCTGCGCATGCGCCTGGTGCGCATCGTCGTCTGCCTGTTCATCGGCGTGCTCATCTTCTACTTCGCCGCGCCCACGCTGATCCAGTTCCTGCTGCTCCCCATCGCGGAGTACCTGCCGCAGGGATCCGACGGCACCGCGGTGCTCACGGCGCTCGACCCGTTCGAGGCGTTCGCCACCAGCTTCAAAGTGGCCCTGTGGGCATCGGTGGTCACGTGCTCCCCGGTGATCCTGTGGCAGATCCTGGCGTTTTTCCTTCCGGCCCTCAAGCCCAAGGAGCGCAAGTGGTTCGTTCCGGCGTTCGCCGCTGCGGTGATTCTGTTCATCGTGGGAACGATCTTCTGCTATCTGGTCATCCTCAACCCCGCGTTCCAGTTCCTCACCGGCCAGGTGCAGGGATGGGCGGCAAGCCTTCCGCGTGCGAGCACCTACGTCGACACCATCGTCAAATTCGAGATCGGCTTCGGCTTCGCGTTCGAGCTGCCGCTGGTCGTCTTCTTTCTGGCGATCTTCGACATCATCCCGTACAAGAAGCTGCGCGGCAGCTGGCGCGTGGTGTACGTGGTGCTAATGATCATCTCGGCCATGATCACGCCCGACGCGTCCCCGGTGACCATGCTTCTGCTGTTCGCCGCCATGATCGTGCTCTACGAGGGCAGCCTGCTCATCGCGCGCATCGTGCTGGCGCGCAAGATAAAACGGCAAGCCGCCGAAGCGGCGGAGGAAGGCGACGACTAGTCCGCCGCCTTTCGCGGCATCGGAATCCCCCGGCGACCCTCGGCGCCCGGAGGCGGAGGCCGATCCGCTCCCGAACCCGCTTTCGCAGCCCTTTTCCGCCGGCCCCGCTCGCTCGCGAGCATCGGGTCGGCGGTTCTGCTTTCCGCCCGACTTCGACCCACTCCAACCGCCATGACCGAACAGAAGCTCCCCACATCCGCCATCCCCGCCAACACCGACCGCACCGGGTTTTTCCAGGGCTTGTTCTGCTACCTGCTGTGGGGCGTCATGTCCCTGTACTGGAACCTGCTCTCCGCGGTGCCGGCGCTCGAGGTGCTCAGCTGGCGCATGGCATGGTCGGCCGTGTTCGTCATCGCGCTGTGCGTCCTGGTCAAGCGGACGCGCTTCCTCTACCTGCTGAAGGATCCGCGCGCGGTCCGCACGTTCGTGGCGTCGGGCCTCGTCATCACGGTGAACTGGGGCGTCTACGTGTGGGCGGCGAGCACCGGGCACGTGCTGGAGACGAGTGTGGGCTACTACCTCTGCCCGCTGTGCAACATCGCGCTGGGCATGATCGTGTTCCGCGAGCGCCTCACCCCCATGCAGCTTGTGGCGACCGTCCTCGCCGGCATCGGAGTGGTGTTCTTCCTGGTGGTCAACGGCGGCGACATCTGGATCGTCCTCGTGCTGGCCATCTCGTTCAGCATCTACGGAGCGGTCAAGAAGCGCGGCGGCTATCCCGCGCTGCCCGGCATGGCGTTCGAGTCGCTGCTGACGGGCGTGCTGGGCTGTGCGATCTTGGCGGCAGGCGCCGTCTTCCCGTGGGTCTGGCAGCTCACGCCGGCGGTGCCCAACGCCATCGCGGTGCATGATCCGACGCTGCTGATCGTGCTGCTGGTGGGCAGCGGCGTGGCCGCTGCGGTGCCGCTGCTGCTGTACTCCGCCGCCGCGAACCGCATCAGCATGACGATGATCGGGTTTCTGCAGTACGTCAGCCCCACGATGTCGCTCATCTTGGCGGTCGCGTTCTTCGGCGAGGAGTTCACGCTGGCGCACGGTGTGTGTCTGGGCCTGATCTGGGTCGGCATCGTCGCCATCGCGATCGAAGCCGCGCTGCGCAGCCGCCGCACCCGGGGCGCCGACGGCGTGTCGTAAGGGGTCGTCTGGCGAGTCGCGCGCGCGACGGCTTCCGTGTTCGCGAAAGCCGTCGCGCGCGAAAGCTGTCGTGCCCGCCGGGACCGCCGTTCGCGCGGGTACCCCGGCTCCTTCCGCATTTTCCGCTCCCGCGCGTCCTTTCCATCCCGGGTCCGCCTGCCCGCGTTGGCTGGTATCATGAAAGGTACGGCAACAAGCCCTTACGACATCGGCGTTGGGAGGAACCCCATGGAGCAGTACAAGCAGGAATTCATCGAGTTCATGGTGGAAAGCGACGTGCTCAAGTTCGGCGAGTTCACGTTGAAGAGCGGCCGCAAATCCCCGTTCTTCATGAACGCGGGCGCCTATGTGACCGGCGAGCAGCTCAAGCGCCTGGGCGAGTACTACGCCCGCGCCATCCACGACAACTTCGGCCTCGACTTCGATGTGGTGTTCGGCCCCGCCTACAAGGGCATTCCGCTGGCGGTCGTCACGGCCATCGCGCTCCACGAGCTGTACGGCAAGGAGGCGCGCTACTGTTCCAACCGCAAGGAGGTCAAGGACCACGGCGCCGACGCGGGCAACCTGCTGGGCAGCGACCTGCATGACGGCGATCGCGTCGTGATGGTGGAGGACGTCACCACGTCCGGCAAGTCCATCGACGAGACGTATCCCGTCCTCATGGGCGCGGCAAAGGTCGACGTGAAGGGCCTGATCGTCTCGCTCAACCGCATGGAGGTGGGCAAGGGCGGCGTCAAGACCGCGCAGCGCGAGGTGCAGGAGAAGTACGGATTCCCCGTGGCGTCCATCGTCAGCATGGCCGAGGTCACCGAGTACCTGTACAACCGCGAGGTGCAGGGCCGCGTCGTGATCGACGACGCGGTGAAGACCGCCCTCGACGCCTACTACGAGCAGTACGGCGCCAAGGAGTAGAAAGTTGCAGCGGAGCCGTCTTTTCTGGACAGTTTCGCTAAGAATTAACCCTTTGCAGTTATATCGGGGCCTGATTCCGCTGAGCGGAGTCGGGCCCCGATCTGATCGTATCGAAGTTATACCAGGTCACAGCATTGCCTCTCAGAAGTTCCGTTCAGTCTGCGGATCCAGATCCTTTCAAATTGCCCGTTTGTATCGGGCGGAGAGGTAAATTCTTGCTGAAACTGTCCATCTGAAAGGGATTTTCGCAAACTTTTTCGGATTCTGCTTGCAGCGCGGCAGAACAGATCAAAATCTAAGTGTGAATCGCTCATATTTTCTGTATCCACGCTTGCGCCTTCGAAGAGGGGTGCTATAGTTACCACTGGTAATTAGCACTCGCGCGATTCGACTGCTAACAGATGCCCGCGAACCGCCCGCGAAGGGACGCAGGGGCTGCGGCGAAGCCGATCGCGCGGGGAGCACGCAAGCGTGCCGAAGAAAGGAAGCGTTGCACATGCGCAAGTTCAAGACCGAGAGCAAAAAGCTGCTCGACCTGATGATCAACTCCATCTACACCAATCGCGAGATCTTTCTGCGCGAGCTCATCTCCAACGCGTCGGACGCGGTCGACAAGCTCTATTTCAAGAGCCTGACCGACAGCAACATCCAGCTGTCCAAGGACGAGCTGGGCATCATGGTCTCGTTCGACAAGGACGCCCGCACCGTCACGGTGTCCGACAGCGGCATCGGCATGGGCAAAGACGATCTCGATCGCAACCTGGGCACCATCGCCCATTCCGACTCCATGGCCTTCAAGGAGGAGAATGCCGAGCAGCAGGGCGAGGACGTCGACATCATCGGTCAGTTCGGCGTGGGCTTCTACTCCGCGTTCATGATGGCCAAGAAGGTGCGCGTGGTCTCCAAGGCATACGGCTCCGACCAGGCTTGGGCGTGGGAGAGCGACGGTGTCGAGGGCTACGCGATCGAAGAGGCCGAGCGCGAGGGCCACGGCACCGACGTCATCCTGACGCTCAAGGACAACACCGACGAGGAGGATTACGACGCCTACCTGTCCGAGTACGGCCTGAAGGACCTGATCAAGCGCTACAGCAACTACGTGCGCTACCCCATCAAGATGGAGGTCTCCAAGTCGCGCCAGAAGCCCAAGCCCGAGGACGCCGGCGACGACTACAAGCCCGAGTACGAGGACTACACCGAGATCGACACCATCAACTCGATGATCCCGATCTGGAAGCGCCGCAAGTCCGACGTCTCCCAGGAGGAGTACAACGAGTTCTACAAGTCCGACTTCCACGACTTCGCCGATCCGGCGCGCACGATCTCGATCCACGCGGAGGGCGCGCTGTCCTACGACGCGCTGCTGTTCATCCCCAGCCGCCAGCCGTATGACCTGTACGCCCGCGACTACAAGAAGGGCCTGGCCCTGTACAGCTCCAACGTGCTCATCATGGAGAAGTGCGAGGAGCTGCTGCCGGATTACTTCAACTTCGTGCGTGGCGTCGTCGACAGCCAGGACCTCACGCTGAACATCTCGCGCGAGACGCTGCAGCACAACAGCCAGCTGCGCGCCATCGCCAAGCGCGTCGAAAAGAAGATCACTACCGATCTGGAGAGCATGCGCGACACCGACCGCGAGGGCTACGAGCAGTTCTTCGAGAACTTCGGCCGCGGCATCAAGTACGGCATCTACTCCAGCTACGGCATGAACAAAGACCAGCTTGCGCCGCTGCTGCTGTTCTACTCCGCCAAGAATCAGAAGATGGTGACGCTCGACGAGTACATCAAGGCGATGGCCGATGACCAGGAGGCGATCTACTACGCCGCCGGCGACTCGATCGACCGCCTGGCCAAGATGCCGATCGTCAAGACTGTGCTGGGCAAGGGCTACGATGTGCTGCTGTGCACCCAGGACGTGGACGAGTTCTGCTTCATGGCGATGCACGACTACGGCGCCGACGAGAACGGCGAGGGCGCGAAGGAGCTCAAGAACGTTGCCGGCGGCGACATCGACCTGGCGTCCGAGGACGAGAAGAAGGAGGCCGAGGAGGTCACCAAGGAGAACGAGGATCTGTTCGGTGCGATGAAGGACGCGCTGGGCGGCTCGGTGACCAAGGTCGTCGTCAGCTCGCGTCTCACCGACATGCCGGCGTGCATCACGGCGGAGGGTCCGGTGTCGCTCGAGATGGAGAAGATCATGTCGCGCAACCCCGAGGGCGGCGATGAGGTCAAGTCGCAGCGCGTGCTCGAGATCAACGCGAAGAGCCCGGTGTTCGAGGTGCTGAAGCAGGCCCAGGCGGACGGCGATGCCGACAAGGTGCGCCTGTACACCAACCTGCTGTACGATCAGGCGCTGCTGATCGAGGGCATCCAGCTCGATGATCCGGTCGCGTTCGCGCAGAATATCGTAAAATTGATGGCGTAGCCTGAAGCGCCGGCCGCGAGGCCGGCGCTTTTTCGTTTTGGATGGAAGGACCCGCATGGCAGCGTTCGACTTCGAGAGCCTCATCACCGACATCCCCGACCATCCCGAGCCGGGCGTCGTGTTCAAGGACATTACGACGCTGCTGAAGGACCCCGACGGGTTCGCCGCCGTCATCGACAGCATCGCCGACCACTTCGCGGATCGCGGGATCACGAAGGTGGTGGGCGCCGAGGCGCGCGGCTTCATGATCGGGGCGCCGGTGGCGTACCGCCTGCATGCAGGGTTCGTTCCCGCGCGCAAGCCGGGCAAGCTGCCGCGCGAGACGTTCTCGCAAAGCTACGATCTGGAATACGGAACCGACTCCCTCGAGATCCACGTCGATGCGCTTCCCCCCGACGATGTGGTGCTGATCGTCGACGATCTGACTGCGACGGGTGGCACGGCAGCGGCAACCGCCCGGCTCATCGAGCGGATCGGGGCGAAGGTCGAGGGCTTCGGGTTCCTGTTGGAGCTGGGTTTCCTCCATCCGCGCGAGACGTTCGCCAAAGCGTGCGACGCCGAGGTCTTCTCGCTCGTGCACGTGCGCTAGGGACGGCCATGGAAGCCTACACCACCATCGAGGGGCGGGCGGTCGCCGAGATCGAGGAGAAGAAGAGCCGCTTCATCGCGAGCGTCGCGCACGTGGAGACCGAGGAGGAGGCGCTTGCCTTCCTCGAGGAGATCCGTGCGGCCAACCGCATGGCGCGCCACAACGTGTACGCATACGTGCTGCGCTCCGCCGACGGTGCGGGCACGGGCGGCGAGCGCGTCCGCTACTCCGACGACGGCGAGCCCCAGAAGACAGCCGGTCTGCCGACGCTCGAGGTGATCCGCCATGCGGGGCTGACCGACATCATCGTGGTCGTCACCCGGTATTTCGGCGGCGTGCTGCTTGGCACGGGCGGGCTCGTGCGCGCCTACACCCAGGCGACGCAGGCGGGCATCGCCGCGGCGCCGCAGGTGACGGTGTCGCGCTGCGTCGACGTGCGGCTCGCGCTGTCGTACCCGTCCTACGAATCGGTGCGCCGCCTGGCGGTGGAAAGCGGCGCCAAGGTGCTCGACGAGCAGTTCACCGACCAGGTTGCGCTTCGCGTCCGACTGCTCGACGGGGACCAGGACGCGTTTCTGGTCAAGCTGTCCGAGCTGATGCACGGCCGCGAATGCGCGCAGGTGGAAGGCCCCTTCGACGCGGTCTTCTAGACGCGCGGCAGAGCGTCGGGCGCGCGGCTGGGGAGTCGGGCACGCGTCGGGCACGCGCCTGGGGCGCCGGGCGCGCGCCAGGCCGTCGGGCTGCCTCCGGTTTTGCGCCTTTCTTCCCAAAACACCTCGTAAAACGCCCTTGAAATGGGGAGAACTCCGCAGAAGAGCGTGGGCGCCGGCTCAAAGCGGGAAGAAGTGCGAGAAGGCAGGGTTTCTGGACAAAGGAATCGGGAAGAAAACGCCGCAAACCTTTATACTGAAAGCGACAGGCGGGCCCGCAAGGGCAATCGAAAGCGTCGTATCGCTCGCGGGCGGGGCGCAAGGAAAAGGAGGTCGCTATGGCTATCGAGAAGATCCTGGTGGCAGTTGATGGTTCCGAGGGCGCCGACCGCGCACTGGAGATGGCGCAGGCGGTTGCCGCACCCAGCCCCGACACGCACATCGACCTGGTGTACGTGGTGCCGATTCCGCTGCTCGACGACAACCAGGCAGCCAACTTCAAGAGCATCCTGGACATGATGGTCGCCGACGGCCGCGAGCTGCTCATCGAGGCGCGCGACAAGATGCCCGAGGTAGCCGACCGCACCGACACGCTGATCATCACGGGCACCAATCCCGCGACCGAGATCATCAAGCTCATCGAGAAGGGCGGCTACGATCTCATGGTCATCGGCAGCCGCGGCCTGAGCGGCATCAAGGCCTACCTGGGCAGCGTCAGCCACAAGGTGCTGAACGGCTCCAAGGTCTCCGTCCTCATCGCGAAGTAGATGAGAACCCGCAAAAACGTACTGCTGCTGTTCAGCAAGGTGCCGGAGCCGGGTCTGGTGAAGACCCGGCTCACCACGTTGAAGGACGGCGTGTTCGAGCCCGATGTCGCGTCGGGTCTGTACCACTGCATGCTGTTCGACGTGGTCGAGATCTGCTGCGCCGCCATGACGCGGCTCGAGGAGCGCGCGTGCTCCGTCGATCCGGAGACGGGCGAGGAGATCCGCGACGTCTACGAGATGCGCATCTCCACGGCGCCGGTCGGCAATCTCGATAAGATGCGCGAGCTCTTCGCGGTTTCCGGCACATGGCCGCGCGAGATCGTGTTCGTCGCCGACGAAGGCAAAAGCTTCGACGAGCACTACAACGACGCGTTCCGGAAGGCGTGGGATGACGGCGCGGACACGATCCTGTCCATGGGGGCCGACATGCCTGCGCTGGCCGTCGACGACGTCGTGCGCGGGTTCGAGGCGCTGCAGAAGCTCGACGGCAGCGAGAAGGGCGGGATCGTGCTGGCGCCCGATCAGGAGATGGGCGTGTCGATCGTCGGTTGGCCGCGCAAGACCGACTTCGATCATTCGGGTGTGTTCTACAACCAGGAGGGCCTGACGGTGCTGCCCGCGTACATCGCCAAAGCGCGGCGCATCGGCCTGCCGGCGATCTACTTGCCGCCGGTGCCGGACGTGGACACCATGGCCGACCTCATGCATAACATCACGCTGGTCGAGGCGCTGAACTACTGCGCCCCGTTCGACGGTAACACGCCGCCCTGGCGCACCGCCGACGCGCTCAAGCAGATGGGCTGGGACGAGGTCCGCGTCATGCCCAACGAGCTGCGCGACCCCCGCGACCAGATCGATAAATGAGAAAAAGGGACAGTCACTTTTTCTCATTTGCGCATACCGCCATGACGAATCTTCGAGGGTTTTGACGAGTAAAAGGTCTGGATAGCCGTCAAAAACCTCGAAGATTTGCTTTTGTCGGAGGCGATTTGCCGGCAGAGGCGCTCTTACCGCCGCCGCAGTTCCCAGAACGCCACCGCGCTCGCCGCCGCCACGTTCAGCGAGTCGACGCCGTGCTCCATCGGGATGCGCACGGTGTAGTCGCAGCGCGCGATCGTTTCGGGCGCCAGACCGTCGCCTTCGGTCCCCAGCACCACGGCGAGCTTGTCCTCGCGGGCAAGCGCGGGATCGCCCAGCGGGATCGAGTCGTCCGAAAGCGCCAACGCCGCCGTCTTGAATCCGAGCTGCCGCAGCAAGGAGATCCCCTCGTCCGCCCAAGCGGCGCTGGGATGGCCGGGCGTGCCGGCCGCTCCCGCCTCGTCGCCGATGCGCGTCCACGGCACCTGAAACACGGTGCCCATGCTCACACGCACCGCGCGTCGGTACAGCGGGTCGTAGCAGGCGGGCGTCACCAGCACGGCATCCACGCCCAGCGCGGCGGCGGAGCGGAAGATGGCGCCGACGTTGGTGTGGTTGGTGATGTTTTCGAGGATCGCGACCAGCTTCGCGTCGCGCACGAGCTCCTCGACGCTTTGCAGGCGGGGCCGGCGAAACGCCGCCAGCGCGCCGCGCGTCAGCTCGAACCCGGTCAGCGCGCGCAGCTCCTCCTCAGGGGCGATGAACACCGGCGCGTCGAATCCGCGCGCGGCCGCCTCGTCTATAAGCGGCTGCAGGGAGGGGAGCCACTTCTCCTTCATCAGAAACGAAAGCGGCTCGTGGCCGGCGGCCAGCGCGCGTTCGATCACCTTTCCCGATTCGGCGATGAAGATGCCCTTCTCCGGTTCGAGCTTGTTGCGCAGCTGCACCTCGGTCAGGCGCGCATACGCGTCAAGGCGGGGGTCGTCCAGGTTGTCGATGCGGATGATGGGCATGGGGGCTCTTTCTCTTGGGATGCGGCTCTAACGCACATCGCGGTAGGCGTGCACGGCTTCGGCGACCTCGGCGGCGACATCGGGCATGTCGGCGAGCCCGCGCGCGCAAAACGTCGCGCAATCGAGCACGGAGGCGCCGATGAACGCCATGTCCTCGATGTTGGCACGCTGCACGTCGGGCGTGCGCGAGGACGTGCAATCCTCGATGACGGCGACGTTGTAGTTCAACGATAGGGCGTCGTAGCAGGTGGAGCGGATGCAGTTGGGCGTGGTGGTGCCGATGAGCACGACCGTGTCGATGCCCTCCCGCCGCAGCATGTCGTCGAGCGGGGTGCCGAAGAACGCCGAAAACCGCGGCTTCATCAGCACGCGATCCCCGTCAGCGGGTTTGAGCGGGTCGGGGGCTTCCAGCGATTTCGGGTCGTCCCCTTCGGAGCAGAGGGGGCGGCCGCCCTCGAGCCAGATGCGGTGGCGCACCGGCTCGACGTCGGATCCGTCGGGGGCGTAATCGCGGCGCACATGGAACACTGCCATGCCCGCCTCGCGCGCTGCGGCGAGCGCCCGCGCGCACGCCGGAACCGTCTCCGCCGCGCCGGCGACGCACAGCGACGACGAGGGGTCGATGAACCCGTTTTGCATGTCGATCATGATGAGCGCCGCGCGCTTCGGGTCGATCATGGGGCCTTTCCGTCCTTTCCCGCGGTTTCACCGCGCAAGGCCGTCCTTGCGCGGAACGCTTCGCTCATGATACCCGTTCGCATGGCGCCGTGCTTCCCGGCGATCGCCTTTCGGCCGAGACCCACGTCGCAGGGCCTCGCGACTTCGGCGCGGAGGGAGACGTCGTGAAGCGGCCTTCGATCCTGACGCATGAGAAATCTGCCGTCTTTTATCTCATTTGCCGAATCTAAGAAACGGGAGGCGGCTCACGGGGAGGGAGCTCTTCTCCAAAATGAGAAAAAGCGACTGTCCCTTTTTCTCATTTTCGCAGCCAGGCGAATGCGGCGGCCATGAGGACGAGTCCGACGGCGTCGAACGCGATGAATCGCAGGATGCTGGCGGCGAGCACCTCGTGACCGCCGGGAAGCCCCAGCAGGATCGCGGTTTCCCCGACGAGCCCGATCGCCTGCTGCACCAGCACGACCACGTACAGCGCGCGGAACCGCCGCGGGCTTGCGATGACGGCGGGATACGTCGCGTTCCACATCAAGAACGCGACGCCGAGCCCGCGCACCGCCGCTTCGCCGGCGACCCCCGACAGCTCGTACGCCCCGGCGAACGCCTCCGGCCACAGCACGAACTGCAGTGCGCACTGAACGTTCAACGCGAACACGAGCGCGACCGCGATGCGCGCTGCAACAGCGGGAACGTCGCGTGCGTTCTTCTCCTGTTCGCCATGTGCCAAGGTGTGTCCTGCCTCCAGGTTTTTCGGGGTGGATTGCGGCTCGCTCGACGAATTTCAAGCTTGCTGCCGCGAATTATGATAGCAGGGAGCGATAGAAGGCGTGCTGCCTCTCGCGCTATTCGGGCTCTTTTGTGCTAGCAGGCGATGGCGAAAGCCAAAATGGCGCGATTAGAGCGCGTCCGGACCGTGCTTTGGCGGCAGCGCGGAATCCGCTTCGCGAAACCGCAGGTCAACGGCCTTATGGTCGCGAAGCCTCATCGCTTGGCCGGTTGCCTGGAGAAAAGATGCGCTCTAACCGCGCCATTTTGGCTTCAGGGGATGTCGCTGCGTGTCAAAACTCTTCGATTAGAGCGTCTGGCGAGGATTCTCCATTCGATGATGCCCTATTATTGCAAGGAAAGAATCGGCCGGCGATGCGGATTGCGAAGCGGGCCGGAGGACGCAAGCTTTAAAAGGTCGAATCCGCATAGGCGGAAAGACCCCGCGTAGACGGAAAGACGGGGAAGCGGGCATGAGGGACGGCGAAGGACGTGGCGAAACCCGGCGAACGAACGGACCGGGGAGAAGCGAGAAGATAAAATCCGAGTTCATGCGCGGTGCGAAGCGCAAGGTGCCCAAGAAGGCACTCGTCGGCGCCGTTGTCGGACTGGCGGCTTGCGTCGTCATTATCGTGGCGGTGGTCGTTGCATTCGGGGGATTCGGAAGGTCGGCGACGGTCGGCGACTACGATGTTCCCACGCTCGCCACAGTCGAGGGCGATACGCTGATCGTCGACGATCCTATCGATGCGGGTCAAGTCGCCTATCTCCGCATCAGCAACTATCCGGAGCTCAGCTTCGCGCCCCCGGGCACGGCGCTCGCTTCCGATCGGGGGCTGATCGAGCGTGCCTGCGGGCTGTTGTCGGGCGCGCGGTTCGTTCCGTGGGACGGCTATGCCCGGTATGAGGAGGAGACGAGATATTCTGTAGGGGGATACGCTTCCAGCCTGGCGCTCCTCGATGCCGATCAGGAAGTGCTCCTCTCCATCTCCTACGATCCGGGCATCGTGAACATCGGCGAAGGACCCAGCGAGGGTATCTGCATCCGCATCGGCGAGATGTGCTGCGTGATGGAGGGCGACCAAGGGGCGATCGTCGACTTCATCGACGAGTGCGTGGAATCCGCCTCCTCGGAATACAGGGGCGATGCCGAGGGGGCCTATCGCGAGTTCAACCCGGCGGATCCCCACACATGGGTGCCGGAAGACGACATCGATAAGTACGAGGCTTCGCAAAGCCAGAGCGCCGGTGACACAAGCAGCACCAACGACACTAGCGACGCCAGCAGCACCAACGACACCAGCGATAAGGAGGCGGATCATGTCTGATTCGATCGAACGCGACATGGCTTGCTCCCAAGAGGTTCCCACCACGGCGGCGGAGCGCATCGCCAATCCCAAACCGCACCCCGACTTCGAGGCGTTCGTCGCGACGATCGCGGCGCTTCGGGCTCCCGACGGTTGTCCGTGGGACCGCGAGCAGACGCATAGCAGCATCGCGCACAACATGATCGAGGAGGCCTACGAGGCAGTTGACGCCATCGAGGCGCTCGCGTCGGCGGAGGATGCCGTCGAGGCCGCCCCCGATTCCGGCTCCGGCTCTCCGTCCGAAGACCCGCGCGTCGCCGCGTCCGACCGCGCCTGCGCCGCCGCGCCTGATCGGGCCCGCGCCGTCGCCCATCTGCGCGAGGAGCTGGGCGACGTCCTCCTCCAGGTCGTGCTGCAAAGCCAGATCGCGAAAGACGCCGGCGAGTTCACCATCGACGACGTGTGCGCCGACATCAACGCCAAGATGATCCGCCGCCACCCGCATGTTTTCGGCGGCGCCTCCGCCGACGACGCGTCCGCGGTGCTGGGCTTATGGGAGCAGGTGAAGCTTGCCGAGAAAGAGGCGGCCGACGATGCGGCGGATGCCGCCGGCGGCGCGCGCGAGGGTCTGCTCGACGGCGTGCCCACGAGCTTCCCCGCGCTCATGCAGGCGCAGAAGATCTCGCGCAAAGCCGTCGCCGCCGGATTCGAATGGGACACGCTCGACGATGTGTGGGCGCAGGTCGGCGAGGAGATCGCCGAGCTCAAGGAGGCCTACGCCGCCGCGCCGAAGGGATCCAAGGGCAAGATCAGCGTGACGGGCGAGCTGCCCGCGGGCGGCGGCAAGACGCCCGAGGAGCTGGTCGCCGCCGTCGAGCTCGAGTTCGGCGATGTCCTGTTCGCCCTCGTCAACGTCGCCCGCAAGATGGGCGTCGACGGCGAGAACGCCCTGCGCGCCACCTGCGCGAAGTTCCGTTCGCGCTGGGCGCACATGGAGCGGCGGGCCTGGGCGCAGGGTCGCGCTATCGAGGATCTCACGACCGAGGAGCAGGAGCGCCTGTGGCAGCAGGCAAAAGCCGCCGAACGGCGCTGACGAAGGGCTTCGGACGGGAAAAACGGCCTCCTGCTCCAATAATGACGCGTTTTGTGTAGATGCCCGGGCTCCGGAGCATGGTAGGGGGCCGGCAAGGCGCACCGTCATCAGGGGTTTCGCATGCTGCCGGGCGGGAGCCTTCCCGAAACGATGCCGAGCGTCCTCCTCAGAGGCGTTTCCACCTACGCAAAATCCCGTAAAAGTGGAGCGCGCCGGGCGTTTTGGCGTTTCCGAGGCCATCGTGGCAAGACGAGGCGCGCCGATTCGCCAAGGGGGCTTGCGTAGCGAGCCCTGCAAACCCGTCGCGGGGGTGATTTCGCCTCCCCGCAGCCGAATCGCGAAGGAAAATCACGCGTGATTGGCGAACGCCGCCGTGTCCTTGTGCCGCATGCACTATCATGGGGGAGCAATTCGCCGCACATAAGGAGATCCGTTCATGACCAATTCCGACGTCACCCGCCCCAACGAAGATTACCGATCCTTGGGCGGGACGCGCATCGTCCTTTCCGCCGCCCCCGCATGGCCGGCGACGCGCCCGACGGGATGGAGCTCGATGCCCGCAGGCGATTGGTCGACCACCAAAGGTAAGACGATGCACGTCGCCCCGCCGCGCATCGCGGGTGCGGAGCCCGGCGAAGCGGCCGAGGACGACGGCGTCGATCCCATCGAAAAGGAGCCGCTCATCGCGCTCGACGCGCTGGACGAGCAGTCCCTCACGGCGGCGGACCTCGCGCGCGTCAAAAACGCCGAGCGCAAAACGCGCGAGATCCTGCAGAAGTACCGCGCCGCCATGCGCGAGATGATGGTCCGCTGCGAGATCATCGACCAGGACCTCAGCCTGAAGAAGCACCGCAATCCCATCCACCACGTGGAGTCGCGCATCAAAAGCCCCGAGAGCATCTTCGAGAAGCTGGGCCGCTACGGCAAGGAGCCCACGCTCGAGAACATGGAGCGCTACATCATGGATATCGCGGGCATCCGCATCATCTGCTCGTATATCCAAGACGTGTACAACATGCTCGACCTGTTGAAGCGCCAAGACGACCTGATCATCGTCAACGTCAAGGACTACATCAAAAACCCCAAGCCCAACGGCTATCGCAGCCTGCATGTGATCATCCGCATCCCGGTGTACTTCCTGGACAAAAAGGAGCTCATCCCCGTCGAGATCCAGCTGCGCACCATCGCGATGGATTTCTGGGCGAGCCTCGAGCACGATCTCAAGTACAAGGCGGTCCGCCGGATTCAGGGCATCGACTCGTACCACGAGCTGAAGGACTGCAGCCGCATCATCGAGGAAGTCGAGAGCCGCATGCAGATCCTCGCCCGCGCGCTCGATGCGGACGACGAAGACTAGCGCCTGCCCGTCAGGCCGCGGGCGATCATGGCCGTCAGGCGCCGTTCGCGCTTGACGCCGGGGTCGTCGGGCTGGGCGACGCTGCGCCAGAAGAAGCGGGTGTAGTGCGCCACCACGAACAGCACCATCAGGCAGGCGAGGACGGTCTCGGCGATGAGCAGCGCCTCAAGCGTGTCGGAGAGGAGGCCCGGCGCGAGCAGACCCTCCCCGCGGAAGAACGCGAGCGCTTTTCCGAGCGCGGTGGCGGTGATGACGAAGGGAAAGGTCATCGCCGCGAAACTGGGGTAGAACCGCAGGCGCATGAACAGCGGCAGGCGCGCAAGCACCACCACGAGCAGGATCTGGGCCAGCACCAGCAGCACCGCGACGAACGCCGCGTTGGGCTGCGGCATGCAGGCGAGGTAGCCCGCTAGCGACAGGCTCATGGGCGCGGTGTAGATGCAGAACAGCGGGCGCGCCGCCTCGGGAACCTCCCTTTTCAGATAACGTGCGGTCACCAGCACCAGCAGCACGAGGTAGCAGGCGAATCCGAACCAAAACAGCGCCCGGCCCACCGGCTGCATGCCGAACGACGGACAGGTCACCGATGCCACGATGATCCCCACATAGCAGATGAAATAGGTCGGGAACACCTCGGACAGCTTGAAATGCACGATGAAGCGCGCGGTGAACCAGACCATCAGGCAGAGGTGCCCCGCCACGGAGGCAGCCCATAGCGCGAAGGCGGGATGCCAGGCGAGGGGGGCGAGGTAGGTGGCGAGCTGCATCAGCGTCATGAACAACGTCGCGCTGACGCTGGCGAGGATCGAGTTTTTGAGGTCGTCTCGGATCAGCGCGGGGAACAGCGCGATCTTGGCGACGAGCAGAGCGACGAAGCAAAACGACAGCGCGCCGCAAGCGATATGGGCGATCTCGGTGTAGGGTTGCAGCAGGTTGCCCAAGGCGGCAAGACCCAATGCGACGCCGGCGGCGGGGATGGGCACGTTTTGGATCAGGGTGCGCATGAAGCTCCTTTTAGCCGGCAGGCGGCGGGGTGGTTGATTGGC
>ERZ1034920.929-NODE-929-length-20404-cov-4.934739_pt1 | contig 20404 bp, 22 predicted proteins | sample MGYA00520688_ERZ1034920 | MGnify/ENA primary metagenome ERZ1034920 (study PRJEB33766, sample SAMN09781785) | gut metagenome | biome: gut microbiome | host: Homo sapiens | place: Madagascar | study: EMG produced TPA metagenomics assembly of the PRJNA485056 data set...
GTACAAATCGGATTCACTCATACAAAAAATTTTTTCGTGCACCGCCATATTTTCCGTTGCAGTGTCACCATCGATAAGTACCGTCCCTTGGCCAGCAAAAATGCGGTTCGCAATAATATTCATTAGTGTTGTTTTACCAGCGCCATTACGCCCCAATAGACCGTAAATTTTTCCTGGCTCAAAGTACATGGTCACATCGTTCAGCGCAGTCACTGTTTTATACCGTTTTGATACGTGTTTAATCTCAATTCCTTTCATGATCGTATCCCCTTTCAATCAACGCAATGACCTCTTCCTTCGTCATCGCCAATTTGTCGGCTTCATCTATCAATGTCTGAATATAACGCTCAAAAAACTGTCCTTGACGCTTTTTTCGAATCAACGCTACCGCACCTTGCTGCACAAACATTCCTAAGCCACGTTTTTTATAAATAATGCCTTCATCAACGAGGATATTCATTCCCTTAAGAACGGTATGTGGATTGATCGCAAGCAACGCTGAAATTTCATTCGTTGACGGTATTTTTTCGTTTTCGGAAAATGTACCAACGAAAATAGCATCTTCCAATTCTTCGGCAATTTGAATAAAAATCGGCTTTTCACTATTCGGATCAATAAACATTCACCCACCTCCCTACTTCTTCAGTCAGTCACTTGACTAACCAACCATCTTACATTGCATTTTACACATCCATCCTATTTATGTCAACACCTGTTTTTCATTCACGGACAAAGTTTTCTCCACAAAAAACCAATTTTCTTAAAACTTTTTCTTGACAATCTCTTTATTATCCCATAGAATGAATTCAAACCAGAGATGTGGAAGTAAAACCAGCACACGGTTGTATAGCGAGTCGGGGATGGTGGAAGCCTGATGGATACGCGCTGGCACAATGGGCCACGGAGGGCACTGTGAAAAGTTCGCTTAGTAGCAGCTGACGTTACACCCGCGTTAAGGGCGAGGGATGTGTTGGCATCCTGCATGAGGTGAGCGCATTGCGCTAAATAAGGTGGTACCGCAGATTATTCAACATCTGTCCTTGTAACAGGACAGGTGTTTTTTTATTATCAGCGGTCCTTCACTTCTGGCAAACCAACAAAATTAAATTGGAGGGATACCCTATGAAAAACAAAACTTTTAAGAAACTCGTTGCTTCTGTACTTGCTGCCTCTATGCTTGTTGCCTTTGCCGGTTGTGGCGGTGGATCGGATTCTTCCAGCGAATCTTCATCCAGCGCAGCCTCTGAAAGCGGCGATGTAAAAACTGTCGCCATTATCCAGGCTCAAGACAACCCAGCCTTTGATGATATGCGAGAAGGGCTGATCGAAGAACTGGAAGCCAAAGGTTATGGCGAAGACAAAGTAAAGATTGAATTCCAGAACGCCCAGGGTGATGCATCCAACCTGAACACCATCGTGCAGAATCTCATCACCGAAGGCGTGGATGTGCTGGCGCCAATCGCCACCCCTGCTACGCAGGCCTGTGTTGCAGCTGGCAGCGACATTCCAGTATTCTTCACCGCTGTCAGTGACCCAGTGGCTGCTGGTGTCATCACCGAAATGGAACATCCAGACAAGAATGCCACCGGTACCAGCAATGCCATCCCTGTTGAGGACATCTTCGCTCTGGCTGAAAAACTAACCCCAGACGTTAAATCCTATGGCTTCATCTACAACACCAGCGAAGACAACGCGGTTTCTACCGTCGAAGCTGCAAAAGCATACCTTGATGAAAAGAACATCAGCTATGAAGAAGCCGTCGTCACCAACTCTTCTGAAGTTCAGCAAGCTGCTCAGAACCTCTTCCCTAAAGTAGATGCTGTCTTCATTCCTAACTCCGCAATGGTTCAGAGTGCAATGGCTCTCGTCAGCGATGTTGCCATCGAAAACAAAAAACCTACCTACTCTTGCAGTGCCGCCACTGTTGAAGCAGGTGCCATGGCTACCGTTGCAATGAGCGATAAAGAAATCGGTGCTGCAACCGCAGATATGATCATCCAGTACCTGGAAGGTACCGCTGTTGAAGATATCCCTGCCATCGTCTTCCCTGCCAGCGATGAAGTGCTTAATGAAGATGTCATTGCCAGCCTTGGCATTACCTTCCCAGATGGTGCCACTGATAACGCCGTCTTTGTCAAAACAAGCACTGGTGACGAAGAATAATCTTGAAATAAAAGGAGATGTCATTTTCCCATGACGCTGTTTATTGGCAGCCTGCAGCTGGGCCTCATTTATGGCTTCCTGGCAATAGGCATATACATTTCATTTCGCATCATGAACATTCCGGATCTGACCGCCGAAGGTAGCTTTACCTTCGGCTTGGTCGTGTCCGCTGTCTGCGCCGACGCCGGTCATCCACTTCTCGGCATTGTACTGGCATTAATTGCCGGTGCTGTAGCCGGGGTTGTCACCGGTGCGCTGAACGTATACCTGCGCATACCAGCCATCCTCGCTGGTATTCTTACCATGAGCGGACTCTATTCCATCAACCTTCTGACAATGGACAGCAAGTCCAATCTGACCCTGATTGGCACCGATACCATCTTCAGCCTCATTGCACCAATCTTTGGCAATGATCTCGATATGGCCAAAACCATGGTCAACCTGATTCTGGTCGCCTTAGTCATTTTCCTGATCTATACCTTCTTTAAAACACGCATTGGTCTCTCGATCCGTGCCACTGGGGACAATGAATACATGGTTCGTGCCTCTTCCATCAACATCAGTGTGACAAAGATCCTGGCATTGGCATTAAGCAATGCCATCATTGCCCTGTCTGGCGGAATTCTCGCCCAATACCAGCAGTTCGCCGATATTTCCAGCGGGGTTGGGATGTTAGTTGTGGGGCTGGCTTCCGTCATCATCGGGGAAGCATTCCTGGGACAGCGCGGCATTCTCTGTGGCCTCTGCGCCGCTGTGCTCGGGTCCATCATCTATCGTTTGCTGATTGCCCTTGCTTATCAGACCAACATCTTCCCTTCAGCAGCGTTCCGTCTGCTTTCAGCGGTCATTGTTACGATTGCGCTGGCCATTCCAGCCATCAAACAGCTTATTGATATGTCACGTAAGAGAAAGGAGAATCTCAGCCATGCTGACCTTGACTAAACTGACGAAAACCTTTTCGACTGGCTCCGGCTATTCGCACAAGGCACTGGACGGGCTTTCTCTCACTGTAGACAAAGGCAATTTCATCACCATTGTTGGCTCAAACGGTGCTGGTAAATCCACACTGTTCAACGCCATCTGCGGTGATTTCTTCGTTGACCGCGGCCGCATCGAACTGGAAGGCAAAGACATCACCTACATGCCTGCCCATAAACGTTCCCGCATCATTGGGCGTCTTTTCCAGGACCCATTACGCGGCAGCGCGCCAAACATGACCATTGAGGAAAATCTGGCTCTGGCTTACACCTCCGGCCGCATTGGACCGTTGCGTTTTCCACTCTCCAAGAAAAACCGCGACATCTTTCGCGAACACCTTGCTCGCTTTGGCATGGGCCTGGAAGACCGCGTTAATGTCAAAGTCGGCACCCTTTCCGGCGGCCAACGTCAAGCCCTAGCGCTCGTTATGACCACCATTGTCGTACCGGATATCCTGCTCTTGGACGAACACACCGCAGCTCTTGACCCTGTCAGTGCTGAAACCGTCATGCGCTTGACCAACGACATCGTTGCCGAAAACAACATCACCACTCTGATGATTACCCACAACCTCGAAAGCGCCCTGCATGTCGGTAACCGCACCATCATGATGGACAGCGGCAAAATCATTCTCGATATCAAAGGCGAAGAACGTGCCGGAATGACGGGACAGGACATCATGCAATATTATAAAAACGCCAACATCATGCTCGCAGACCGCATGCTGCTGACTCGATAAAGACTTTCCTTGCAAATCAAAGAGCGGTCACACAAACGATATTTTCGCTTGTGTGACCGCTCTTTTCATTTCTTACGCCGCTTCAATAGCCCATTCACAACCGGCAATAGAATCAAAATCAATACCAGCCATTGTGGCAAATCTGGCATGACAGCCTCCTCCTTCTATACTTAGTCAAAGAAATACGCCGCCACTCCACACACCACAGCAATCATTAAAGCTATGCCTACACGGCGAAACGACGCTTGATACAGTCGTTCCGGTGCGTTCACATCATAGCGAATGCTCACCTCATCACCTATCTGAGCATACCCCGGAACATGAACGCGATTTTCTGAAACATAGGTGTGCGTTCCGACTTTATGACTGATCGTCGCCCACTTTGCCCAGTAAATCAGATTGATTGTTTGAATCGTGCCAGTTGTTCTCTCACTGTGACGACGAACAATCAGCAGCTGTCCAGCGTTGAACAAAGCAAAGAGCAAAGCCAGCGCCGCCACGATCAACAGAACCAATACATCGCTGCTCATCCTACCACTTCCTTTATATCAACTCAGCGCGACGATAAAATCTCACAGACACACAGGCCGAAACCAGCAAAATAACCATTGCCAGCGCCGCCATTCCTATACATAGCGCAGTTCCTGAAACAGCTTCGAAAGGAATCGATGCCGTCAACAGATTCATCTTGAGCAATGCAGGCAAAATGAACGGTGACGCCATGATGATGATTACAAACGCAAACTTTGTTTTTTCATACCCAAGTCGATACTCTACCGGCAAGTAAATACCAACAAAGCAAGCCAACACCAATAAGGTTCCTGCCACCATGACGCCGTTGAGACGTCCTAAACCAGGAAATAGCATCGTTTCAAGAAAAAATATCGCAGCGCATGCCACAAAGATTACCAGGCAGAAAACATATTTTGACACGACCATCTGACTACGTGAATACGGCGTTGCACTCAGCAGCAGTGCCGCATGTTTATACTGAAACTCCTTGAGCGAGAGATATTGCAGCAGCATGCAAACTGCAAAAATTTCCGCCAACACAAATCCCAGCGTTCCGGCAAATTCTGGCACCCGCCAAATCATGAATGGCGGAATCAGGATGGACACTACCAACATCAGCAACACATATTTTTTCACGATCAAAAAATCCTTTTTCACTAAGTAAAACAACATCGTCATTCCCCTCCTTCCAAATGTGCCAACATAATATCCTCGATCGTTGGGCGTTCCACCACAAGGCCCGGAATCTGCGCCACCATTTCATCGACATGACTCGTCAGGCCGGAAAAGCTAAAAGCTGATTCACTCAACACCACAAACAGCCGACGCAGATCATTGTTGAGCAACGCACGATCTCCTTTTACAATGCGGTAATGGTCCATCAAGGCATCTTTCTCTTCTTGAAAAAGAATATGTCCGTGATCGATCATCACCAACACATCGGCAATCTTATCTAAATCAGATGTAATATGTGTCGAAAACAACACCCCTCTGCCGCCTGATTCCATAAAATCCCGCAACACATCCAAAAACTGCCGCCGAACCAAAGGGTCCAGGCCGCTGGTTGGCTCATCCATGATGAGCAGTTCCGCCTTATGGGAAAGCGCCAACGCCAGCGCAAACTTCATTTTCATTCCTGTTGACATGGTTTGAATACGCTGCTTCGGCGATAAGGAAAACCGTTCCATATACCGTTGAAAATCCGCTTCACACCAGGTTGAATACGCCGGCGCAATGACCGACTTCATTTCCTGAGCCGTCAGCTCTTCATAAAAGCATCCATGGTCCAATACCACGCCAATGCGATCCTTCATTTGCTGAGCATCAGTGACCGCATGCAAGCCAAACGCCTGAACATCTCCGCCGTCACACTGAGTGAGGCCTAGTATGGCACGCAACGTGGTTGATTTCCCTGCGCCATTGGCACCGATCAAGCCCGTGATGCATCCTTCTGGAACAGAAAATGATACATTTTGCAACGCAAAATCTCCATAGGATTTGTTCAATCCCGACACCTGTAACACCATCTCCATGTTCAATCCTCCTCATATAGAATGTCCATCATTTCATTCAGCTCTTCTTTTGTGATTGATAAGGTCTTTGCCAAGCCAATCATCTCTTGCATTTTCTCTTCCACCATTCGCCGCTTCGAATCTCTAAGCAACTCAATATTGCCAGCGGACACGAAGGTTCCCACGCCAACCTGACTGGTAACAAAACCTTCTTTTTCCAGCTCATCGTACACACGGCGAATTGTTAACACACTGACCTTCAATTCATTGGCAAACGTGCGAATGGATGGCAGCGGTGCTCCCTCGGTCAGTTCTTCTTTTAAAATAGCCTCCTTGATCTGATCTTTAATCTGTTGATACAACGGCTGATTGGATGAATTTGATAAAACAATTTTCACCTTTTCTTACCCTCCTTCGCACGATGTGATGTTATTACATACACAGTATATACTCAATTCACAATTCTGTCAATCTCATAAAAAAGAATTGCCAAGCAGCGCTTGGTGCACTATCATAGAAGAATACACGATGAAAATTGAGGGAGGCACTCATCATGGAGCAATTAAAACAACGTATTTTTCAGGACGGCGTCGTCAAACCTGGCAATGTCCTTAAAGTCGACAGTTTTTTAAATCATCAAATGGACATCGCTTTTATCAACGAAATCGGCAAGGAATTCAAGCGTCGTTTCGCTGATGCGCCGATCAACAAAATACTCACGATTGAAGCTTCTGGCATTGGCATTGCCTGCCTGGCGGCCCAGCATTTTAATGTGCCGGTGGTTTTCGCAAAGAAATCACAGAGCATCAATCTCGATGGGGATCTCTATCATTCAAAGGTTGAATCCTTCACCCACAAGCGCGTGTACGACGTCGTTGTGAGCAAAAAATTCCTTGGTCCGGACGACCATGTTCTGGTCATTGACGATTTTCTTGCCAACGGCTGTGCCTTGGAAGGGTTGATTGAAATCATCAATGCCGCTGGCGCCACCCTTGAAGGCTGCGGCATTGTCATTGAAAAGGGTTTCCAGCATGGCGGCGATCGTCTGCGCGAACGCGGTATCCGCGTGGAATCGCTGGCCATCATCGAAAACATGACCAGCGACAGTCTGACCTTCCGCGATTAAATCTGGCACCTTATCTGACCTTATCAACATTTTTAAAGCTGGCTCTTTTAATAGGGCCAGCTTTGTTTTATGATAAGCTCAGAAAAAACGAAGGAGTGATTCCAGATGAATCGGAAAACAAAACAAATCGTCCTCACCGCTCTCTTTGCGGCTTTGACCTGCGTAGCCACTATGGTCATTCGTATCCCTGTGCCCAGCACCGGCGGCTATATCCACCCCGGTGACGCTCTGGTCATACTATGCGGTATTTTTCTTGGCCCCGTCTATGGTTTTCTGGCAGCTGGCATTGGCTCTGGCATGGCCGATTTCTTCGGCGGCTATTTCTTCTATGTCCCTGCCACCTTTCTGATCAAGGGACTCATCGCCGGTCTCACTGCACTTGCCTACCGCCGCGTGGTGCATCTCCCCAAAGGACGCATTGTCGGAGTGGTGCTTGGCGGCCTCATTGATACGCTTCTTGTCGCAGGCGGCTACTTTGCCTTTGAATATTTCTTCTATGGATGGGGAGCCGTCGCCAGTGTCATTCCAAATACAGTCCAAGGCCTCAGCGGTCTCGTCATCGCCCTTGTTCTATCGCCAGCTCTTGCTGCCTTGCCAAACGACATGCTTCAGCAGCGTCTTAGTCATAACTGAAAACACAACGGACCATGACCCCTTCTTAATTAGTTGGGATCATGGTCCGTTTTTAATGTTCAATTGTCACTGTCATTCCAACGCCCACCTCGGTCACTGGCAGCCGCTCCAACATTTTTGCCTTTGCCGTAAGGGACACACAGTGGCAGGGATAGCACAGCTTTGGACGCTGCGCGGCCAAATAATCCACGGTTTGCGCCAAACGTTCGTCGTCCGCAAAGAGATGAAAGCCACCAATGACGCCGAGTACTCGTTCTTCGTCACAGATGTGTTTGGCATACTCAATAATGTTACAGATGCCACTGTGAGAGCAACCGGTTATGACAAATAGTCCTTCGTTATTCCTGTACACCAATGCACTATCTTCAGTCACAATGTCTGACTCCCATTTCCCGTTATATAGCCGCTCACCCATCGCATAGGAGGGTTCAAACGCCAGTGTGCGCGGTATCTCTCCAAGAAAAACCAAGTGCTCAGTCAACCAAACCGGTGCCACGCTTGGCTGATAATCGGTTCGTGCTGTAATTTCTTCTGCGCTGTATGGGGCACCTATATCCAGACCGCCGCTGCGCTTAGGCCAAAAGCAGTCTGGATGCGCAATCAAAGGCGTCTCGCGCAAATCATAACATCCAAAAAGAGCTGGCAGGCCACACGTATGATCATCGTGCCCATGCGAAAGCACCACATGGGTCAGCGCACTCAAATCCACGCCCAGCTTTTCAGCATTTTTCAAAAAAGCATCCGAATAACCAGCGTCGAAAAGCACGCGTGCGTCATCCACCTCAATATAAAAGCTCAACGCGGGTTCGCCAAGGTAATACCGATCAATATAGGTGTTGTTATTTACTAAAACTGTCAGCTTCATCTTATACCCTCCAATTTTTACGCTCAAATACCGCTGCAAATTGAAAAGAACCTCCAACAGCCAGACAGGATCATCTAACCATTGGAGGCTCCAGTGCATTAATTGTATTGAATTATCTCAACGATCTTGCCGACACTCCGCAGTTTCTCTGCCAGTTTCTCGACAATCACATCACGCAAGTCGAGATCAAGCGGCATATTGTCTTTCATGGCAATATTGGTCGCCATGCCTTGTAGGAAAATGATGCGATCGCTCTCGAGAATTTTTTCCAACAAGAGAGTCGCGCCATCTTCTGTTTTTGGAAGCTCTTGGTCTTCAAGAAGGTTCATAACCGCCGACAGGGTAATGATCCCTTCAGTAACAAGGTCCACACCCTCTATGCGTGAGGTTGGTGGAATCTTCTTGTTCACATATTTAAAATCTGAGAAGATTTTCTTGCCAGTTTCGCGGGCGTAAATCTGAGCGGTTGTACCACCACAAATGACATGCGTACCTTCGGTTGCTTCAAATCTAGAAACCATTCGAGCATCGTCGGCAGGATTTACTGGTGGTCCTGTCATAATAACCATGCTTTGTTCTTCCTTGAGACGAACAACGACCGCCGTCGTGTCATCACCAGGCTCACCCATGTAGTAGCTTTTGCAGATATTAACAATCTTCCAAGCGATGCTCTGTACGCTGTCATCGAGATCACAAAAACGTTCCAGCGTGTCAATGAGACCATCCGTGCCCAAACCAAACGGCAACATTTCTCCCAAGCCAGCCTGAACTACACCATCGCTGACAATGACAATGGTTTCACCGGCCTCCAAGCGAAAGCTGGTTTCATGAATGGTTTTCCCATTTGCGTCCGTTGGATTGGTTTCAATAGCGAAAATCTTCTTGTCTTTTGTAATACGCACCATCGGACAACCATCAAAATCTACCATGTATACAACACCATTGTTGTAAAGACGCAGAATTGAGAACGTGGAATAGGCCACACCACGTTCCGAACAGGTTGGCAAAGTATTAACCAGTGTGTCAACAACATCTTCTATCGGCACGTCCGCTGCGATCATTTTAGAACAGATTTTTGCTGTCAGAGAGCTGAGAATGTTTGCTTTAACACCACTTCCGAGACCATCGGATAAAACGATAACGGTTTCATCATCATTACGAATGATTTCAACGTTATCACCACAGAGTTCCTCACCAACATGTCGCAACTGGGCGATGCCGACTTCACCAATAATTGCGGCCATCTTACGTCAACTCCTTCTCTCGCTCAAATTCCTGAATCAACTTCAGCAGCGTAATTTTCGTTGCAGCTGTTGTTTCCCCAAGGCGATTGGCGATCTCCTGTGCAGTACGCATCTGATCATCAATAACCTGGTTGGCATTTACAAGAAGTTCACGCTTGACTGCATTGAACTGCTCACGCTGCTTTTCACTGTCTGTAATATCAACGATGAAGGCAACATAACGTTCGCTGTCCAATGGTTGAATGGTCTGCTGCGTCCAGATGCCCAGCTCCTTATAAGCAATCTTAACGTTGCGTACGATTTCCCCTTTTTCAACGGTCTTTCGCATATAGCGAACATCAAAGTAATCCGAAATTTTTGCGCCAACATCCAAATGATACGGCCCAAACATCTTTTGAATGTATGGATTCAACTGCAGGATAGTATAATCCTTATCAAAAACCAATAAACCACTAGCAATGTTATTAACGACCGAATTTGCAAACGATTCGGCCTTACTTTTTAGATAGCTAATGCACATGTCTCGGGTTGCTTCGCCACGAACAACAGCAGCACTTTTTGCGTAGCAGGTATCATATCCACAGGCTCCACAGTTAAGAATGGTTGCATCGGTATCTTTAAAGCAAGCATCCATTTCCGTTCGTACCGCTTGTGCATCCACTTTTGGACGATCGTATTTTCTATTCTCGAAAGAAATTTCTGGAATAGGAATATTTAAACGAAACTTTGGCAAATAAATCCGATCGCCGTTGTATTGTTTAATCCGTAAGCAACGACCAAAAACGCTATCTGGGCTTTGAATATCTACGCTCGTCACGCATCCACTTGGACACGCCATCAGTTCTAAGAACTGAACCTCTTCACACAGCAGCTGATCCTTGTTTTTCAAAATATCAATGCAAGTATCTAGTCCCGAATACCATTCAATCGCATTACGATCAACAACACCATCATCGATCAAACGGCTGGATAAGTTGCCAACGACCGAAAAAGCGTAGCCACCTTCGTACTCAATATAAAAAGGTTGTTTAGCATCTTCGGCTTTTCTTACAACCGGATTGTAGCGAATAATTCGTTCCAATTCTGAAAGCGTTATCAGAAAATCAATGTCTTCATCGTTTTGACGATTGTAAAATTCAGCAGTGCAGCTTGCCGCATGAACAATCATATGATCCGGAAAACGTTTTTTTAAATCTTTAGCATGAATGGAGGCCAAACTAGGCAATGGCATTAAATGCTCAATCCATTCTGGAAAATGTTGTTCAACCAAATTAACGATTACTGGACAATGACTGGCCAATACCAACTTATCGCTGGCACGCACATAGTCCCTGACTTCATGGATGACATCTTCTTCCAATACATCCAATTCCTCAATATAATCAAATCCTATATTATAGGCTTTTTCCGCTAATTCGATCATTGGCATTTTTCCAGCCAACAATCCCATCTCACCAACGCTTAACACCATTGGTGTGCCTTCGTTTAATGCTCGTACAACAAAATCCATATCACTAATAATACGTTTCGTTTTTTGTGGACATTCCCGCATACACTCTCCACAAACAACACATGATTCCGTAATGATACGCGCTCGTCCTGAAGAAAATTCAATGGCATCCAAAGGGCATTTTCTCAAGCATCGATAGCAATCCAAACAATTTGAATTATCCTTATTTACAATTGGAAATGGAAAATGTTTCATTCGTCTACCCCCAAAGCTATGTCAACCAAACGCGGCACATCTTCAGGCGTTGCATGACCATATACCACGTTATTGATCTCTACGTTGATCCCTTCTAAACAATTTTTCTTACAAAAACAGCCCATCAATTTAATTTGATCACCAACATTTCTCTTTTCAATTTCTTTCTGAAAAACTTGAACCAAATCAGGTGCCCCTTTAATATGGCATGCACTACCCATGCAAATTTTAATCTCGCTTGACATACAATCCCATCCTTTTAAATCACTATCTCTTTTAACCTATTCCTTAATATTAATCCGATTTTCAATAATTCAAGAATAGCATGTTTTCTTTATTTTACCACAATTCAAACATTTAATCTGTATTTTATGTTCGATTTTTATAAAAGTTCATCGTTTTATACGCAAAACGTCACTGCACGACGATGCATTTTCGTAAAAAAATGGGGACTGCAGATGCGCAGCCCCCTTGAGACAGGTGTGTGTCAAATCAATATTTATCTTGTGCCATATAATGAGTGTGTAATTGATGATGTGCCAATTCGCTGCCTGGTTCTCCATAGTAATCACGATACAGAGCGAGAATCGACTGGTTTTCATGGGATTTGCGATGTGGCATGTTCTTATCAATTTCATAGAGCGCTTTCATTCTCTTGAGAAGAACTTGCTCGTCGCCATGGTGATATGGCTGACCAGCGCCACCAATGCAGCCACCCTTGCAGGCCATGACTTCGATGGCATGATATCCATTAGGATTACCTGCTCGAACTTCATCCATAAGAACTTTCGCGTTCCCTAAACCGTGAGCAATTGCAATCTTCAGAGGGATACCGTCTACGTCAACTGTTGCTACACGAATGCCTTCGAAACCACGCAACTCTTCAAAATCAAGTTTAGGCAATGGTTTACCGGTCTGCAATTCATAGGCAGTACGAACAGCAGCCTCGATAACCCCACCAGTAGCCCCGAAAATAACAGCAGCCCCAGTCGATTCGCCAAGCGGATCGTCAAATTCAGATTCTGGCAATTCGGCCAAGTTAATATCTTTCAATTTAATCAAACGTGCCAATTCACGAGTGGATAAAACGATATCAACATCTGGGTTGCCATTAACAGAGAACTCTGGACGCGTTGCTTCCGTTTTCTTAGCAAGGCATGGCATTACAGAAACCATAACAAGCTTTTCACGAGGAACACCAAACTTTTCAGCAAGGTAATTCTTTACAACTGCCCCAAACATCTGCTGTGGAGATTTTGCAGTGGATGGATATTGCAGCAAATCGGAATACTGAGTTTCATAGAAGTTGGCCCATGCTGGGCAGCAAGAGGTCATAATTGGTAATGGACCTTCTTCGCCATTTAAGAAGCGGCGCAAACGTTGTAAGAGTTCGGTACCTTCTTCCATAATGGTTAAGTCTGCAGAGAAATCTGTATCATAAACATGGTCAAAACCAATCATACGAAGTGCGGTAGCCATCTTTCCGGTTGCAATGGAACCTGGTTCCATTCCAAATGGTTCGCCAATCGCTACACGAACGGATGGTGCAGTTTGAACAACAACCACTTTTTCAGGATCGGCAATGGCATCAATAACTTCCCAAGTTGCATCTTTCTGAACCAATGCACCAGTTGGGCAAACAGCTACGCACTGGCCGCAATGAGTGCAACGGGTTTCAAGCAATGGGGATTCGAAAGCTGGCATGATGACTGCGTCGAAACCGCGGCCAACAGCTGACAAAGCGCCAACTTTTTGCACTTCGTTACACATCGTTTCGCAACGACGGCACATAATGCACTTGTTCATGTCACGAACCAAAGAATTTGTTTTATCAAGTCTATAAGTCGACTGAGACTTACCGGTGATGCGAACATCGTCAATATCCAAACGAGCCGCAACTTCCTGCAATTCACAATCGCCATTCTTCAAGCAAGTCAAGCAGGTTTTTGGATGGTCAGATATCAGAAGCTCTACAACCGTTCTGCGTGCTTGCAAAACACGTGCAGAGTTGGTAATTACTTCCATTCCAGGAGCTACTGGTGTTGCGCAGGATGGCATCAGAGCGCGTTTGCCCTTGACTTCAACAACACATACACGGCAGGACGCTGGATGGTTGTCCATTTCTGTGCCATGCAGGTGCATATGGCAGAGAGTAGGAATCCAGATATCAAGTTTTTTAGCGGCATCGAGAATGGTGCTGCCCGCAGGGACAGTGACTTCACGCCCGTTAATTGTTAAGGTTACATCGCTCATACTTCTCTTCTCCTCCAATCTCTCTTAACCAATGTAGATGGCACCAAAGTTGCATTTATCCATACAGGTACCGCACTTGATGCACTTGCTCTGGTCGATGGTAAATGGGGAACGCAGAACACCACTGATCGCATCGGCTGGGCAGTTGCGTGCACAGAGAGAGCAGCCAGCGCAACGGCTTGGATCGATTTGATAACGGGTCATCTTTCTGCAGGTACCAGTTGGGCAGCGTTTGTCGACAACGTGGGCAATGTATTCATCCCAGAAGTTTTCCATGGTGGAAAGAACAGGGTTTGGTGCCGACTGGCCCAGTGCGCAAAGCGCAGTGTCTTTCATTGTATAGCAAATACGCTTCAACTCATCAATGTGTTCCATCTTACCACGACCATCGGTGATCATGTTCAAAAGTTCAGAAATACGACGGGTACCGATACGACATGGTGTGCAACGACCGCAAGATTCACCTTCTGAGAAGTGCAGATAGTATTTCGCAATGGAAACCATGCAGTCATCTTCGTCCATGATAATCATACCACCAGACCCCATCATGGAGCCAATAGATACAAGGTTGTCGTAGTCAATTGGCAGGTCAAGATATTTTTCTGCAATACATCCGCCAGAAGGACCGCCGGTCTGTACCGCTTTGAATTTCTTACCGCCTTTAATGCCTCCACCAATATCATAAATGATTTCACGTAAGGTGGTACCCATTGGAACTTCAACAAGCCCTACATTATTGACCTTACCAGCCAGAGCGAACACCTTTGTGCCCTTACTCTTTTCGGTCCCAATGCTTGAGAACCATTTAGCCCCTTTATTAATAATAGTAGGAATATTAGCGAAGGTTTCAACGTTGTTTACGTTACTTGGTTTACCCATAAAGCCACTTTCCGCTGGATAAGGAGGCTTCGTCGATGGTTCACCGCGTTTCCCTTCCATGGAGTGAAGCAGTGCTGTTTCTTCACCGCAAACAAACGCACCTGCACCAAGTGTAATTTCAATATTGAAATCAAACCCTGTGCCTAAAATATTTTTCCCAAGAAGACCATATTCGGTCGCTTGTTCAATGGCGTGTTCAAGACGATTTACAGCCAATGGATATTCTGCGCGAATATAGATACGGCCTTCATGAGCACCGATCGCATAACCGCAGATAGCCATTGCTTCGAGGACAGAATGAGGATCCCCTTCCAGAATGGAACGGTCCATAAATGCACCTGGGTCCCCTTCATCGGCGTTACATACAACATATTTTACATCCGCATCGTAAGTTGCAGCGATCTGCCATTTTTTCCCAGTTGGGAAACCAGCGCCGCCACGACCACGCAATCCGGAATCAAGAACTTCTTGAACAACTTCTTCAGGAGTCATTTCGTTAAGGCATTTGCCAAGAGCCATGTATGCATCGTGGGCAATGCAGTCATCAATATCTCTTGGATTGACAATGCCGCAGTTTCTGAGGGCAATACGCAACTGCTGAACAGGCTTTTTCGTTTCCATAGTGTAACCTCCTCCTTACGCATTCACGTGACAGGTTTCGATCCGCGCATCGACAGGTTCCTGTTTCATAACATACTGCTCTACAATGTCACGTGCGATCTTTTTATCTACATAACCAAACATTACTGGATCAACAGCAATGCCAGCTACTTCGACGGTAGGTTCTGCATAGCAATAACCCATGCAGCCTGTTGCTTTTAACTCTACATTGTCAAGGCCATTTTCTTCGATAGCCGCTTCAATAACATCCAAGACTTCTTTTGCACCAGTGGCTATTGCGCAGGTCCCCATTGCCACTCGAATTTCGATTGGGTTATCTTGTGCTTGCTGCAAACTATCGTGTTTTGCTTTTAACGCTTCATAAGAATTTAAACGTTCACTCATCATACATCCTCCTCTTCAATGTAGTAGCTTTGGATGATTTCTTTTACCTTATCACGTGTTACATGGCCATAAACCTTGCCATCGATCGAAACAACAGGAGCCAAGCTACAGGCACCAAGGCAATGAACCTGTTCCAAAGTGAACATGCCATCTTCGGTCATTTGGCCAATTTCAACACCAAGTTCTTCTTTAACCACATCGAGAATGCGTTCGCCGCCTTTTACAAAGCAGGCAGTCCCCATGCAAACAGAAATTGTATGACGACCTTTTGGCTTCATTGTGAAGAATGAATAGAAGGTAACAACACCATAAACTTTCGCTGCCGGTACACCAGTCTTTTCAGCTACATAAATCTGCAATTCTTTTGGCAGATAACCGAACAAACCTTGTGCGCGATGGAGGATCATGATCAAATGGCTTGGTTTATCCTCAAAGGAGGCGATGTATTCATCAAGCTCATTTAATTTGTTTCTGTCTAACATTTCGTAATTCATTGTAACACCCCTTAAATGTGCACGTTTGTGTTCAAGCAGTTCTAGCTATTGCTTAAACATCTTACTTCTACTTCTTGCTACATTATACAATATCCACCAAATTTTCGGAACATTTTTATTTTCACCATTATTTAGAAGATTTTATCGAACATCCATGATTTCCTGATACAATAGTTATGTACTATGATTATGATAAAGATATCATATTAATACACAATTTCGTCTAATATTCCAGTAAGATAAGCAATAACAATGCCATAATTACTTATTGGCACATTGTGTTTTTTTGCCTTAATAATGCGATTCTGCACCAATTTTCGATTTACCATGCAAGCACCACATTGAATAATCAAATCATACTTGGATAAGTCATCTGGGAAATCCGATCCTGCAGCGATATCAACCGAGATATTCTCTCCCACCCGTTTACGCAATAAGTTTGGAATCTTTACTCGACCAATGTCCTCTTCCAGCGGAGCATGGCTGCACAATTCAGCAATTAAAATATGTGCATCTGATGGAAGGGATGCGATAGTTTTCGCTCCTTCAACGTAAGTCGATAAATCGCCCTTAAGCCCTGCAAACAGTACAGAGAATGATGTCAGAAGGGTATCAGCTGGTTTATGCTCATGAACAAAGGCGAAAACCTGGGAATCTGTAATGATAAGCTTTGGCGGTCTTTTTAAAGCATCCAACGCATCAACAAAATGATCCGGTGTCACAGAAAGAATCTGGCATCGTTTATCCAGCAGTTCTCTCAAAGTCTGGACCTGTGGCAAAATCAGCCGCCCTTTTGGAGCTTGAATATCCTGTGGCATTACCAGCATGACCATATCTCCATCGTTAACCAGGCCATTGGTAATCTCCGGTTCTTCCTTATGTGGATTCACCGAAGCCAGTTTGTATCTAAGCGCTGTCATGTCGTCGCGATGATTGATGTTGACGCAAAGCGGTTCATCATCAACCAAATCAGCCACCTTTGTTAACCATTCCTCATCTGGTGTGCGAAGATCACATTTGCTGACCACAGCAACAACAGGTGTATTCTGTTCTTTAAACATAGCAACCCATCGTGCTTCGTCCGTCAAATCTTCTTCATCAAACACTACAACTGCAATATCGGTTTTTTCTGATGCGTGGGCAGTACGCTCCATACGCAAAACACCCAGGTCACCCGATTGATCGTCAAATCCAGCAGTGTCCAAGAGCGTGCATGGACCAAGTCCATGCAGCTCTATATTTTTTTGAACAACATCGGTTGTCGTACCCGCCACTGGCGAAACAATGGTGACATCCTGATCGGTAAATGCATTAATAAGGGTTGACTTCCCGCTATTGCAACGTCCGAAAAAACCAATATGCAATCGGTTGGCTGTTGGCGTATCTTGCAGGCTCATATTCTTCCCTCCTCTACACTTGATCAGAAGCGGAAATCACGTTCACCATGTTCCATTTGGGCCAGATATTCTTCCGTCTTTTGACGAACATTATCGCGTGGAATTTGTTTCAACTGTTCTTGAATTACTTTTTCACCAATTGCACGAGTCTCAGGAGATGCATAATCCAGCAGGAATTCTTCTAACGTTAACAATGCGTTTGGATGGCAGCAGTTTTGAATTTCACCAGCTTTGCACAAGCTCATGAATCGGTCACCGGTACGTCCTGCACGATAACATGCTGTGCAGAAGCTTGGGATATAGCCCATGCCCATCAGCCATTGCACCACTTCATCCAGCGTGCGGTTGTCGCTGACATCAAACTGAGCGGAATTTTCTTCTTCTGGTTCTGGTTCAACATATCCCCCAACACTAGTACGAGAAGCCCCACTGATTTGGCTGATACCAACGTGTAATGCACGTCCGCGTACTTCCTGATTTTCACGGGTAGAGATGATCATCCCAGTATATGGAACAGCAATACGGATGCAGGCAATGATCTTGATGAAAGTATCGTCATCAATACCGTTATCAAATTCATCTGGGTCAATATCGTCGGCATGTTTAACGCGAGGAACGCTGATGGTATGTGGACCAACACCATGAACGGCTTCCAAATGTTCCGCATGCATCAACAACCCTGCAAATTCATAACGATACAGTTCCAAACCAAAGAGCACACCCAAACCAACATCATCAATACCGCCTTCCATAGCACGGTCCATGGCTTCAGTATGCCATGCATAGTTGTGCTTTGGTCCTGTTGGATGAAGGTTTTCATAACTTTCTTTATGATAGGTTTCCTGGAAAAGGATGTACGTTCCGATTCCAGCTTCTTTCAACATGCGGTATTCATCCACAGTAGTCGCTGCGATATTAACATTAACGCGACGAATAACACCATTATCATGGGTGGTTTCGTAAATAGTCTTGATGCAGTCAAGAATGTATTCGATTGGATTGTTCACTGGGTCTTCGCCAGCTTCGATGGCCAAACGCTTATGCCCCATGTCCTGCAAGGCACGAACTTCTGCTGCCACTTCTTCCTGCGTTAATTTTTTACGGGAAATGTGCTTGTTCTTTGCATGATATGGGCAGTACACACATCCGTTAACACAGTAGTTGGACAGATACAGTGGTGCAAACATAACAATACGATCACCGTAAAAGTCCTTTTTAATTTGCTCTGCCAATGCCATGATTTCTTTGTTCTTTTCAGGATCGTCGCAAGCCAAAAGAACAGAGGCTTCTCTATGACTCAAGCCTTTGCGCAACTTTGCTTTTTCAAGGATTTGGTCAACAAGAGCAAGATCGTCCTTGTGTGCATCGGCATAAGCCAGTGTGTCTAAAATTTCCTGATGATTAATGAATTCTTCTGCTTTTAATGATTTTGGATTATACATAAAAATTACTCCTCTCTTTTGAGTCAGCCTTTAGCAAGCTTACTCATTAGATCTTATAGTCTCCTCGGTCAACCACAGCTTCATAACCAATGTCCTGAAGCCATCGTGACAATGCTGCTACATTTTCAGCAGCTTCTCCGTCTAAAGTTGCTTTATTATCATATAAAGAATATTTTTTTCTCACCGACAACGGTGAAAGATTCGGCATTAATACATTTGCGCCAGCTTTCAATCCAGCCTCGCGTCCTTGCGTACTTAACGTCGCCAATGCTGTTGTCGCAGGCAACAGCACATGAGGAAGCATCAGTCGAACCACCGCCAGCATCCACAGCGTATCATCTAAAGTGCCCGGCTTCTCATGTTCGAACGGGGTATGATTAGCAGGTATAAAAGGCCCGATTCCTACCATCTGAGGATCAAAACGTTGCATATACCGCAAATCAGCAAGTAAATGCTCCCACGTCTGGTAAGGAGAACCAACCATAATACCGCAACCAGTCTGAAAACCAATGTCTCTGAGATCGGCCAGACATTGCAGGCGATGCTGCAAGCTCATATCTGCAGGGTGCAGTTTTCGGTAATGGCTGTCTGTCGCTGTTTCATGACGCAGCAGGTATCGTCTTGCACCAGCACGATAAAGCTTTTCATAGCTCTCCCTTGAACGTTCCCCTAAAGACAGCGTTAACGCGCAATCTGGAAACCTCTCGGCCAGAGCACCAACCCATTCAACCAACACCTCATCACTGAAGAATCCGTCTTCGCCACCTTGCAGCACAAAAGTACGAAATCCTAACGAATAACCATGCTCGCAGCATTCCATCAAGTCGTCAAACGACAAACGATAACGCATGGCCAATTCATTGCTTCGTCGAATGCCGCAATACAAGCAGTCGTTCTTGCAGATATTTGATATTTCAATCAGTCCACGCAAGTAAACTTGGTTGCCATAGATTTCTCGCCGCACTTCATCAGCCTGTTGATACAAATAGGCATTTGATTCAGGCGAGCGCTCTGTATAGAGACGCAAAAAATCGTCATCAGATAACGACCGCGTCATTCGCAATGTATCAATGATATTGAACAGTTCGTTATTGCTCATACACGCTTATACCTGAGAATAACAAGCTTTAGCTGTAATACCTTCTAAACTGCCCACTTTACCAGTAAGACTGTTGATTTCATCCTGTGGTGCATCAACAACCAAGCAAATAATATTCATCTGTTTTTGGCGATACGGAATGCCCATACGCCCGACAATATACTCGCGAAAATCATGCAAAATCGCATTTAACGCTTCCGTATCCGCTGATTGATTAACAATAATCCCCAACGTTGCAACTCTGGTCTCCATATTGTGACCTCCTTTCAACTTTTCAAAACCTCATATATATTTTGAAACTTATACACAATTTAATTTTACCATTAAACATACTCGAAATCAAAGAAAGAATAATTTA
>ERZ1034920.930-NODE-930-length-20391-cov-5.958792_pt1 | contig 20391 bp, 14 predicted proteins | sample MGYA00520688_ERZ1034920 | MGnify/ENA primary metagenome ERZ1034920 (study PRJEB33766, sample SAMN09781785) | gut metagenome | biome: gut microbiome | host: Homo sapiens | place: Madagascar | study: EMG produced TPA metagenomics assembly of the PRJNA485056 data set...
GCCGAGTCGCCCGAATGGATGCCCGCCAGCTCGATGTGCTCCATGACCGCCGGCACGAACGCGTGCTCGCCATCGCAGATCGCGTCGGCCTCGCACTCCATCGCATGGCGCAGGAAGCGGTCGATGAGGATGGGGCGGTCGGGCGTGACGCCCACAGCGGCAGCCATGTAGCTGATGAGGCTCGCGTCGTCGTAGACGACCTCCATGCCGCGGCCGCCGAGCACGTAACTCGGGCGCACCATGACGGGATAGCCGATCTTCTGCGCGATGGCAAGCGCATCCTCGGTGGTGTGCGCCATGCCGGCCTCGGGCATCGGGATGCCGAGCGAGTCCATGACCGCGCGGAAGCGGTCGCGGTCCTCGGCCAGGTCGATGATCTCGGGGCTCGTGCCCAGGATGCGTACGCCCGCCTCCTCAAGCTCAGAAGCCAGGTTGAGCGGCGTCTGGCCGCCGAACTGCGCGATGACGCCGAGCGGCTTCTCCTTCTCGTAGATTGCCAGCACGTCCTCGGCGGTCAGCGGCTCGAAGTACAGCTTGTCGGAGGTGTCGTAGTCGGTCGACACCGTCTCGGGATTGCAGTTGACGATGATCGTCTTGAAGCCGAGCTTCTTGAGCGACTTGGCCGCGTGCACGCAGCAGTAGTCGAACTCGATGCCCTGGCCGATGCGGTTGGGACCGCCGCCGAGGATCATGATCGTGTTGTCGCCGGTGACGGGGCTCGCATCGGGGGCGTTGTAGGTGGAGAAGTAGTACGCGGAGTCCTGCGTGGAGCTCACGTGCACGCCTTCCCAGCCTTCGACGCAGCCGATCTCGGCGCGGCGGGCGCGGATGCGTTTCTCGGCGACGCCGGTGATCTGCGCGAGATAGCGATCGGAGAAGCCGTCCTTCTTCGCCGCAACGAGCAGATCGTCGGACGGAAGCGAAGCGGGATGGTCCTTCGAGTAGGCGATGATGGCCTCTTCCTCGGCCACGAGCTCGGCCATCTGCTCGATGAACCAGCGCTTGATGTGCGTGAGCTCGTGAAGCTCCTCGACCGTGGCGCCGGCGCGCAGGGCCTCGTACATGATGAACTGACGCTCGCTCGTCGGCGTGACGAGCATGCCGAGCAGCTCCTCTTTCGTCTTGCCGTGGAAGTCCTTCGCGAAACCGAGGCCGTAGCGCCCGGTCTCAAGCGAGCGGATGGCCTTCTGAAGCGCTTCCTTGTAGGTCTTGCCGATGGACATGACCTCGCCCACGGCGCGCATCTGCGTGCCGAGCTTGTCCTCGACGCCCTTGAACTTCTCGAACGCCCAACGCGCGAATTTGATGACCACGTAGTCGCCGCCCGGGACGTAGTTGGCCAGCGTGCCGTGCTTGCCGCAGGGGATCTCGTCGAGCGTGAGGCCGCTCGCGAGCATCGCGGACACGAGCGCAATCGGGAAGCCGGTCGCCTTCGACGCGAGCGCCGAGGAACGCGACGTGCGCGGGTTGATCTCGATGATGACGTCGCGGTCGGTGACGGGATCGTGCGCCCACTGAACGTTGGTGCCGCCGATCACCTGCACGGCCTCGACGATCTTGTAGCTCTTCTCCTGCAGGCGCTTCTGCACATCCTCGCTGATGGTGAGCATGGGAGCGGCGCAGAACGAGTCGCCGGTGTGCACGCCCATGGGGTCGATGTTCTCGATGAAGCACACCGTGATCATCTTGCCGGTGGCATCGCGCACCACCTCAAGCTCGAGCTCCTCCCAGCCGAGCACGCTCTCCTCGACGAGCACCTCGTGCACGGGCGACGCCGCCAGACCGCGTGCGACCACGGTGCGCAGCTCGTCGATGTTGTACACGAGACCGCCGCCCGTGCCGCCCATCGTGTAGGCGGGACGCAGCACGCAGGGGTACCCCAGCTCCTCGGCGATGGCCACGGCATCCTCGACCGAATAGGCCACCTTGCTGCGCGCCATCTCGATGCCGAGCGAGGCCATGAGCTCCTTGAACGCCTCGCGGTCCTCGCCGCGCTCGATCGCATCAATTTGCACGCCGATCACTTGCACGCCGTACTTCTCGAGGATGCCCGCCTTCTCCAGCTCGGCGGCGAGGTTGAGGCCCGACTGGCCGCCGAGGTTCGGCAGCAGCGCGTCGGGGCGCTCCTTGGCGATGATCTGCTCGAGACGCGCGACGTTGAGCGGCTCGATGTAGACGGCATCAGCCGTATCGGGGTCGGTCATGATGGTGGCAGGGTTGCTGTTCACGAGCACGATCTCGTAACCGAGCTTGCGCAGCGCCTTGCACGCCTGCGTGCCCGAATAGTCGAACTCGCACGCCTGGCCGATGATGATGGGGCCGGAGCCGATGATGAGCACCTTATGGATATCGTCGCGTTTTGGCATGGGGAACTCCCTTAACTTCCCGAAAGGCGGCATCGCCGCGAAATCATACCGTTCTATTTTATATGCGATCGCCCTCACGCAGACGGCATAATCACTGATAGCGATATCTTTTTCAGGGCGGAACCGCGGAAGCGAATGCAAAGCGGGCACCCGTTTCCAGGTGCCCGCTGATTTGACTCAATCTGATTCGCTACGTAACCGCGCTATCCATTGCGGCGACGCCTTGCCAACATGCCGGCGCCAATTGCAACGAGCCCCGCAAGGGAGGCGGACACGAAGGCAGCGACCGCGAGGGGCGAAGCCGCATCCCCCGTAGCGGGCAATGCACTCGAGCCCTCTTCTTCACCCTCGTCATCTGCGGGCTGATCCGAAGGCTGCTCAGGGCTTTCCAACGGCACGTAATCGGGATCTTCCGCACCGCAGACAACGCACGCGCCGTCCTTGAACGCGTGGCCCAGAGGATCGCCGCTGGCAAACGTGTCAGTCCCGACCTCGCCGCACACGCAGGAGAAATAATAGTGTGCCGGATCCGTGCACGTCGCAGCGGTCGCCACGTGTGCATCGTCTGCAAAACCGCTCCGACCCTCGAAGAAAAATGGGCCTCGGATCGAACGGGAGCGGCGAAACGGAAGGGCACGCATGGACAGCATGCCACCGTAGGAAGGCATCGCTTCGGAGGAGACCGCGGCAACGAATCACGGCATCGGCAGACCGCTTGCCGTCGATACGCTCATGCCCCTCATCAACACGCCGTTTGTCCCTGGCGCGCACCTCCGGGCCATCGAAGCCATGCAGGAGGGCGCCCAGCGCGACATCGCCCAAGCCGAGTGCTTCTATTTCAGCGGACAGCCCGACCGAGCGCTCGCAGCCGCCGCACCCTATCTCGACTCGCAAGACGTCACCGCGTGCCTCTCCGCCTGCCTCATCTGCGCCTATTCCAACCTGCACCTGGGCCAAACGCGCAAAGCCAAGGCCCTGCTCGATCAGATGAACGCCATCCTCCTCAAGATAGGCGAGCGCTCACCGCAGCTCGGGGCCGCCTCCGCTTTCGTCTCTGTAACCGCCGCCGTGCTGCTTCACCTGCCGCTTCCCCAAAAGCTGCCCGACACCGACGAGCTGATGTCGCTTTTACCCCAGGGCTTCTGGGCGGCATGCTGGAATCGATCGTCAAGCCAGAGTGGCCAGAAGACTTCAAGCGCATCATCGACATCACCTACCGTTTTTCTGCTGGATGGCGACGCGTACACAACTCCACCACGGGCGACGAAGTGGCAGACGACCTCACCACAACCGAGTTCGCCACGGCCATGCTGGCAGCGCGAGGCTGGACGAACCAGGAGATCGCCGACCATTTAGGCGTCTCGATCAACACCGTAAAGCGCCATCTCGCGCACGCTATGGAGAAACTCGACGTGGCAAGCCGCAAGGACCTCAGCCGTTACATGCTTCTCTAACCGCGCGACAGCAGCTCCCTGGGCACGATGCAGGTCAGCGCAGGCGGGAGGTCTCCGCCGTGCTCGCGCCCACGAGCACGCCCTCAGACCAGCGGAGAAGCAGATCGACGAGATCGCGGCGCGCGGCGTCGTCGGCGGGACGGCAGGCGCTCCAATCGCGCCCGATCACGAAGATGCGAGCTTCGTCGCCCATGCGAATGCGTCCATACCGATGTGCCTCCCTACGCCAACCAAAACAAGGGGGCGGATTGTATCACGTGTGCGATGCCTGATCCCAAACAAAAAAGGCGCGTGGAAGCTCCGCGCGCCTCGGTTCGATAGAACCCTATATAAGTATGTTCAATTACAGCTCGACGCGGCCGAACTTCGCGAGGATCTCAGACGCCGCAGTGCACGAGGGGCAGTCGCAGAACTTCGCGCCCTCCTCCTTGCGCTTCTGCTGGGCGGCAAGACCCTGAGCCGCGGCCTCTTCGCCGAACAGCTCCTTGCCGGGGCCCTCGAGGAAAGCGATCAGGCCGTCGATCGTGCGCGGACGATCGTCCAGATAGTCGACGAGCTTCGCGGTGGCCTCGTCCACAGCAGCGTCGCTGGCGTCAGCGGCGACGGCCTCTTTCCAAGCGAGAGCCGCGTCCTTGGTCTCCTGCTTGCTCGATTCAGCCGTCGACAGGATGTCGGCGCGTTCCGCCACGTAATCGAACAGTTCCTTATCCATGATGACCCTCCTTAATCGAAGACGAACCCGCACCTCGTATCATACTGCATGACGGAAGCACGTGCGGCTGCGCTCCCCCGCCCCGCTGCGGTGAACGGCTCGCCCGCGATCTACTCCCAGCCCAGAGCCTTACAAGCGGCAGCGCTTACGGCAGGGTCGCCGTCGTAGGCCGCCTCCTCGATCAGCTCGTCGGAAACGTCATCGCGTTCCAGCAGGATCTCCATGACGCTGGCGAAGGGACTCCTCAGAAGCGCCGCCAGCAAGGTGTGGCCCAGCTCTCCCTCGGATCGGGCGATACGCTCCTGCAGCGCACGAACAGCATCGACCCCCGCGCGCTCCATGAGCTCGCAGCGAAGCTGTTCGGGCAGTGCGGGATTGCAGGCGGTCCACAGGCGCACTTCCTCGCTCTCGTCACGCGCCAGCATCTCCAGCCACGCAGCAGGCGTGCTCGCGTCGATCCCCGTCGAGCAGCGCCCCGCAACGCCGAGCTCGCTCAGCCCGAACGGATCCCGAGCGTCGTCCTCCATGCGTGCCTCCTTGCGCTCTGTCCCGAAACTCTTCCTTGCTGAGCCTACGCCAAGCTCGGCCCCGTCCGCCCGTCATCGCGCGCGGCGCATACGCCTGACGAGGGAGAGCGTCCCTTCGCTGTACGCACCCCTCCCGTGCGGAGGTTATGCAGATCGGACGCTCTTCACAACCTCGTGGTATGATAGCGAACGAATTTGCATTCTCTGCAACCGATGCTCGATCAAGGAGGATACACCGATGAGCGAGCTTTCCTTTATCAATCGACGCACCTTCGTGGGCGGCGCTGCCGTTCTGGGCGCTTCCACCTGCCTGCTCGGCACCAACCCCCTGCAGGCCTTCGCCGAGCCGACCGCCGCTGACAAGCAGGCCGAGGCCGAGGCGGCTCTCGACAAGCTCAACGCCATGCAGCAGCAGCTCGACATAGCTTCGAACGACTACTACGCCGCACAGCAGGCCCAGGAAGAGGCCCAGGCCAAGATGGACGAGTGCCAGGGCCGCATCGACGAGGCGAACGAGCAGATCACCGCGCTGCAGGGTCAGCTCTCCGAGCGCGCTCGCAGCATGTACCGCTCCGGCTCCTCGACCTTCGTCGATCTGCTGCTCGGCGCCACGTCGTTCCAGTCGTTCGTGAGCAGCTGGGACCTGCTCAACAACCTCAACGAGAACGATGCCGAGATGGTCCAGCAGACGAAGGACCTCAAGGCCCAGGTCGAGGCCGAGCAGGCCGAGTACGCGAAGCAGGAGGAGATCGCTGCCGAGCAGGCCGAGCAGGCCCGTCAGGTGCAGCAGGAGGCGCAGGCGCTTGTCAACGAGACGCAGGCCATCTACGACAACCTGAGCGCCGAGGCCGCCGCGCTGCTCGAGCAGGAGCAGGCCGCGCGCGACGCTGCTGCTGCGGCAGCTGCGCAGCAGGCGATCGAGGAAGCCAACTCCGGCGGTGGTACGGACGGCGGCACAGGTGGCGGCACGAGCAACAACGGCGGCGGTGGCGGCGGCAATCCCACCTACAGCGGCAACAACAAGCCGCAAACCGTCACGGGCAACGTCGTGGTCGACCGCGCGTACTCGCAACTCGGCAAACCGTACGGCTGGGGCGACTGCGGTCCCAACAGCTTCGACTGCTCGGGCCTCGTGAGCTACTGTCTCTCGGGCTCCTACGGCGTGCGCCTCGGCTCCACGAGCACGTTCATCAACTGGCCGCGCGTGTCGAACCCGCAGCCGGGCGACATCTGCGTGAACAGCCACCACTGCGGCATCTACATCGGCGGCGGCCAGATGATCCACGCGCCGCAGACGGGTGACGTCGTGAAGGTCAGCGGTGTCCACGGCGACATGATCTACGTGCGCTACTAGCGCGATCACAAAGCATCCACAAACGCCGAATGCCGGACGGCGTCGCGCATTCGGCTCACCAGGGAGCGGGGGCACATGATATGCCCCCGCTCCCTTTTCATTGCTCCCATATCTTGCGACCAAGCGCATTCCCCCTCCCCCGAAGGGCTCTTTTGCAGCGCTTCGCGACTTATGAAGGCTTTCGCGAACTTCCCTGACCGTCCGCTACCCCGTGATATCATGGGCGCCGTGTTTGCAATCGAACCACCAAGCTCAATCTAGGAGGATTTGCCGATGAGCGAGCAGAACGCACTCAGCAGACGTACCTTTATCGGTGGTGCCGCCGTTCTGGGCGCCGCCACCTGCGCTCTCACCTTCGATCCCGTCAAGGCGTTCGCTACGCCGACCGCCGCCGAGAAGCAGGCGGAGGCTGACGCCGCCCTCGAGCAGCTCAACGCCATGCAGCAGCAGCTCGACATCGCTTCGGCCGACTACTACACCGCGCTCGACGCGCAGGAAGAGGCCCAGGCCAAGATGGACGAGTGCCAGAGCCGCATCGACGAGGCGAACGAGCAGATCACCGCGCTGCAGGGTCAGCTCTCCGAGCGCGCTCGCAGCATGTACCGCTCCGGCTCCTCGACCTTCGTCGATCTGCTGCTCGGCGCCACGTCGTTCCAGTCGTTCGTGAGCAGCTGGGACCTGCTCAACAACCTCAACGAGAACGATGCCGAGATGGTCCAGCAGACGAAGGACCTCAAGGCCCAGGTCGAGGCCGAGCAGGCCGAGTACGCCGAACAGGAGCGCATCGCCGCCGAGCAGGCCGAGCAGGCCCGCCAGGTGAAGGAGGAAGCTGAGCAGCTCGTTGCCGAGACGCAGGCCATCTACGACAACCTGAGCGCCGAGGCGGCCGAACTGCTCGAGCAGGAGCAGGCTGCACGCGAGGCTGCCGCGGCCGCGGCAGCGCAGGCCGCCATCGAGGAGGAGCAGCGCCAGCAGCAGCAACAGCAGAACAACGGCGGCGGTGGCGGCGGGTCCACCAGCGGCGACAGCAAGCCGCAGACCGTCACGGGCAACGTCGTGGTTGACCGCGCGTACTCCAAGCTCGGATGCCCCTACGTGTGGGGTGCCACCGGTCCCAACACCTTCGACTGCTCGGGCCTCGTCGGCTACTGCCTCACGGGCTCCACGTCGCGCCTCGGCACCACGTACACCTTCATGCGCTGGCCGCGCGTGTCGAACCCGCAGCCGGGCGACATCTGCACGAGCAGCTCCCACTGCGGCATCTACATCGGCGGCGGCCAGATGATCCACGCGCCGCACACCGGCGACGTCGTGAAGATCGGCGGCGTGCAGAGCAACATGATCTACGTGCGCTACTAAGCGCTTCCATTACACAGGCCGAGAACAGAGGGGGTCGCGCAATGCGATCCCTCTTCTTTTGCGCAGCACTCCCGATTTGCACATACACTCGCACGCCTTCGAGCACCCGTGCATCTCCAAACATCGCCCTCGCCTTCCGCACCTGTTTAGCGCCTTCGAAAATCTACTTTCGTCGCCTCCTGTACGAATTCGCGGACGTTTCGTGACCAGAGAACTCAAATTAAGTCCTGAAACGTCCGCAAATTCGTCTCGCACACCGCGAAACGTTCGCGGACCCGCCCAGCAAAAAGCTCGCACACAAAACAACCGCACGCCGCGCCCCACCGCATACGCGCACAAAAAAAAGCCGCGCGGCGTACACCGCGCGGCTTGTTCGCATTCGTATCCGGATGCCCCTACACGTCGAGATCCATGTAAGTGTCGAACTCCTCCTTGATCTCATCGGACGGCTCCTTGGTGAGCAGCGACACCACCACGATCACCGCAAGCGCGATCACAAAGCCCGGAAGCAGCTCGTACACGCCGAACCATCCGCCGAGCGGCTTCACGAACATGTTCCACACCACCACGGTAACCGCGCCCGTCACCATGCCGGCAACGGCACCCGGCAACGTGGTGCGACGCCAGTACAACGAGCAGAGCATGAGCGGTCCGAACGACGCGCCGAAGCCCGCCCAAGCGTACGACACGATGTTGAAGATCGACGAGTTCTGGTCGAGCGAAATGAAGATGCCGAAGAACAGCACTACCACAAGCGTGATGCGCGCCACGATCATGACCTGCTGGTCAGTGGCGTCGCGCTTGAGAACGCCCTTGAAGATGTTGGAAGCAACGGCTGAACCCGAAATGAGCAGGTACGACGATGACGAGCTCATCGCCGCGGCGAAGATGCCCGACACCACGAGGCCGCAGGCGAAGGACGGCAGGAGCATGCGCGAGAGGATGATGAAGATGTTCTCGGCAGCCGACTGCGTGAGGAACTCGGTCGGCACCACGGCGCGGCCGATGAGGCCGATGCACACGGCGGAGGACAGCGAGATCACGAGCCAGATCATCGCGATAATACGCGACTTCTTGATCTCATCGGAATGACGCACCGACATGAAGCGCACGAGCACCTGGGGCATACCGAAGTAGCCGAGGCCCCACACGATGCCCGACACGATAGTGACGAGGCCGTACGTGCTCGGCTCACCGAACAGCGGCGTGCCGTTTTCGACGATCTGGTTGCCCATCTCGTCAAGCAGCGGCGTGGCGGTTTGGGTACCGGAAAGGAAGCCCGGGATGTTCTGGAGGAACGTCACCGTGTTCTCAACGCCACCTGCCGCGGCAACCGAGCCGATGAACACCGTGGCGAGCGCGAAGAACATGAGCGTGCCCTGGATAAGGTCGGTCGTGCACACCGACAGGTAACCGCCGAGGAACGTGTAGAGGAACACGATGATCGCGCCGATCACCATCATGGTGGCGTAATCCCATCCGAAGAGCGTCGAGAACAGCTTGCCGCAGGTCACGAAGCAGCTGCCCGTGTAGATGCTGAAGAACAGCAGGATGATGATGGCGGCAAGCGTCATGAGGATGTGCTTGTCATCATGGAAGCGGTTCGAGAAGAAGTCGGGAACCGTGATGGAGTTGCCCGCCTTCTCCGAATACTTGCGCAGGCGCTTCGCCACGAACTTCCAATTGAGGTACGTGCCGATGATGAGGCCGATGGCGGTCCACATGGCGTCGGAAGCGCCCGTGAAGTACGCGATGCCCGGCAGGCCCATGAGCAGCCAGCCCGACATGTCCGACGCCTCGGCCGAGAGCGCCGTGAGCCACGGACCGAGCCCGCGACCGCCGAGGAAGTACTCCTCGCTCGACGAGTTCGAGCGTTTCGCATACACGAATCCGACGACGACCACCACGACGAAGTAGATGAGCATCGCCAGCATGACGAGAAAATCGTTGCCGACCATTGTCCCTTGCTTCTTTCCCCTCGCAGCCGAGGCTTCCGCACCGCGTATCGCCGCCTGCGGCGCCGCGAAGCGCACGCTGGGGACAGCGCCGCATGCCGCGTGCGCCGCACCGCTGCTGCATGCATTTTCCCTCCTGCAGCCGCCAGCGAGGCGCACATACCATCGACCATGTCCTATCATGTCTTGGAACGGTCGATCATTATACTTTATGACGCTGGAGTACCAGGGAACTATCTGCTCCAGAACAAGGTGATAAGCGGTGAAAGGATGCTTTCATGACACGATTTGCCGAAATGTCGCTTGACCAGCGCAAGGACCTCCTTGCTGTGCTGCAGGACGAGTACGCCTCCTTCAAGGCGCGCGGGCTCGCGCTCAACATGGCGCGCGGCAAACCCGCAGCTGAACAGCTCGATCTGTCGATGCCGCTGCTTTCCGCCGTCACCACCGCCGAAGACTGCCGCGCCGAAGACGGCACCGACTGCCGCAACTACGGCGTGCTCGCAGGTCTGCCCGAAGCGCAGCGCCTCATGGCGGTGCTACTCGACGACGACCCCGAAAACGTCATCGTGTTCGGCAACTCGAGCCTGACCGTCATGTACGACACCCTCGCCCGCTGTCTCGACTTCGGCACGCTCGGCAGCACGCCGTGGTGCCTGTACGAGCAGGTGCGCTGGCTCTGCCCCGTGCCGGGCTACGACCGCCATTTCGGCGTCACCGAGGCGTTCGGCATCGAGATGATCCCCGTGCCCATGAACGCCGACGGCCCCGACATGGACACGGTCGAGCGCCTCGTGGCCGAAGACGCCTCGGTCAAGGGCATCTGGTGCGTGCCGAAGTACTCCAACCCGGGCGGCGTCACCTATTCCGACGAAGTGGTGCGCCGGCTCGCCTCGATGGAGTGCGCCGCCGATGACTTCCGCATTTTCTGGGACAACGCCTACTGCGTGCACCACCTCTTCGACGACGTCTCTGAGCAGGACCAACTGCTCGACATCGCCGAGGCGTGCGCCGAGGCGGGCAATCCCGACCGCTACTTCAAGTTCGCCTCCACCTCGAAGATCACCTTCCCCGGCGCGGGCGTGGCGGCCATGGCGGCGTCGCCCGAGAACATCGCCGAGGCGAAGCGGCACCTCAACGCGCAGATGATCGGCCATGACAAGATCAACCAGCTGCGCCATGTGCGCTTCCTACGCGACGCCGAGGGCATCGCCGCCCACATGCACAAGCACGCAGCCATCCTGCGCCCGAAGTTCGCGCTTGTGGAGCGCAAGCTTACCGAGGGTCTCGGCGAGCTCGGCATCGCCACGTGGACGCACCCGCGCGGCGGCTACTTCGTGAGCTTCGACGCGCCTGCGGGCTGCGCGAAGCGCATCGTGGCGCTTGCGAAGGAGGCGGGCGTAACGCTTACGGGCGCTGGCGCAACCTGGCCGCACGGCGAGGACCCCGCCGACGCGAACATCCGCATCGCGCCGACGCTGCCGCCGATCGACGAGCTCGAGGTGGCGCTCGACGTGTTCGTGTGCTGCGTCAAGATCGCGGCGCTCGAGAAGTTCATCGCAGAATAGGCTTTCTGCCGACCGAGGGTTGCGAAACAGACCCCCGAAGCTAGAGCCGTCGGGCAAGGGCTTCATGCCACCTTTTGCCCGACGGCTCCGACAAGCGAATGACAAGCGGACGGGCCGTGTTCTAACCCGTCACACGCCCAAGCCGACCGTCAGATGGCTCATGTAGAAGCAAAAGCGCATGACGAAGATGCCCGCGAGGCTCAGCAAAAGCGCGAGAACGAGCGCAGGAGCCGACGCCCAGCGCATAGCACCATCCGAGGCGGCGGGCTGCTCGGCCTCGCCAGCCGACTCAGCCTGTTGTCCAGCCGCTTCAACGGGCGCTTGCGCCTCCCCGCTTGCCTCATCGCGCCCCTCGTGAAGGGCGACCGCCGCAACAACGGAGCCGCCGAGCGCAAGCACGGCAAACGCCGCCACGGCAACGCCGTAGCCAGGCACGAGATCGGACGCCTTCACCAGATGGTTCGCCGTCTCCGCCAGCACCGCGCCCTGCAGCACGAACACCGCCGTCGCGCCCGCCGCAGCAACGCCCGAGAGCATCACGAGCGCCAGACCGTACGCCCCACGCACGAGAGGGCAGCGCGCCAGGCGCATCGTGAGCGCGGCGAGCAGCGTGCCGCCCGCAAGCGCGCACAGGCCAAGGGACAGCGGCACGAACGGGGTGTTCCACGTCGGGATGGTGTCGGCGCTGTAGGCGAACGCAATGGCCACAACAAACAGCACGCCCACCGCCATCGCCACGACGAGCAGCGCCGTGCGGGGCTTCTGGCGCGGACGCTCGGAGAACGCCGTGAGCCAGTAGATGCCCGCAAGTGCAAGGAACACCACACCGCACGTCACCTCGTTGGACAGCGGGCTGCGCCCCACGCCGGCGAACACGTACAGCGCGTTGGCGGGGTTGCCGAGGTGGGTCGAGGAGGCCACGAGCCCCACCATCGCCACCACGAGGGGAAGCACCGCCATCTTGTCGAGGCGATCACGCGCCGCATCCGCAACGCGACCCGCCGCCACCGGCAGCCCGGCGAGCACGAACGCCGCCACGCCCGCCGGAGCGAGCGTCGTGAACAACACAAGCGTGATCTCCTCGAGCGCCATGTCCAGACCCGTCATGTCTCCCCTTTCGACCGCTTGGAATCAGTGTAGTCGATCAGCGATAGAAGCGCGGAACCGTCACCTGCAGCGCAAGCGCCTCTTGCAGGCCCGCGATACTCTCGCGCGTGAGCTGCGCCAGACCGCGGAAGAAGGGATGTGCGGTCTCGCGCTCAAGAACGTCGAGGTAATGGGGCGCCCACGTGAGCAGATGATCGCGCAGGTATTCCGGCAGAAGCTCGGGCCGCTGCTCAGCGATCCACGCCATGAGCGAGAGCATCGTGCCGATGTGATCCTCAGGTTCGCCCTTGTCCTCGGCGACCTTGATGCGGTTCTCGCGCATCCACCGACGCAGCTCGAGCGTGGTGAGCCCGAAGATCACGCACTCGCGATCGGTGTAGACCGACCCCCACGGCGGTGCCGCGAGATGACCCGGCCCCACGAACAAGCGGCGGTACTCCCAGATGAGGTCGTCGTCGATGACAGCGCGGGCGTCGCCCGCGGTGCCAGCGCCGTTGGCGGCACCAGCGTCAGCATCCGCAGAACCTGCAGCGCCTTCCGCATCCGCCGTGCGCGCACCACCTGCGCCAGCACCCGCAAGCGCGTCGCGCACGAGCACGAGCGCCTCCCGCACGCGCGCGACCGCGTCCGCACCGCGCATCGTCGCACCCGGCCAGTCCTGCGCCGCTGCGTCCACGTCGAGCGCCGCGAGCGCATCGTAGCGCGGACGCACCTCCGCCCGCGACGGATCGATCGAAAACAGCGGGCCGAGAACCTGCCCGACGAACACCGCACCGCCGCGCACCGCTTCGATCTTCTCGTCCATCTTCGCTCCTTCTTCCCTGATGGCAAATGGACAGGTCGTTTGTCACCCGACCGCACGACCACAGCCACCAAACAAACGATGCCAAGCGACCCGTCCGCCCGCCATCCGTCATGTTCCGCCGCCCATAATACAAGAGGGGGCGCGCCACACGACGCACCCCCTCGAAGCTGCACGGAATTCTGCACACACGCCTTATGGCGCGCAGGTTAGCAGGCCAGGCCGACCGACAGCTCCATCACGTAGAACGCGAGGCGGGCGCACAGGATACCTGCGAGCGCAAGCACGCTCGCAAGCGCCGCCAGCCCGAAGCCGTTCTTGCGACGCAGCGCCACCACGGTGCACGCGCACGCAGCGATGAGCGCCACCACGGCCACGGCGATCACGGCCGTCGCCTCGCCGACGAGCGCGCTGCCCGTCACGATGGCGTTCGCCATGCCGGACACGGTCATCGCCTGCACGGCGAGACCACCCGCGCCGAGCACGACGCCCGCGGCGGAAACCACCATACCGGCGGTGCCGAACGAGCCGTTCGTCGCGTCAACGCCCGCCTGAGAGGTGACGAGCACGCCGATGGCCATGCCGCCAACGAGCGCGAAACCGAGCATCTGGACGGGACCGGCGGGCGTGTTCCACGAAACGATGGTGTCCATCATGTAGGCGGCGCCCATCATGAGGGCGAACACCACAGCCAGCACGGCCACCACGGCGCAGAAGCCGCGGCGCGCACCGGCGGAGAGCTTCCCCATCACGGCGAGGATGCAGTACACGATGGCCACGATCACAAACACGCTGGCCGTCGCGATCTCGTTCGACAGCGGCGAAGAGCCGAGACCGTTGAAGATGTTGATGGCATGCAGCGGGTTCGTCAGATGGAAGAACGCGGCGATGAAACCGAGGATGACGAGCGCCAGCGGAACGATCGTCAGACGGTCGATCTTGGCGAGCTGCTCGTCGGTCGGCTTGGCGGTGAACAGCGCAACCGCCACGGCGATGAATCCGCCTGCGCCCATCGACGCAAGCGTGGTGAACAATGCCAGGGGCATCTCGGCGAATGCGGCCTCCATGCTACATCACCTCCACGGGGTTTGCGACGATGCCGTCGGCGGAGTCGGCCGGCTTGGCATCGGGAGTCGCCTTGATATACAGGTTCGGCGTCGTGTAGCTCGCCGACGGCAGCGGCGCGATGTCGGCGCGCTCGCCCATGCCGGAAATGTCCTCGAGCGGCCCGAACTCGAGCGCGCGCAGCGGGCAGGCGTCCACGCAGATGGGGTTCTTGCCCTCGGCGACGCGCTCGGCGCAGCCGTCGCACTTCACCGAGTGACCGAGCGTGCGATCGACCGTGGGGACGTTGTACGGGCACGCCATGTGGCAGTAACCGCAGCCGACGCACTTGGAGTCGTCCACGCTCACAAGACCCGTCTCAGGATCCTTGTGCATGGCGCCGGTGGGGCACACCTGCACGCATGCGGGGTCGTCGCAGTGCTGGCACCCGAGCGACATGTGGTACACGAACGCGCTCGTGGTGCAGATGCCCTGCTCGTCGAGCTCGCAGGTGCCGCCCTCGTAGTCGTACACCTTGCGGAAGTGGATTCCCTCGGAGGAATCCTTGTAATCCTTGCACGCCATCTCGCAGGTCCGGCAGCCGGTGCAGCGAGTGGAGTCAAAGTAGAAAGCGTATTGCGTCATGGTATCCTCCCCTCACTTACGCCTTGGCGACCTGGACGATCATCGAATGGGCGTTGCCGTTGCCCTTCGACAGCGGCGTCGGATGGTAGGTGGACAGCGTGTTCACGCAGCCGCCCTCGTCGATGCGGTCGCCGTCCATGTTCGCGTCGTGCCACGCGCCCTGCGGGATGCCCACCACGCCGGGCATGATGCGCGGCGTCACCTTCGCGTCGATGCGGATCTCGCCGGCCGGGCTCTTCACCGAGCAGCGGTCGCCGTTGCTGATGCCGCGCTCCTCGGCGTCGACGGGATTGATCCACACCTCCTGGCGAGCCACTTCCTCAAGCTCCTCGATGAAGCCGAAGGACGAGTGCGTGCGGCTCTTGTGATGGAAGCCGGCGGCGTACAGCGGGAACTCCTCGGTCACGCTGCCGTAGCCCTGGAAACCCGGCTCGAACACGGGGATGGGGTTGATGTGCTCGCCCTCTTCGAGCTCGTAGGTCTCGGCGATCTCGGCGAGCGTCTCGGAGTAGATCTCGATCTTGCCCGAAGGCGTGGCGAGCGGATGGCCGGTCGGGTCGTTGCGGAAGTCCTCGAGGCCGATCTTGCACGGCAGCTCGCGCTTGACCGGGCCCTGCACCTGGATCTCCTCGAAGGTGGGCATGTTGCCGTCCTTCGCCGCGCCCTCCTCGTAGAGGTACTGGATCCACTCTTCCTGGGTGCGACCCTCGGTGAACTCCTCGCGCAGGCCGAACTTGTCGGCGATGTCGGCGCACACGTCGTAGCTCGTGCGGCACTCGCCGGGCGCGCTCTGCGCCGGGCCGCCGACGGTCACGCCGGTGTACCACTCGGTGTAGCCCTGCGTGTACATGTTGAGCTGCTCGCCGCGCATAGCGTCGGGAAGCAGGATGTCGGCGTACTTGGCGGAGTCGGTCATGACGGTGTCCCACACCAGGATGAACTCGCACTTGGACTCGTCCTGCAGGATGTCGTGGGTCAGGTTGATGTCGCCATGCTGGTTGGTGATGCAGTTGCCGGCGTACTCCCAGAGGAACTTGATGCCGCAGGGCAGCTTGTCGACGCCCTTGATGCCGGCGTTCTCGGCGGTCATCTCCTCGCCGTGGTCGACGGCGTTGAGCCACTGGTACACGGGGATCGACGCCTTCACATGGCTCTTCTCAGCGAGCGCGGGCAGGCTTCCCACAAGCGACACGTAGGGCTCGGCCTCACGCTGACCGGTGTTGGTGCCGGGCAGGCCGAACTTGCCGATGAGGATGGGCAGCATGCAGATGGCGCGGGTGGCGTCCTCGCCGTTGGTGTGGCGCTGCGGACCCCAGCCCTGCACGATGAACGGCGCCTCGGCGGCAGCGATCTCCTCGGCGAGCGAGCGGATCGTGTCAGCCGGGATGCCCGTGATGGGGGCGGCCCACTCGGGGGTCTTCTCCACCATGTCGTAGCCGGTGCCCATGATGTAGTCCTTGTAGGACTTGTTCTGGCCCTTGGCGGACTCGGGCAGCGTCTCCTCGTCGTAGCCCACGCAGTAGGTGTGCAGGAAGTCGAGGTCGACCTTGTCGCCGGCGATCCACTCATGCGCTATGGCGTTCACGAGCGCGGCGTCGGTGCCGGGGCGGATGGGCAGCCACTCGTCGGAGTGGCCCGAGGACGTCTCGTTCAGGCGGTAGTCGATGTTGATGATGCGGCCGCCGCGCTTCTGCACAGCCTCGCGGACGCGGGCGAAGTCCCACACGATGTTCGCGCCGCCCATGCGGGTCTCGGCCGGGCTGTTGCCGAACATAACCACGAGGTCGCTCGCGCGCTCAGCCTCGGTCATGGAGCTGGCGTTGACGGCATCGTAGGGAGTGAAGGCGGTGGCGGGCACGCCGAGCGTCTTGTGGTTGCCGTCCTCGTCGAGGTTGTCGGAGCTGCCGTACATGTAGGTCATCACGCACTGCAGCATGTGCGTGGAGTAGTCGTACAGCGGGTTGAGGCGGCCGCCCAGCAGGTTGAGCAGGCGGTCGGACGGGTTGCCCGTCACCGAGTACATGCCCGAACCGTAGGTGCGGTAGATGGCCTCGTTGCCGTAGGTGTCGATGGTGTACTTCAGCTTGTCGGCGATGGTCTGGATGGCCTCATCCCAGCTGATCTGCTCGAACTTGCCCTCGCCGCGCTTGCCCACACGCTTCATGGGGTACTTCAGGCGGTCGGGATGGTTGAGCCAACGGCGCATGGAGCGGCCGCGCAGGCAGGCGCGCGCCTGGAAGTCGGCCTCGCCCGTGTTGTCCGTCTCCATGTAGACGACCTTGTCGTCGCGCGTGTGCCACTGGAACACGCAGCAGCCGCCGCAGTTCACGTTGCACTGGCTCCAGACGATCTTCTCCTCGGGCTCGGCGAAGGCCTCAGCGGGGCCCGTGCCGAACAGGGAGTCGGCAGCGGCGTAGGTGCCGCCTGCCGCAGCCAGCGCGCCCAGCGCGCCGGTCGTCTTGACAAAAGTCCGGCGGCTCACGCTCGGCATCTTGTCTGACATAAGCTTTCCCCTCTCTCTCCTCGTGCGGAGTCCTCCTCCGCACCTCGTCCTTCTCGCGTGCTTGCACAGGACGCGCGAAGCGGGCGGCCCGCGCATGCGCGCATGCGAAAAGCTCTGGGCCAAGTGTAGGATGCGTGGAGAAACCCGTGTCACATAAAACGTGTTATTTTGTCGTTTACGCAGGTCATCCGTGTCACCCACACGCCGATTCGCGTCGTGGCGCGCACAGCTGACCTCCTTGTGCGGCACCTGCGGCCGCAACTCCGCCGCACTCCTCTCACCGCACGGCGCGGCTTCCGCCGCCCTTCGATTCGCTATACTGACAGGGCAACCGCCTCAACCGACCCGGAATCGAGAAGGAGAACGCGTGCAGGCCGCGAGCATAGCGAGCATCCTGAAGCCCAACAGGGCCGTGATGGGCTACGCGCTGTTTCTCGCCATCAACGCCGCGAGCGTATGGGGCGGCACGTTCCCCTTCCTGCCCATCGGCTTCCAAACGCACGAGGTGATGCTCGGGTTCTTCCTCGCGCAGTCGCTCGTGTTCACCGCCACGTATCTGGCGAGCACGGTGGGGGCGTACTTCTTCCCGCAGCGCGCCCGCAACTTCCTTGTGAAGCTCACCGTGGCGCCGTACTTCCTCGGCTGGTGCTGCCTCGTGGCCGCCATGTACCTCGACGGGTTCCGCCTGCTCTTCGCCGTGGCGGGCGGCGGGCTGCTCGGCCTCGGCTCCGCGGGCTTCTACATGCTCTGGCAGCGCCTCTTCGCGAGTAAAGACGCCGACGAGGGCAACCGCGACCTCGTCGTGGGCACGTTCTACGCGGCGCCGCTGTACTTCTCGCTACACCTGCTGCCCCAGGCCGTGACGGCGTTTCTCATCCCGCTCGTGCTTCTTCCGCTGTTCGGCCTGTGCCTCACGCTGTGCGGGCGCACGATCAACGCCGACCAGCCCATGTTCGAGGACATGCCGCGCGAGCACCCCCAGGTGTACCGCCGCGTCATGCGCGACTGCTGGCGCAGCGCGGTGAGCGTCGGCGTACTCGGGCTGTGCGCCGGCGTCATGCGCGCGCTCGCCGTGGCGAACCCCGAGATGGGATCGCTCGTGAACGCGCTGTCGATGGCGGCGCTCATGGCAGCGGCGCTCGCGCTCATCGTTGTGTGGTTCTCGCGCAACATCCGCCTGAGCGTGACGGGGATGTACCGCATCGCGTTCCCGTTTCTCATCACGTCGTTTGCGCTGCTGCCGCTCGTACCGAGCCCCTACGGCGACTGGCTCGCCGCCGCAATGTACGCGGTATACAGCGTGGCCATCGTGCTCACGATGATCCAATGCGCGCAGATCTCGCGCGACCACGGCATCAATCCCGTGTTCATCTACGGCTTCTTCGGAACGATCGTGTACGCGCTGCATGACATCGGCTTCATCGGCGGCACGTTTGCCGAGAGCGCGACGTTCCTCGGCATGCCGCCGATGGCGCTCGTGGCGCTCACAGCCGTGTACCTGCTCGGCATCATGTACTTCGTGGGGGCGGGCTCGTTCAAGCGCACGCTCGCAAGCGTCGACAGCATCGAGTTCATCGCGCTGGCCGACCCCGCCGCTTCGGCTTCGGTGGCTTCGCGCGCAGCGGTGCACGATGGGGAAGCCGCCGGAGCTGGGGACGATGCGGCGGACGCGGAGGGCGCAACGGATGCGGCGGGCGCATCTGGCACGGTGGACGCGGTGGACGCATCCGGTTCGGTGGGCGCGACGAGCGCGGCAGTCGGGTCACGAGGGCCCGCGCAATCCGTCGCCGCCGAGACGCGCGCCGGAACGGGCGGCGATGCGGGCGGCGCTCCCGACCGCATCGCCGCTCAGGCGCAGCTGCTCCGCGCGCATTATCGCCTCTCGGCGCGCGAGACCGAGATCATGGAGCTCATCGCACGCGGCAACACCGTCGCGCGCATTGCCGAGATGCTCGTCGTGTCGGAGAACACCGTGCGCACACATTCCAAGCGCATCTACGCCAAGCTCGACATCCACAAGAAGCAGGAGCTCATCGACCTGATCGACACGTTCGGCATCTAGCATCGTTCGCCCGCGAGTCGCGAATGCGGACGATCTGCGGGAAATGCGGTTCGCGGGAGATCGACGCTAGGCGCGACCCGCGGGAGATCAACGCCAGGTGCAACTCATAGAAGATCGACGTTGGGCGGCGTCCAGCAACATGCTGCACGCCGCCGACCTCGAATCGCCACGCGCTGCATGCTGCTGCACCTCGCAAGCCTAAAGAACGCTTGCAACGGCAACAAAAAGCCGAGTTCTCCGATTTCCGTCCACTTTTTATTGAACCTGGTCTCAAACGGCTCTTCTCGGCCCCGTGAGACGCAAATCCGGTCCCAAAACGCGCTTCTCGGTTAATACGACCCGCGAAAAAGCCGAGAAGAGCTCTTCCAGACCGGAAATTTCGAAAAGCGGACTCTATTGCGACTTCTCGGCTTTTTCGCATCCGAGCAGAGAACATCGCCACGACACCCGCAGTGTTCACCCATCCAGGCGAAGGCACCATCACGCGACGCCGTTCCGTCGGGCGTCGCGCGAAGTCCACAGCGCGCGAGGCCTGGCGGCCGCGCTGGGTACCGCGCGAAGCTCGCGGCCCCGTCGGTTCTCATGCAAGGCATGCATCGCCGCCGAAAAGAGCGCGCAAGACTCGCGTAGCAGCGCTCCATCAGCTGGAACGCGAAGCTCGCAGCCTCCCTACCGCGCGGGAGAAATCGGCTCGTTGGCGAGATCGCCCGCGGAGCCGTCTTCGGGGCGTTCGCCCTCCTCGAGGAACAGCCGATACGTCTCGACGCCGAGAGCGTCGGCGATTTTCTGCACGTTGCCGAGCGCGATGCTGCGGCGCCGGCGTTCGACAGCGCTGATGTAGGTGCGATGAAGCCCGCATCTCTCAGCGAACGCCTCTTGGGAGAGCCCTAATTCCTCCCGGTATTTCTTCACGTTGCCGCCGAAAACTTTAAG
>ERZ1034920.931-NODE-931-length-20383-cov-19.415043_pt1 | contig 20383 bp, 19 predicted proteins | sample MGYA00520688_ERZ1034920 | MGnify/ENA primary metagenome ERZ1034920 (study PRJEB33766, sample SAMN09781785) | gut metagenome | biome: gut microbiome | host: Homo sapiens | place: Madagascar | study: EMG produced TPA metagenomics assembly of the PRJNA485056 data...
TGCTATGGCTCTGAACCTCAAGACCGTTCCTCTTCAGACCGCTGCCGTTACCGGCGCCATTCTCTGCGTCATCACCGGCTGCCTGAAAGAAAAGGAAGCTTATGCAGGTATCGACTGGGTAACCATTTTCCTGTTCGCCGGCATGCTTTCCGTAGCTACCGCTATGGATAAGACAGGCGCAGGCAAACTGATTGCCGACACCGTAGTAGGCATGATGGGTGAAAACCCGAACCCCATCGTTCTCTGCGCTGTACTGTACCTGATTTCCAACGTACTGACCCAGTTCATGAGTAACACTGCATCTGCAGCACTTCTTGCACCAATTGGTATTTCCATTGCCCAGTCCATCGGCGCTGACCCGAAACCGGTACTTATGTCCATCGGTATCGCAGCATCCATGGCCTTTGCAACACCAATGGCTACTCCGCCAAACACCCTGGTACTGGGCCCCGGCGGATTCTCTTTCAATGACTATGTCAAAGTCGGCGTTCCGCTCTGCCTGATTACATTCATCGCAAGCGTTGCAATCATCCCGATTTTCTGGCCATTCTTCCCGGGATAAAAGCCCGGAGTCCGTTATGCCTTATGAAAAAAGATTTCCGCCCCGCCCAGGGCGGGATGGAAATCTTTTTCCAAAGGCTGTATATAAAGAAAGGTGGATTAGTACATGGCATCTCCAAGCCCGCTTTCCATTTGTCTCACCAACATGGTTATCGTATTTGCTGTTTTGATTTTCCTTGCCTTCGTTATCCAGCTGATTCACATTGTGGATCCCACCAAGAACAAGAAGAAATAAGTAAAACATAACCATTTAGACTAGGAGGATACAAATATGGATGGCTTCATGAGAGCACTTGTTTCCGTATGGACTGACTCCGGCTTTGCCGCCCTCACCATCGAAAACATCATTATGATTCTGGTAGGCATTGTCCTGCTTTATCTGGCAATCGCAAAAGAATACGAACCTCTTCTGCTGATGCCCATCGCCTTCGGCGATATTATGGCCAACTTCCCGAATACCGGTTTTGAAACCGATATGGGCGTTATGATGGCTATTGGATTTGGTATTAAGTATGAAATTTTCCCGCCGCTGATTTTCATGGGCGTAGGCGCTATGACCGACTTTGGTCCTCTCATCGCTAACCCGAAGACCATGCTCCTTGGTGCTGCTGCCCAGATCGGCGTATTCGTAGCACTGGCCGGCGCTATGCTTCTGGGCTTCAATGTGCAGGAAGCAGCTTCCATCGGTATCATCGGTGGCGCTGACGGCCCGACCTCCATTTATCTGACTTCCAAACTGGCTCCTCACCTTCTCGGTGCCGTAGCCGTAGCAGCTTACTCCTACATGTCCCTGGTGCCGCTGATTCAGCCGCCAATCATGAAGCTGTTCACCACCAAGGAACAGAGAAAAATCAGAATGACCAACCTTCGTCCTGTAACCCACTTCGAAAAGGTGGCATTCCCCATTGTCGTTTCCATCGTGGTATCCCTGCTGCTCCCGCCGGTAGCAGCTCTCATGGGCATGCTCTGCCTGGGCAACCTGTTTGAAGTTTCCGGCGTAACCGCCCGTCTGTCTGATACCGCACAGAACGCACTGTGCAACATCGTTACCATTTTCCTGGCAACCGGCACAGGCCTCACCATGACCGGTGATAAATTCCTTCGTCTCCAGACCATTGAAATCATTTTCCTGGGCCTCGTTGCATTCGCAGCAGGCACCGCAGGCGGCGTACTCTTCGGCCAGATCATGAGAATTGCATCCGGCAACAAGGTGAACCCGCTGATCGGTTCCGCAGGCGTATCTGCCGTACCAATGGCAGCCCGCGTATCCCAGATTGTAGGTCTGAAAGACAACCCGTCCAACTACCTGCTCATGCAGGCTATGGGCCCGAACGTAGCAGGCGTTATCGGTACTGCAGTTGCTGCAGGCACCATGCTGGCACAGTTCGGAGGCTGATTTCCTTTCAGAAATCTGTCAAGAAAAGCACTCTCGAAGGAGGGTGCTTTTTTGATGCTTTCCTTCGGAAAGCAAGGGGCTGAAGTTTGACGCCCGCTTTGCGGGCGAAGGTTCTCAGGTTGGACACGCCTTCTGCGTGAGGGTTGAGGTGGCGCCTTTCGGGCGCCGAATATAAAGGGGAAAGGGGCGCGGCTTCGCCGCAGGTTGTGGCCTGCTGGCGCAGGCGGGTTGTGTAGAAGGGTTGTGGAAAAGGTTCCCAGGTTGGACATGCCTTCGGCGTGAGGGTTGAGGCGGCGCCCTTCGGGCGCGGAATATAAAGGGCGGCAGCAGCCCCCTTGATTATCCCCTTGCATTCTCTCTCAAATGCTGATATCATTACACTTGATAAGGAGTCTTAATTATGCAGCTAATTGATTTATCTGATGTACATGATTTCAGCGCAGCCCGTTTCCTGCTTTACTGGCTGGTGGCGTCCATTGTGGCTATTATTGTGGCTTACAGTATCGGACAGGAGAATAAACTGAAGTGGTTCCGCCAGCGGAAGTCCAATGGCTTTATGGTGCGCCGCGGTGTATTTGGCAATTTCAGCCTTTTGGGAGTGCCGAATTCCAAACAGGGCTTTGCCATTACGGCGGGCATCTTTATCGGCTCCGGCATTATCTGGGCCATTCTTGTATTTGTCATTCTTCCTGTTTTCGGTTATAATCTATAATATAAAAGATAACTTTATATTTTGTTTCCTGCGTATGGCACAGGGGTAGGAAATTCATCCTGATTGAAGGACCTGGCATTGAAAAATGTCAGGTCTTTTTTTTAAAAATAATTCATGCATTACAGGTTATTGCTTTTCCAAGGGATTGGAAGAAAGGAAAAAGGATTCATGAAAAATATTTTGCATTTTTATTCATTTAGGAGGTTTCAATGACAGCCTGGGAGAGTATTGCAAATGAGTTGTTCAGCGGGGTCATGGGCATGGGGGATATTTCCGTATGGATGATGTTCCTCATCGGCGGGCTCCTCATTTATCTGGGGGTGAAGAAGGATTATGAGCCCATGCTTCTTTTCCCCATGGGGGTGGGCTGTATTCTGGCCAATATTCCCGGTCACTTTGCGGTGATTCCTGCGGCAGGCGGGGAGCCGGGCTTCCTGTCCGTGCTCTATGAGGCAGGCATTGCCAATGAGCTTTTCCCGGTGCTGATTTTCATCGCGGTCGGAGCCATGTGCGAGTTTGACCCCCTCATCCGCGCTCCCTATGTCATGCTCTTTGCGGCAGCTGCCCATTTCGGCATTTTTGCGGCTGCCCTTCTGGCTTCTTTTGCGGGATTCCCCTTCAATGAGGCTGCATCCATCGGTATCATCGGTGCCGCAGACGGCCCCACCACCATCTTCGTGGCCCAGAAGTTTGCCACGAATCTCCTGGCGCCGCTGACGGTGACGGCTTTCTGCTACATGTCTCTGGTGCCTATTATTCAGCCGCCTATTGTGAAGCTGCTGACCACGAAGAAGGAGCGCATGATCCGCATGCCCTTCAAGGCGGAGAAGCCTGTTTCCTGGACAGCCCGTTTCCTGTTTCCCCTGATGGTGGTTTTTATTGCAGGCATTCTGGCGCCTATTTCCGTGCCCCTCATCGGCGCCCTCATGTTTGGCAACCTGATTAAGGTGTCCGGTGTAACCGACTCTTTGTCCAATGCGGCGCAGAATGAGCTGTCCAATCTGGTGACCCTCCTTCTGGGGATCACTGTAGGTGCCACCATGACGGCGGAAAATATCCTCACCCTGGACGTCCTCAAAATCCTGGCGCTGGGTGCTGTGGCCTTTGTATTTGACACCGTAGGCGGCGTGCTTTTTGCCAAGCTGGCCAATCTTTTTCTGAAAAAGAAAATCAACCCCATGATCGGTGCCTGCGGCATTTCCGCTTTCCCCATGTCGGGACGGGTGATTGCGAAAATGGCGCTGAAGGAGGATCCGTCTAACTATATTATCCAGCACGCCATGGGCGTCAACGTGGCTGGCCAGGTGGCATCGGTGGTTGCCGGCGGTCTGGTGCTGGCTTTGATTCCGGTATTAGGATAAGGAGGAAATTATGACAAGTGTAGAATCATCGGTGGCTTTGATGGTTATCGCCTACCCCCTTCTTTTCGTGGTGATGGCTGTGTTTGCAGGGCTGACCTATCTGCTGAATCGGGTATTTCCCGAAAGGAAATAGTGTGACAGTGTGACAGTGGGAAAGTGGGAAAGTGGGAAAGCAGGACAGGGGGATAGGTAAACGGCTGTCCGCTATCCGCTGTCCGCTGTCCGATACGCACCTACCTGCTGGATGCCGTCATCCTGAGCGGCAGCGAAGGATCTCGGTACAAGACGGTATGGCCTTTTTGCGGGGTCAATACCGGTCGGCGGGAAGACAGCAGACGTCAGACATGGGATAGGCTGTATTCCCGATGCTGAAGGGGGCTCCCGCCTCTGGCGGGCAGGGGAGACAGTCCGGTGCTTCCGTACGAGCTGAAGGTTATATAGAAGGGCTGCGTTTACTTTGCAAAGAAGGCTGAAAAGATAGAACAACCGCACATACTGAAAAGTAATCAAAAAAACGGTGCCGAAGCGCCGTTTTTTTGATTGCTTTTTTATTTACTTTCAAAGAATGCCTTGTAGGCCAGGTAGGTTTCGTAGGCATCGGCTTTGGAGAGGAGGTCATAGGGGGAGTGCATGGAGAGCATGGCTGTGCCGCAGTCCACGACTTCAGCGCCCCAGTCGGCCATCATGAAGGCGATGGTGCCGCCGCCGCCCTGGTCTACCTTGCCCAGTTCACCAATCTGCCAGCATACGCCGGCTTCGTTGAAGATGGTGCGGATTTTCTGCAGGAATTCAGCGTTGGCATCGTTGCTGCCGGCTTTGCCTCTGGCACCGCCGTACTTGGTGAGGTTGATGCCGTAGCCCATGAAGGAAGCGTTGTCCTTTTCCGACACTTCCGGGAACATGGGATCCAGGCAGGAGTTCACGTCAGCGGAAAGCATTTCACTGTTTTCCATGGTTTCATAGAAATCAAGGATAGTGTTCTGTCCCTGGAGGGAAAGGAGCTTCATCACGAATTTCACAAAGTAGGAGGATTCCATGCCTGTGTTGCCGTAGGAGCCGATTTCTTCCTTGTCCGTGAGGAGGGCGGCCTGGGTCTTTACGCCGGGCTTGGCGTCCAGAATGGCTTCCAGGTTGGCGTAGGAGCATACCCGGTCATCCTGGCCGTAGGAGGCGATGAGGGAGCGGTCGAATCCCACGTCCCGGCTCTTGGTGGCAGGCACCAGTTCCAGTTCAGCGGTGGCAAAGTCTTCTTCTTCAATGCCGTAGGTGTCTTTCAGCCATTTCATGAAGACTTCCTTCGGCTTTGCTTTTCCTTCTGCATTGGTCCAGGCAATGGCCTGCAGCTGTTCACCGGTAATGCCTTCGGCAAGGGGTTTCTTCATCTGGTCCTGGGCCATGTGGATGAGGAGGTCCGATACGTAGAAAATGGGGTCTCCTTCCTTCATGCCCACATTAATTTCCACTTTCTTTCCGTCTCTTGTATAAATGACGCCGATGAGGGCCAGGGGAATGGTGGGCCACTGGTATTTCTTAATGCCGCCGTAATAATGGGTGCGGAAGTAGACTACCCCTTCCTGCTCGTGAACCGGATTGGCTTTCAGGTCCAGACGGGGGGAGTCGATGTGGGAACCCACGATTTTAATGCCCTCATGCACCGGTTCCTGACCAATCACTGCCAGAATGACGGACTTGCCCTTCTGGTTCCAGTACACCTTGTCCCCCGGCTTCAGGGATTTCATGTCGTATACCGGCTTGAATCCCTTTTCCTCTGCCTGGCGGATGATTTCAGCGGCAGCCAGCCGTTCGGTGCGGGCGGTGTCAAGGAAAGCTTTGTATTTTTCACCGTAATCCATAACGGACTGGCGCTCTTTCTTATTCATGCGCTGCCATACGGACTTTGTTCTGCTGTATGTTTCTTTCATAGGGAACCTCCTGTAATAGAGAATAATTATCACATTTATTATTATACTACAAATTAGAAGATAGACGATAGAAGTTAGAAGATAGAAATTAGACGATAGAAGCTGTCAGAAGCTGTCGGCTTCCAGCTTCCGGCTGTCGGCTCCCGGCTGTCGGAGATCAGCTTCCCTGGGCAGAGATACTAACGGCACATACGGAGATCCTTCGCTGGCGCTCACGATGACGGTGGGGCAGGAAGGTAATCCCGTAACGCCTGCCGCAGAGCGGCATATATATTCATTGCCGAAGGCAATCCATAACCCTCGCAGCCGCAGGCTGCGTCAAACTTCAGAACCCTTGGAACCCTCGGCCCGAAGGGCCGTCCACCTTCCCCTTTGAACCTTTGCACCCAAAGGGCGTATCACTGCCCCCACTGGCATCTGATTTCCTTTCGTGATATACTTTCATTAATTACTTTCGGAAAAATAGGGCTGCCCGGTGTTGGGCAGGCCTGCTTGACGGAGGATAGAAGTTTGGGAGGAGTTTTGACAAATGAACAATGACAAAGCAGACGTCCGTCTGGAAGATGTGGAAGGGACGAAAGCGGAGCTGGACAGGAAGGCTCAGAAGATGCTGGAGGACAAGGATGCCGATTCCCGCATGAGGATTTATGACGGCCCTCTGGGAAAGGCCATCGTGGTCCTTTTATGTGTGTGGACGGCGTTCCAGCTCTATTTCACCACCATCGGCGCTATCAGTGCCATTAATCTTCGTGCCATTCACTGTATTTTTCTTCTGCTGTTTACATTTCTTTTATTTCCTACGTATAAGAAGGAAAAGCGGCGGAGAAAGCTGCCGCCACTGTGGGACTGGTTCTTTATCCTGGGCTCCGTGGGGTCTTTCCTTTACCTGATTTTTAACTACACCCGCATTGCCCAGACCGGCGGAAGGATTAACAATCTGGAAATCGGAATCGCCTTTGTGGCATTGATCTGCGTCTTTGAAGCGGCAAGGAGGGCGTCGGGAAATCTGGCCATCCTGGCGGCCCTTTTCCTGGCTTATAACTGGTTCGGCGCTTACCTGCCGGGGTACTTGGGGCACAACGGCTTTACGCTGAAACGTGTGCTCATTACCCAGTTCTGGGGCACCCAGGGCCTTCTGGGCACCGGTATCGGCGTATCGGCTACCTATATTTTCCTTTTCGTCGTATTCGGCGCCTTTTTGAAATATAGCGGATTTTCCCATTTCATTAATGATTTTTCCCTTACCCTGGTGGGACGCACATCCGGCGGCCCTGCCAAGGTGGCAGTCATTGCCTCGGGGCTCATGGGCATGATCAACGGTTCCGCCATTGCCAATGTGGCAACCACCGGCACCATTACCATTCCTTTGATGAAGCGCACCGGCTACAAGAAGGAATTCGCCGGCGCCGTAGAAGCGGTGGCTTCCACCGGCGGCCAGTTCACGCCGCCTATTATGGGGGCCGTGGGTTTCGTGATGGCGGAATTCCTGAATCTGTCCTATACCTATGTGGCTCTGGCTTCGGTGACGCCGGCGCTTCTGTACTATATCGGTCTGCTCTTTGCCGTTCATTTTGAAGCGAAAAGGCTGGGCCTTTCGGGCATTGCCAAGGAAAATATTCCTGACGCCATGAAGGTTATCAAGGAGCAGGGCCATCTGGTGCTGCCACTCATCAGTCTTATCGGTCTCATGTTTGCAGGTTTCACGCCCCTTTATGCAGCAGTGATTTCCATTTTCGTCACCATCGGAGCCAGCTGGCTTAGAAAAGAAACCCGCATGACGCCGGATAAAATCCTGGCGGCGGTGGTGGAAGGGGCAAGAAGTGCCATTTCCGTAGGCGTATGCTGCGTTATCATCGGCGTTATCATCGGTACGGTAACTCTTACATCCCTGGGGCTCAACATGGGCTACCTCATCCTTTCCGTGGTGAACGGAGGCAGCATTTATCTGGCAGGTTTCCTGGTGATGATCATGTCCGCCATCCTCGGAATGGGCGTTCCCGGCGTTGCGGCTTACGTTATCGTGCAGGCGGTAGCGGTGCCGGTGCTCATTAAAGCAGGGGCCCTTCCCCTCATTGCCCACCTGTTCTGCCTCATTTATGCCTGCCTGTCCAATATCACCCCGCCGGTGGCCATGTCCGCCTATGTGGCTTCCGGTATTGCGGATTCGGACCAGACGAAGACGGGCCTCTGGGCGGTGCGCCTGGGGCTCATCGGATTTATTATTCCCTTCTTTTTCCTGGATAATCCGGTGCTCCTCATCGGCGTGTCCAAAACAGCCACCCTTTTTGATACAGGCTGGGCTGTGTTTACTGCCATGGTAGGCACCTTTGCCCTGGTGGCGGGGCTGGAGGGATGGATTATCCGCCGCTGCAGCATGGTGGAAAGGATCATCCTCATCGCTTCATCGCCATTCCTGCTCCTTCCCGGCATCTTAACCGATGCGGCCGGAGCGGCAGGCATTGCAGCAGTATGCATTTACCAGTGGATGAAGAGGAATAAGGAAAAAGAAATAGAAGCAGCATAGAAATCACAGCCATGCGATGCAGTGTATCGTTTGCGCTGTCATTTATAAAGGAAGAATTGCAGTAAGGGAGGAAACATGATGAAAAACTGGAAGAAAGTATTGGCAGTATCCATGGCGGCTATGGTGATGGCAGGCGCCTTTGCAGGATGCGGAGATGATAAGAAGGCAGGCGGAAGTGCCAAACCGGCAGCAGGGCAGACGCTGAAAATTAATTTCCCCACCGCCGGAGCCTCCGGTGCACTCTATGCAGTAGGCGCAGCTATTACCAATATGTGGAGCAATAATGTACCCGGCGTACAGGCAGCCAGCCAGGCCTCTGCCGGCGGCATTGAAAACCTGAACATGGTTTCCGACGGGGAAGCCCAGGTATCCATTGCCATTGCCAGCAACGTGTATCAGTGCTACAAGGGACTGGACACCTTCAAGGACCATGCTTATCCGGATCTGAAGGTTATCGGCGGTCTCTACCTCAACCCGAACCAGGTGGTGGCCAGCGCCAATTCCGGCATTGAAAACATCCAGGATATCAAAGGCAAGCATTTTGCGGTCGCTTCCGCCGGTTCTTCCGTGTACAACGAAGCGGAAGCCCATCTCACCGCCGCAGGCATGAAGTTCCCCGATGATATTAAAGCGGAATACATTACCTTCGGCGATGCGGCAGACATGCTGCAGAACGGCTCCATCGACGGCGCCTGGATTATGTCCGGCGCTCCCGCTTCCGCCGTCACCCAGGCCCTCACCAGCGGCGCCCACCTGGTACCTATTGACGATACCCTCATGGATACGCTGAAGGCCAAGTACCCCTGGTACACCAAGTACACCATCAAAGCAGGCACCTACCCCAACCAGGACAAGGACGTACAGACCTCTGCCATTAAGATGGTTATGTTCTGCCGCGGCGACCTGCCGGATGACGTGGTTTACCAGCTCACCAAGACCCTCTGGGAACACATGGATGAAATGGGCCAGTCCCAGAAGAACCTGAAAGGCCTCACCGCTGAAAATGCAGTGAAAGACATTGCAGGCGTACCCCTCCATCCGGGCGCTGAAAAGTACTACAGGGAAATCGGAGTGCTGAAATAATCGGTCAAATGGAAAACGCTGCCTCACGGCGGCGTTTTTTGCTGCTTGTCTGAAAGTTTCCTGCCTGTATGAATTGCAGCAGTGTCATGGTGTACAGGAAACCACTCGCGAATAGTTTCCTGTCGGTATGAAACGCAGCGGTGTCACGTAGGACAGGAAACTTTCCGCAAACAGTTTCCTGTCGAGATGAATTGCAGTGGTGCCACATCGAATAGGAAACCATTCGCAAACAGTTTCCTGCCGGTATGAAAGTAAGCGGTGCCACGTCGAATAGGAAACTTATCATCACGATTATGCGCGGCTCACCCATCCCTCCCCTTGACTAAAGTCCACTTTCACTTTCTATAATGAAGGAGATGAAACCTTTACCGACTCTTTCCTGTCTATGATAAAATAATGAAAGAACAGGAGGACATATGATACATCGATTTCATCAGGACAAAAACAGATGGGACGGCATTGAGCCCCACATTTACAAGGAAAATCCCGGCGTATTCCGGGATGTGACCAAACAGGTTCTTTTTGATAACGAAGCGGATCTTCCGGTGCAGTTCCGCTATTTCCAGGTGGAAAAGGGAGGCTTTTCTTCCTTTGAACATCATGAGCACATGCATGCAGTCATGATTTTCAAAGGGAAAGGCCATGCCCTTCTGGGAAACCGGGTGGTGGAAGTCCATGAAGGAGATTTCATCACCATCGCTCCCTGGGAATGGCATCAGTTCAAGGCGGACATGGGAGACATTCTTGGATTCCTCTGCCTTGTGAACCATGACCGGGACATCCCCGTCTATCCCACAGAGGAGGATATTCGGGAAATCAGGAAGAATCCGGAGGCGGCACGCTTTCTGGACGAAAAGTAGGAGGGCCTGCTGCTTCCCCGAGCAGTCTTATGGAGGAAAATGAAATGGAAAAAGAAAAAAAAGCAGGCATTGGCGGAGACCATTATATTCCCTATGCAGAAAGGACGGGCAATGAGTCCATTGTCTATTTCACCCGTGATTTATCGGCGTCAGGACTCATCCGTATGTATGAGAAAATCAATGAGAATCTCACCGGTAAAGTGGCGGTGAAACTTCATACGGGAGAGCAGCATGGCCCCAATATCATTCCCCGGCCCTGGGTGAAGGCGCTCATGGAAAAAGACATTCCTGAAGGCACCATCGTGGAAACCAATACCTACTACGACGGCGACCGGTATACCACGGAAGACCACAGGAAGACCCTGGAGGTGAATGGCTGGACCTTTGCACCGGTGGATATTATGGACGAGGAAGGGACTGTCATGCTTCCGGTAAAGGGAGGCAAATGGTTTACGGAAATGTCCGTAGGCAGCCACCAGACGAATTATGACTCCATGCTGGTGCTTACCCATTTCAAGGGCCATGTGCAGGGCGGCTTCGGCGGTTCCAATAAGAATATCGGCATCGGCTGCGCCGACGGCCGTATCGGCAAGGCCATGATTCATACCTGGCCCGGTCAGGATCAGTGGTCCATCGCCAAGGAAGAATTCATGGAAAGGATTACCGAATCTTCCAAAGCGACTGTAGATTATTTTGGAAAACACATCGCCTTCATCAACGTCATGCGGAATATGTCCGTATCCTGCGACTGCGAAGGGGTGAATGCCATGCCCGTAGTGACGCCGAACGTGGGCATCCTGGCTTCCCTGGATATTCTCTCCATCGACCAGGCTTCCGTGGACATGGTGTATGCCATGAAGGAAGAAGACCATCATGACCTGGTGGAACGGATGGAGTCCCGCCACGGCCTTCGCCAGCTCACTTATATGAAGGAAATGGGCATGGGTAATGATCGCTATGTATTAATCGACGTGGACAATGGCGAAAAGCGGATTGATGCCAAGGAAGCGGTGGCAGGAGTGAAGCCCTTTGGAAAAGAATAAGAACCTCCTTCTTGGAGCCAGGGCCGTTATCTTTGACATGGACGGCACCCTTATCGACTCCATAGGCATATGGAACCAGGTGGATCAGGCCCTTATGGACGCCATGGGCGGGCCGGCGGAGGAAGAAATGGCGGTGGGGAGAAGACGGGACAGCTTTCTGGCTGCCCACGGGAATGACGAGAACCCCTATCTCTCCTACTGCCTTGCCCTGGCCCGTCACTGCGGATGCTCCTGGAGCGGGGAAGAGGTCTTCCGGAAACGCTACGAAATTTCTCGGGATTTCCTCATCCATAGGGTGGACTACAAGGACGGGGCGCCGGAGGCCATCAAAAAGCTCCACAGCCTGGGAAAGATTCTGGTCATTGCCACCACCACCAAAAGGGCCAATATGGATATTTACCGCAGCCTGAATGATAATATCCGGAAGAAAGCGCCGCTGGACAGGTATTTCACTGCCATTTATACAAGAGAGGATGTTTCTTCCATTAAGCCGTCGCCGGAGGTGCATGAAAAGCTGATGGCAGACCTGGGCCTTATGAAGGAAGACTGCTTCATTTTCGAAGACTCCCTGGCAGGGGTGGAGGCGGCCAGGGCAGCAGGCATTCCATCAGGCGCCATTTATGACAGGTATTCCGAAAAGGACGGGGAAGCCATCCGGAAGTTGGCCTATGCCTGGTATGACAGCTGGGATGAGGTGCTGAAGGAAATGGAAAAACCGCCTAATTGAGAATATATTTCGATTAAAGAAAATCCGTGATTACCGCCTGTTTCCTTTGACAAGAGGGAAGGGAAATGGTATGATTCTCAATAAGTGAGGGAGTAGCAGCCACCCTGTGGAGTAAGTCAACATACTGGCATTGCCTGGCTTTCCTTGAAATTGCGAGACTCACGTGTATGGTTTTTACCTGCACGGAGTCTCTTTTTTGTTGGCTTCGTGAGGGCATTCTTATGAGGAAGTGGTACTATGGATTTTTTATTTCTTGCTAACAGTGTGCTTCTGGGGGCGGCCCTTGCCATGGACGCCTTTTCTGTTTCCCTGGCCAACGGCATTCATGAGCCTTACATGAAAAAGAGGAAAATGGCCATCATTGCAGGCACCTTCGGCTTCTTCCAGTTCCTCATGCCCCTTGTGGGGTGGATCTGTGTCCACTGGATCGTGGATATCTTCCGGAGCGTGCTGCCCTTCATCCCCTGGATTGCCCTGGTGCTTCTCTTCACCCTGGGAATCCTCATGGTGAAGGATGGCTTTTCGGGACAGGAGGAAGAAGTGTGCCCGGAAACGGATTTCAAGTGCCTTCTCATCCAGGGTCTGGCCACCTCCATGGACGCCCTGTCCGTAGGCTTCACTATCGCTTCCTACGGTATGACACAGGCAGTAGTATCCTCCTTTATTATCGGCCTGGTGACCTTCCTCATCTGCCTTTCCGGCATCGTCCTGGGCCGCCGCTTCGGCATGAAGCTGGCAGACAAGGCCACCATCGTAGGAGGTTTCATCCTCATGGGCATCGGACTGGAAATATTCTTCTCGGCGTGAGAGAGTCTGCGTCAATGGCGGCGGGGAAAAGGCTGTCCGGCGGGAAAGAGCACGTAAAGCAGGCTCCTTCCTTTGGAAGGAGCTCCGCCATAGCGGTGAGGATAGGCCTTTGCGCAGCAAAGGCGCCGCGCCAGCGGCAGGCGCATTAGGCTTAAGAACCTTCTACACAACCCTTTGAACCCTTTGAACCCTCTGAACCCTCTGAACCCTTTTTATGGTCTCTCAGGTATCCGGAGGGAAAACGTGGTATGATAGAATCAAAGGAGGCAGGCTATGACGACGGTATACATGGTACGGCATGGAGAGACGGACTGGAACGGGGCGCACCGCATGCAGGGGCGGAGTGACATCCCTTTGAACGAAAGGGGCAGGGAGCAGGCATCCTATGCGGCAAAGGCGCTGGCAGACGTACCCTTTGATGTGATTTACACCAGTCCCCTTTCGCGGGCGGAAAAGACGGCGGAAATCATAAGGGGAACAAGGAATATCCCGCTGATTGAGGAAAAGGGATTTATGGAAATCGACCTGGGAAAGTGGGACGGCCATACGCCGGATGAAATGGATGTGCTCTATCCGGGACAGTATGATATCTGGAGGAGCAGCCCGGGGGATGTGCATATTGACAGCGGGGAGACTTTCCGCCAGGTGCAGGAGCGGGCATGGAAGGCCTTTATAGCCATGGTTCACAGGGAAGAAGGGAAAACCATCCTTCTGGTGAGCCATATGGGCTGCCTCAGCACCATCCTTTTCAAAATCGCCGGGTATCCCCTGAATGATTTATGGAAGCATCCCATTGGAAACTGCGCCCTGTGCCGGGTGGAAGCGGGGGCAGAGGGCTCCATGCATATTGCCGAATGGGGCAGGGATGATTATATTCCGGGCAGGCTGAAAATGAAGGTGCCCTTCGGCAGGGTGAAAGATTGATTACAGCAAGCAGGGGGCTGTGAAAAAAATCACATTTTTTCACAGTCCCTTTTGTATACATAAATTTTTACAGAAATTGGACAAATGACAGTCTGCTTCCTGCCTCTACGTCATTTCGAGCGATGCTGCATGTGGCTATGGATGATCATGCCTTTTGTTCTATTGAGGCTCTGAGCCGAGAAATCTCCTGCCACCATGCCGCTTGTGCCATTAGGACGTGGGATTTCTCCACTCCACTGCGTTGCGGTCGAAATGACAGTGAGGTGGAGTGGCAGCGGTGTCATTTCTACATTTTTTCACAGCCCCTTTTCATTGAAAAGGGCTCTCCCTTCGTGGTATAGTAATACATTATGGGAAGATTACTGTGCAGGAAGGGAGATTTCTTATGTCCTTTGAAAGAGTAAAAAACTATCTGGCGCCCTTCGGTCTTGCTGACCGGTGCATTGATTTGAAGGATTCCAGTGCCACCGTAGCACTGGCAGCCCAGGCGCTTGGAACGGAAGAGGCGCGGATTGCCAAAACCATGTCCTTCCTTCTGGACGACACACCCCTTATCGTGGTGGTGGCCGGCGATGCCCGGGTGGATAACCATAAATTCAAGGAAACCTTCCATAAGAAGGCAAAAATGATTCCAGGCGCAGACTGCGAAAAGTATATCGGCCACAGGCCCGGCGGCGTATGTCCTTTCGACCTGCCGGACACGGTGCCGGTGTACCTGGATGTGTCCATGAAACGTTTCGACATCGTGTATCCGGCGGCAGGCACGGACCACAGCGCCGTGAAGCTGACTCTGGAGGAACTGGAAAAATCATCTCGGTCCAGGGGATGGGTGGATGTGTGCAAGAACTGGGAATAAAAGGAAAGGGAGAAGCATATGATTGTTGAGCAGTTTGGCGTAGAAGACTGGATGGACAGGTATGAGGAAGGGGCGAAGTACAATATTACCGATACCTGTGCCAAGCCTCTTACTCTGGATGAACTTTTTACCCTTTCCGGCGAGGACCGGCAGGATTTCATGGAAACCTTTTTCAAAAGGGAACAGACCTATGGCTCCATCTGGGGGGACAGGAAGTTGAAGGAGGAAATTTCCCATCTCTATGAACATATTTCCCCTGATGAAATCCTGACGGAACATGGCGCCACCGGCGGCAACCAGCATATTTTCTTTTCCCTCATCCGCCCCGGCGACCGGGTCATTGCCTATGCCCCCAGCTACCAGCAGTTTTATTCGGCGCCCCGGTCCCTGGGAGCCCAGGTGACGGTGCTCCATCTGAAAAAGGAAAAGGGGTACCTGCCGGATCTGGAGGAACTTAAACAGGCAGCCCGGCGGGGCGTGCGTATGATCTGCCTCAACAACCCCAATAACCCCACCGGCTCCATCATTCCCAAAGACATGATGGAAGAAATCGTGGAAATTGCAAGAAATGCAGGGGCCTACCTTTTCTGTGACGAAGTGTATGCCGGTGTTTCCCAGAAGGAAGAAGACAGCTGTCCTTCGGTGGCAGACCTGTACGAAAAGGGCATTGCTACCGGCTCCATGTCCAAGGCCTTCTCCCTGGCAGGCCTTCGGCTGGGATGGCTGGCCACAAGGGACAAGGCGGCCCTCTCCCAGTTCCGGCGGGTAAGGGACTATGACCTGGTGAGCTGCAGTCTCTTCGATGAATCGGTGGCTGCCCTGGCCCTTCATCATAAGGAGAAAATACTGGAGAGAAACAGGGCCATCCTTCGCCATAACCTGCCTGTCCTGGAAAGATGGGTGGAGGAAGAAAAGCACGTATCTTTCGTCAAACCAAAGGCAGGCACCATGGCCCTGATATATTATGACATGGACATGCCCTCCTCCCTGTTCTGCCACCGCATGTACTATGAAACCGGCGCTTTTGCCGTGCCGGGAGACTGCTTCGAAGAACCCTCCTCCTTCCGCGTAGGTTACGGCCATGACGGAGAAAAACTGGCGAAGGGACTGGAAGCGGTCAGTGAATTCTTCAGGAGACTGGAGAAGGAGTGAGCTGGTGGGCTGGTGGCTGGTTGAAGCTGCTATCGGCTGTCCGCTGTCCGCCGGAGGCTGTCATCCTGAGCGGAGCGAAGAATCTCAGCGCGTGGAGGCAGTGGGACAAACGCTGATAAATACCGGTCGGCGGGAAGACGTGAGACTGTCAGACGGCAGACATCAGAAGGTTGAACTCCTCAATGCAAATGGGTTCAGAGATAGTTATCAAGACCCACTCCATGGAGGCAAAGTGGGCGCCTTCGGCGACAATATGAATGCCGCCTGCCGGCGGCGCCCCCTTTGGTGGCTGCCGCCACCACCTTTGCCCCGGTGGGAAGCGTGTCACACGATTCTCAGGTCGCTGACGCTCCCCTACGAATCGTGTTCCCTTGCCACCCCGCAAGCGGGGGCACAATATCAATGGGGGGAACCCTCTGAACCCTTTGAACCCGGGGCGGCGAAGCCGCCCTCCATATGCTATAATACATACATACTGATCCGCCACCGGGTGGGGCGGACTTGGAATCATCCAGGTGTTTTCTTCATTTCCGCAGGTACGGCCGGCAGGCCGGGAGAAATGAAGGAAGCACTTTTTTTATATCAGCGAGGACTTATGAATCATTTATTTGCCCTGTGGTGGCCTGTACTTCTTGTAGTTTTTGCAGACGTTTTCTACCAGGTCTGTGCGAGGAAACTTTCTTCCCGCAGAAGTCCGCTGGCGGCACTGGGGATGACGTACCTGGTGAGCGCTTTTCTCTGCGCCCTTCTTTTTGAAATCATGGTACCGGAAGGCCATATTCTTCAGGAAATTTTCCCGCCCCATCCGGCGGCCCTCCTGGTGGGCCTTTCCATTACGGGGCTGGAGGTGGGCTCCATTTATATGTACCGGGTGGGCTGGCCCATGAATATCGGATTTCTTGTATACACCGCCCTGGCCATTGTGGCCCTCCTTGTGGTGGGCCATGTGATGTATGGCGAATCCCTGCGGGGCATCCAGTACCTGGGGGTGCTGCTGGCTGCGGCGGGTATGTTCTGTATCGTGAGGTGACCTATGAAATTCTGGTGGCCCATCGGGCTTATTGTATTCTGCAGCACTGCCTACCAGGTGGGGGTAAAGGAAATCTCCACCGGCATCCATCCTTTGACAGCGCTGGTGTTGACCTATCTTTCCGCCTCCTTTGCGTCCTTTATCCTCTATTTCCTGCTGGCGCCCAAGGGGGAAAACAGGAAGAAGGAAATTTTCTCCTGGAATCCTTCGGCCCTGGGACTGGGCTTTTCCATCGTAGGCATTGAGCTGGGGGTGGTGTACATGTACCGGGCCGGCTGGACGGTGCAGACATCCTTCATTCTCACCAACAGCCTCATCGTGGCGGCCCTCATGGCAGCAGGCGCCCTTTTTTATAAAGAAAAACTGAAGCTCCGCCAGCTGGCAGGGGTGGTGCTTACACTGGCAGGCATTGCCTGCATTGTGTGGCAGTAGGATGGAGTCATTGGCAGCAGGCGGCATTCCTGTATGCTGATAAGGGGCGCGGCTGACGCCGCAGGCTGCGTAAAAGGGTTGTGTCCCCACAGGGGAAACGACTCACTATGATTTGTGCGTCGCTGGCGCTCCTTCAAATCATGTTCGCTGTGCATCGCTTCGCTCAAGGGGCAGGAGAAACCAGCTATCCGTTATCCGCTGTTCGGTGGGGCCTTCCCGCTGACCGGCAGCTGCTATCGTATGAGTCACTTACGGCAGGTAACGAGATTCTTTGCTTCGTTCAGGATGATGTCATCCGGTGAGAAGTCAGTCCCGTAATGCTCCGCAGCAAAGCCGCGCTTTTTTATAATGCGGCGAAGCCGCCACCACAACCCTCACAGCCGTAGGCTGTGTCAAACTTAAGAACCTTCGGGCCAGAGGCCCGTCAAACTTTAGAACCTTCATTGCCCAAAGGGCAACGAACCCTTTTATTATCTCCCCTCCTATTGTATAATACTCTTAGAATATAAGTTCGGAGGACAGCTATGGATACTTTATGGAATGAGCTGAATGAGAAGCAGAAGGAAGCAGTCACTTCCACAGAGGGATATGTACGGGTCATTGCAGGTGCGGGATCCGGGAAGACGCGGGCTCTTTCTTACCGGTTTGCGTACCTGGTGAATGAGCTGGGCATTCTTCCCGGCCATATTCTCTGTGTCACTTTTACAAACAAGTCGGCCCGGGAGATGGCGCGGCGCATTCACAGTCTCACCGGCGACAATGATACGGGGTACATCAATACCTTCCACGGCTTCTGCGTGTCGGTGCTGCAGGAGGACAGCTATGCGGTGTCCTATCCGAAAAATTTCCTGGTCATCGACAATTCAGACATTGATGACATGCTGCAGATGATTTATGAGGAGCGGGGACTTACGCTCCGGGATATGCCCTTCAATAAGGCCCGGGATATGATTGAAATGAAGAAGTGCGTGTGGCAGCCGGAGTATTACAAGGACATGATTGCCATGCCCCTGTCCCTTCTGTATGAAAAGTACCACCAGGCCCTTACGGTGGAAGACATCATTTTCTACGGCTACCTGTACCAGGAGAAGAAATGCTTTGCCCTGGACTACAATGACCTCATCAAGTTCACCCTTTATATTTTTGAGGAAAATGAGGAAATCCGTCTGAAGTGGCAGAAGCGGCTGGAATATATCATGATCGATGAATTTCAGGACATTGATCCGCTCCAGTACAAGCTCATGAAGGCCCTCTGCGGCTATCACCACAATCTTTTCATCGTAGGGGATCCGGACCAGACCATTTACACCTGGCGCGGCGCCGATGTGCGCTATCTTTTGCACTTTGACCGGGAATTTCCGGATGTGAAAACCATCATGATGAATGATAATTACCGTTCCACGCCGGAAATCCTGAACGCTGCCAATTCCCTTATCAGCAGGAATGAAAACCGCATTCCCAAGGATTTGATTTCTCATAAGAAAAAGGGACACATGGTGACCTGCATGCCCGCTGCCAATGGAGGGGAAGAGGCCAAAGCGGCGGCTCAGGAAATCAAAAAGCTTCATGAATCGGGGAGGAAATACAGCGACATGGCCATCCTGTACCGGGCCCACTACGTCACCCGGAATCTGGAGGAAGCGCTGCTGAAGGCGGATATTCCCTATACCATTTACAGCGGAGCCCAGTTTTTCGACCGCATGGAAATCAAGGACGCCATCTGCTATCTCCGCATGATTGCCTATAAAGACGATATGGCCTTCCGGCGCATCGTAAATAAGCCGAAAAGAAATATAGGAAAGCGCCGCATGGATTTCCTCACCGAAAAGGCAGAAGAAGGACACATGACCCTTTATGAGGCACTGAAGCAGAATATAGAGGATCCCCTTTTCAAAAAGACAAAAGCAGTGGATTTCATAGAGCTTATCGAGTATTTCGCCAAAGACAGCATGGGAAAGCAGGTGTCTGAAGTGCTCTCCGCCATTCTGGATGAAAGCGGCTACGAAGAAATGCTCCGCACCGAAGGAAGCCAGGAAAGGCTGGATGACTTGGCAGAGCTGAAACAGTCCATTTTTGAATATGAAGCATCGGCAGGAGAAGAAACTTCCATTTCCGACTACCTGGAGCATGCGGCTCTCTTTTCCAATATGGACCGAGGGCTGGAAAAGGATGCGGTCCGCCTCATGACGGTGCATACCGCCAAGGGGCTGGAATTTCCGGTGGTCTTCCTCTGCGGCATGAATGAAGGCATATTCCCGTCCCGTAAGACAAGAACGAAAAGGGGGATGGAAGAAGAAAGACGCCTTGCCTTCGTAGCCATGACGAGGGCGGAAGATCTTCTCTACCTGACGGAGGCGGAAGGGACCAATCTGGACGGCACACCCCGTTTCCCGTCCCGCTTCATATTGGATATAGACAGGAAATACCTCCGCTTTGATCCGCCGGTGAATGAAGCCCTGTGGAAAGCAGGAAAGGCCTATGTGGAAAGAACCGGCGCCTACCTGAAGGACGACGGAGAAAAAGGTCATTTCCAGCCGGGGGACCGGGTGCGCCACACCGTATTCGGAGAAGGCATTATTGAGGCGGTGGATGAAAAGAACAATTCCTACCGCATCCGCTTTGAGAAAATGGAAACCACCAGGGATATCGCCTTCAGGGCAAGGCTGGTGAAGGTTTGACTATAGAGATGCCGGCGGCGGGAGGCGGCATTCCCGAAGGGGAAAAGGGGCTGCCGGCGCCGCAGATTGTGTAGAAAGGTTCGCTGACGCTCAGGGGGCGGAAAGAGTTCTTACGCTTGGCAGCGCCTGCCCGGCGGGTTGTGAATTGCCGCTCCCGTGGCGCCTTTGCTGAAGAAAGGCCTATCCTCACCGCTATGGCGGAGGGGCTGTGAAAAAAATATAAATCATTTTTTCACAGCCCATATTTTATTAGCTGCCGTAGGCAGCTGACCCCTTCCGGCTCGCTGCGCTCGCCACCCACCCCTGAAACAGGGG
>ERZ1034920.932-NODE-932-length-20377-cov-19.816307_pt1 | contig 20377 bp, 27 predicted proteins | sample MGYA00520688_ERZ1034920 | MGnify/ENA primary metagenome ERZ1034920 (study PRJEB33766, sample SAMN09781785) | gut metagenome | biome: gut microbiome | host: Homo sapiens | place: Madagascar | study: EMG produced TPA metagenomics assembly of the PRJNA485056 data...
TCATCCCCTCCCAGTATGCCGTGGAGGTTGATGGCGGCCTGGACCAGTACACCACGAGGGAGCTGATCGGCGAAGTTTGCAGGAGGATGGATCGCGGCGACGGCGAAGAGCGCCGCTGACGGAACCGCCCCCCATTTTGACATCGGCCAAAGTGGGGGGCAGGAAACGAACAGGAGGCTGAACGATGAACGATGGATACATCCGCCGCTCCGACCTGATGGCGGCCCTGAACGCCTGCGCCCAGATGGAGGAGTGCGATAACGCGGCTGTGCTGGCCGAGGTCTTGAGCTCTCTGGCCAGCGACCCGAAGGCGGTCCGGGTGCCGGAGGCCCTGCGCACGGCGGTGGAGAAGCTGATCGGGGTCTATGAGGCCCAGCAGGCCCGGATCGCCGCCCTCCAGGACCGGTGGGAGGAACAGATCCCGTTTTTGGGCCAATTCTGACGAAAACGAACAAGAAGGGAGAACACCGAAATGCAGTTGCAAACACTCCAGGACCGTCCCCTCATCCCGCTCGACGGGAAGGCCCGTGGTCAGCTCCGGGCCGTGTTCGATGAGATTGACTTCCTCGAATGGATGTCCCAGACGGCGGAGGAGGCGGCAGAGCTGTCTCAGGCCGCTAACAAGTTCCGGCGGGCGTACAGAGGGCTGACGCCCACCCCGCCGGCGGAGGCCCGCCATCATCTGGACGAGGAGGCCGCCGACGTGCTGGTCTGCCTGGAGATCCTGCGGGAGCAGGGCGATTTGAACATGGACGATGTGCTGGACACCGCCCTCCAGAAAGCCGCCCGCTGGCACGGGCGGATCTTCAAAGGGAAGGGGCGATGATGGAAGAGCATACCTACACAGTCAGGCTGATCAAAGGCCCGGGAGAGGCTGACTGGTTCGAGGTCAAACGCCGGGCGCTGGTGACGGTCGGGCGGGAAGTAGCAAATCCGGCAACGAGCGAATGGAAACGGCGGATCCTAGAGGCCCGTCACAGCCCCATCCGATATCTTCGGTATTCGTTCATGCTTGAGAATATCCCGTACTGGGTGGCCTGTGAACTGCGTACTCACGTCCACGATATGCCGTATGTGTCTGACTTTGGCGTTTATATCCGTTCCAGCAGAAACGACCGGCAAAAGGACTTTGACCGCAACGCCGCCCGGCAGGACGCCCCGGTCGATATGGTCATGGACGTCAACGCAGAGCAGATCCAGATCCTCGCGAACAAGAGGCTCTGCCGAAAAGCGACGCAGGAGGCTCGAGATATCGTCAAGAAGATGTGCCAGCAGGCTCTCGGAGCCACACCGGAGCTGGACGGTCTGCTGGTGCCTATGTGTCAGCACTGTGGAGGCGTCTGCCACGAAATGGAGCCGTGCCATGAAAAAGAAGGCCGTTGATACGAAAGAAATCGCCCGGCTACGGAACGCCGGGATGCAGATGAAGGATATCGTGAAGGAGACGGGCCTTTCTAAGTCAACGATATACGATCGCCTTCGGGAGGCTGGATATGCGTATGGGCGGAAGAAGAGACGATTCGTGCCTACACCGGAAGAAGTGCAGGATATCGTCAGCACATACAAGGCTGGATACAGCAGTACCCACCTGGGGCTCAGATACCACGTCTGCCCCAATTCCATCCTCAAGGTTCTGAAAAAGAACGGGGTGTGGATCAGACCGTCTGCGGCAGTCATGGCCCATATGTGCCGGAAAACTCATGACGGGCAGGAGAAGAGACGGAGACCGGGTTTTAAGACCCATCCGCCTAGACCGACATCGGCGGGGTATGTCATGGTGTATGCGCCTGACCATCCCAGGGCACAACATGGATATGTTTGGGAACACGTCCTTGTCGTCGAGAAGGAACTAGGACGGTATCTGGAGCCGGATGAAGTCGTCCATCATATCGACCGCCGAAAAGACAATAACGACCCGAGCAACCTTCTTGTATTGACAAAAACACAACATTGCGCGCTACACTATCAGGAAAAACGGCATATGATGTATCGAAAGCCGAAACTGATACAGGGGGAAACCGAAAAACAAGCCCTGGAGCTTTATGAAAAAGGGCTGAGCGACGGAGAGATAGCGAAGGCAATAGGTGTCCAGAGGGCAGTCGTACAGAGATGGCGTTCTAAGAAAGGGCTAATGTGTAATCCGTATAAGCCGAAAGCCCGCACAGATTACCAAAAAGCCCGAGAACTGTACGAACAGGGTCACACGGACGTCGAAATAGCGGCAGAACTGGGCGTGGCACCGCTGACGATACTGCGTTGGAGGAAAAAAGAAGAACTCCAGCGAGTCGGTCGGCCGAAAGTAGCAGGTCTCGCTGTCCAGCGACTGTACGATATGGGGATGACTGATGGGCAGATAGCACAAAGGCTGAATGTCACCCACCAGAATGTAGCATACTGGCGGAGCAAGAATGGATTGCAGTCCAATTACAAGCCGCCACGTAAACTGACAGACGAGGCTATCGAAGCCATCTTGACGGCGGAAGAGAAAACGAAAACGCTCGCGGAACGGTATGGAGTGTCACAGGAGACGATACGGGCCGTGCGTCGAGGCGAGAGGATCGCGAAGAAGGAGAATGGGAATGACGAGGAAAGAACTGCTTGACAAGGCCGCTGAGTGCGTCTGCGGCCAGAGAGAACAGGACTACGGGACGCCGGAGGACAGCTTCAAGCTGATCGCGGATCTCTGGACGCCGTATCTCCGGGCGAAATGTGTGAGCCTTGGTGCGGATGTGGACGTATCTCCGGAAGACGTCGCAATCATGATGGCCCTGCTGAAAGTGGCCCGTATCGCGGGGCGTACACCCACGGCGGACAGCTTCGTGGATCTGGCCGGATATGCCGCCTGTGCGGCGGAGTGCTGGTCTGATGGATCGATGGAGGCTTTTTGATGCCAAAATACGACATCGACCGGCTCATGGAGTTGAAAGCGAGAGGGCTGACGGGGGAACAGATAGTGGCGGCGATCGGATACGGGACGAAATCTGGCATCAATTCGGCGCTGAGGACCGCAGCGAGACTTCGTAGCCGGACGGAAACGCTATGCTGGAACTGTATCCACGCCGTCCCGACGCTGGACGGAGAACGGGGATGCCCGTGGAGCAGGGCTGGAGAACAGGTGGAGGGGTGGACGGCCACTCCTACCGAGGTATATATCCAGAGACAATTCAACGGGGAGAAGATATCGCGGACGGTCCGCTCCTTCCGTATCACACATTGCCCGATGTTCGTCCGGGAGCCGGAACGAGCACCCGCCATCTTGAGGCCGGAAGGATACGATGATGACGAATAATGGATGTTTGACGTGCGACTGGTACGAAGATTTCGTGGGAGTCTGTTTCAACGGCGACAGCGAGTGGTGTGCGGACTCCCCAGACGTAGAAAGGGGGTGCGGCCAATGGACCAAGAGGCGTTCGGGGCAAGGCTTCGGCAACTCCGAGAGTCACAACGGCCCGTGAAAAGCATGGCGGTGGTATCGGAACTGTGCGGGATGGAACGCTCTGCGCTGAGGCGATACGAACGGGGAGAACGCCTGCCCAGCATAGCGGCGATGATCGCTTTGGCCGACTACTATGGGGTGACGCTGGACTACCTCGCCGGGCGATAAAAATTTTTGAAATGTTGCCAATTGGCAACACGGAGGCCAAAATACCGGATATCATAGGAGGTGTCCTTCCCACGTTGGCATGGTGGGAGGACATTTCCTTCGGCCTTGACGGGCACGTTCTTTTCCTTCATTTCCTTTCGTTCGCGGGGTAGCGCCCCTCCGTGGAAGCCGGACGGAGTACAGACCGATAGACACTGTGACACGACGGACAGCGACGCCGGACAGCCCATAACGAGAGGGCGGCCATACCATGGGGCCAACGGACCGCGAGAGCCGAAAAACCCATGGCCATACGCCGCTCTGGGCCGCATGAGGCTCACGGCGGCCCCAATGGTACGTCGGAGGAATGGCCCACCTCCAAAAGTTGTTGCGATATGTGACCTCCTTAAGTGACGATCTCCTTCTTGATGCCTCTGACGTACCATACCAATCAAGCTTACAAAGAGAAAGCGGTGACGGCGGGGAGTGAGACGATGTGGCGGCTAGACTGACCGATGAGCAGAAAAAGCGGATACTGGCCGATTATATTGACGAAGCCAATTACAGCTCCGTCGCACGAAGAAACAACGTTTCTGCCACGACTGTCAAAAATCTTGTGCGAGATAATCCGGAGTTTGTGGAAAAGTGTGAGGACAAAAAAAGGGAGAACTCCGAGGACATCCTAGCCCACATGGAGAAGCGGAAAGACCTGGTATGCGCTTTCATCGACAAGGGGCTAGAGATGCTGAACGATCCTGACAAACTCGCAAGTGCGTCCCTCAGCCAGATAACGACGGCTATGGGGACCGTGATAGACAAATGGGCGCTCATCGGCGGCGGACCGGGCGACGACCGAGTAGAGGACGCTTTGAGCAGGAGCCTGAGAGAGAGGGCGGAGGAGCTGGATCGGGATGCTGAGTAAAAAGCAGACGGACATCCTCGCCTTCCCGTACACAAAGTATGACGTCCTCATCTGCGACGGGGCCGTCCGGTCTGGAAAGACATCCCTGATGATGGTCGCTTTCGTGGACTGGGCGATGGGGATGTTCAACGGGCAGCGGTTCGGCGTCTGTGGAAAGACCGTAGACAGCGCCGTGAAGAACATCATAGTCCCGTATATCTCCATGAAGCGGTCGAAATCGATGTATACGCTCCGCTGGAGACGGGCCGATAAGGTATTAGAGGTCCAGCACCGGGGCGTGACGAACTTCTTCGAGGTGTTCGGCGGCAAAGATGAAAGCTCCTTCTCGCTGATTCAGGGGCGTACACTCGCTGGAGTCCTGCTGGACGAAGTAGTGCTCATGCCTCGCTCCTTCGTGGAACAGGCGTTGGCACGATGCTCCGTGGAAGGCGCTAAGATGTGGTTCTCCTGCAACCCTGGAAGCCCTCAGCACTGGTTCTATCAAGAATGGGTGAGAAAGGCGAAGGAGCGGAACGCTCTTCATCTGCATTTCGAGATGAGGGACAACCCAAGCCTTTCAGAAGGAGTCCTCAAGAGATACGAAAATATGTTCGCCGGAGTCTTTTACGACCGTTATGTATTGGGCCTGTGGGTACTGGCCGAAGGCCTTGTATATCCAATGTTCGACAAGGCTCGTAACATCGACGACAGCCGGGGAGGACCGGGACGCTACTATGTCTCCATCGACTACGGCACGCTTAACCCTATGGCTATGGGGCTATGGCGGGTGCATGACCAGCAAGCGGTGATGGAAAAGGAATACTACTACTCCGGTAGGGCCACGAACCGGCAGATGACGGACGAAGAGTACTATCAGGCATTAGAGGCCTTTACGGATAGACATCAGATCGAACGTGTCATCGTAGATCCGTCTGCGGCGTCCTTCCTGGAGTGCATCAGGCGCCACGGGAAATTTGCCGTGTGGAAGGCGAACAACGACGTGCTGGACGGCATCCGCTTCACGGGTGCGCTGATACAGTCCGGCAGGCTCCGCTTCAACTCTTCCTGCGTACATACGTTCGAAGAGTTTGGCCTGTACCGATGGGATGAGGATGCGGCGGAAGATAAGGTGGTCAAGGAAAACGACCACGCTATGGACAGTATGCGATATCTTGCGATGACGGTGTTAAGGGGAGAAATGCGATGAACTTCTTTACTGGCCTCTGGGGCCGCTTCCGAGAACTCCTGTTCCCACAAGCTGTGGTGGAGCGGGAGTTTGGCGTGCATCCAGCGACCAGCCTGAGCATGGAGAAGAACATCGGCCTATGGTACGCCTTGTATACCGATACGCCCCCGTGGGAAGACTGCGACGTGAAGCCTTTGGGCATCCCGTCTGCGATTTGCAAAGAAGTGGCCCGACCTGTGCTGGTGGAGTTTGAAGCGACCATCAGCGGCAGTCAGCGGGCCGATTGGCTGATGGAGCAGTTCACGGCGGCGTCGGAGCATTTCAAGCGTGCGCTGGAAGTCGGTCTAGCTCTGGGCGGGGTGTGCTTCAAACCTTATATCTACGACGACAGACTGCTGGTGGACGTGACCAGCGCGGCGGCGTTCCAGCCCACGAAATTCGACCCGTCCGGGACTTGCATCGGCGGCGTGTTCCGGGACAAGCCCGTCCGCATCGGGAAGGACTGGTACATCCGCCTAGAGTCCCACATGCTGGACAACGGGATCTACACAGTCCGGAACAAAGCCTACCATAGCGATAGCAGCGGCACGGTCGGAGCGGCGGCGGAGCTGGCGGAGGTGCCGGAGTGGGCGGACATCCCGCCCGAGGTGACGATCGAGGGCATGACCGGACCCTTGTTTGCTTACTTCAAACCCCCTATCGCCAATACGGCGGATCCTTCAAGCCCTTGTGGGATGTCCATCTTTGGCGATAAGGCCACGATCGAGCTTCTCAAGCAGGCGGATCAGCAATGGGAACAGCTCCGGTGGGAGTTCAAGTCCTCCGAGCGTAAAGTGTTCATGGAGGGAAACACCGGCATCGCTGAGATGTTCAATGAACGGATGTTCGAGTTTGGCAACTTCTCACCGGACGGGAACTTTTTCCAGAACATCGAGCCGAACGTCCGGGATGACGCTTTTTACCGTGGCTTCCAGAATATCCTGCGCCGAATCGAGTTCAACGTGGGACTGTCCTACGGCGATATCTCAGACCCTCAGACCGTGGAGAAGACCGCCACGGAGATCCGCAACGGGAAGCAGAGGAAGTACGTCCTTGTGGACAGCATCCAGAAAGCACTTGAACATACGTTCGACGCTCTGGTCTACGCTATGGACGTATATGCCACGCTCTACGGTCTGGCACCGGCGGGCGGCTATGAAGTGACATATGACTGGGGCGATTCCATCCTGGATGACCAGGATACGAAGGACAAGGAGTTTGCCCGGGACCTGCAACTGACCTCCGCCGGAATCATGAATGACTGGGAGCTCCGTGCGAAGTATTTCGCAGAGGACGAAGTGACGGCCAAAGCGAACCTGCCAAAGGCGGAGGATATGACGACGGAGCCGGAGGGAGAGGTGGAGTGACGTGCTGAACTTCGAAAATCTGGATAAAATCGTGTTCCCGGGCGTTGGGAAGTATGATATCCCTGCCATAGACCCGGTGAACGCTTATCCGGATGGAGAATTCATCTCGTTTAACTATGCCAAGACGGCTAAACGACCGGGAGACAAGCTGGTCCACTTCTTCGTCGATGACTATCAATTCATTCGGACGTGGAATCAGCCGGACGTGTATGCGAAGATGCTCCAACGCTTCAAGGCCGTCTGCGCTCCTGACTTCTCGACGTATACCGATATGCCGATGGCGGCGCAGATCTACAACCACTACCGGAAGCACTGGCTTGCGGCGTACTGGCAGAGGGTCTATGATATGACTGTATATCCGACTATCAGCTGGAGCACGCGAGAAAGCTACGACTGGTGCTTTGACGGCGAGCCGGCGGGCGGCATCGTGGCCGTCTCCAGCGTTGGGACGCAGGCTTACAAAGAGAGCCAAATGGCCTTTCTGCGTGGATACGAAGAGATGATGAAGCGGCTTGACCCGGCGTGGGTGATTTTCTACGGTAAAGTGCCAGAAGAGTGCGACTGGAACGTCATCCGGGTGAAGCCACATCAGGATATCGTAAAGGAACGGAGGACAAGGGAATGGGCGGAAGAGGTTCCGGAGGAGCGGGCGGAGGCAAATCGGCAGCCGATAAATGGTCTGTCCCAGAGTTTTCTGGAAGCGAAAAGCAAGTGGCGTGGGCGAAAGACATTGTAGAAGAAGCACACCGGGCTCTGGACTCTAAGCAGGCGTATATTACAAAAATGAGCACACAATACGCAAACCAGGGTTTCAAGGATGACGGGCATTCCATCGCCGATTACACGATAAGCGATATCCGAGAGCTTCGGAAGATGCTGGCCGATGGGTTTTCTTCACCCAAAATGAAGCAAGCGAAAAACGTGATCGACCAGCGAAACGCGTTTGGGAGAACGAGCATTGAAAAGAGTTTGGAGCAGATACACAGGAACGGTCTTAAATGGGACAGCTCCACTAAAAAGTGGGTCAAAAAATGAAATACCCCATCACTCCTGAATACCTAGACTCCATCCCATCTAACGTCGTTCGTATCTACCAATCGCTGGAAGACAAACTAATCAAAGAGATATGCTCCAGACTAAGAGTGGGCGGCGTGGCGAACGAAGTCGTGCTGAATGATATCCGGGTCCTGCGGGAGCGTGGTATCTCACAGGAACGGATCGACTCGCTCATCATGGAGCACATGAAGATGGGTCGGGCGGAACTTGAGAAGATATACGCGGATGCCGTGGAATGGAACCAGAGGTATTACGACTGGGCAATAGATAAAGCGGTCCTGACCGCACCTGTGGTCCCGTTCACATGGGAAGCGGCGCAGGAGGCCGTAGACGCTATCGCACGGCAGACATCGGCGGAGTTTGAAAACCTGACGCAGACGACGGCCTTCTCCGTACGTCTGGCCGGGAAGAAGACGGAGCTGGTGAAGCCGCAGGATATCTTCTACCGGGTGCTGGATGACGCTGAGATCCGCATCAGGTCCGGCGGCATGTCCTATAACGAGGCGATCGCGCAAGGCGTGAAGCAACTCGCGGCCTCCGGCTTGAGGCGTGTGGACTACGAAAGCGGTCACAGCGACCAGCTGGACGTAGCGGTCCGTCGAGCTGTCATCACAGGCGTATCGCAGATGTCTGACCAATACGCCAAAATGGCAGGAGAGCGACTTGAGACACACTATTGGGAGATATCCGCCCACTCTGGAGCCCGTGACAAGCCGGGGCCGTCCCCGTGGTCATCCCACAAGGACTGGCAGGGCAAAGTGTACTCGGAGCGGTCCGGGGACATCTACCCCAATATCTATACGGTATGCGGCCTCGGAGAGGTGGACGGGCTGGGCGGAGCGAACTGCCGCCACCGCCGCTATCCGTTCGTCCTCGGTGTGACGGAACGGTCTTACACGGACACGGAACTGGAACATATCGACGATGGTCTTGGATGCTCCTTCGAGGGGAAAAAGTACACGGCATATGAAGCGACGCAGATGCAGAGGCGGATCGAGCGGACCATCCGGGCCCATGAACGGGAACGGCTGGCCTGTGAGAAGGCCGGGCTGGAAGATGAAGCGAAGCTGGAGCAGATCCGGCTGAGACGGCTGAGGAAGAAGTATAAGGCGTTCTCCGAGACCGCCGGACTGCCGCAACAGCGTGAACGGATGAAGGTGCAGTATTTGGATGACAAGTGATTTCGTTTTCGAGAAGGACGACCTCTACGCAACTATCGACGGCATCCTGAAACGAGGGAACGACGTGGAGATCCGACGTAAAGGCGATGGGTACATCGTCCTAGAAGTGAAGAAGACCATCAAATATCGTTCCCCCGTCTGATCGGAGGCGGGGAAGGGCAATCGGAGCCAACTGACTACACTATGTGGTCGGCTGGCTCTTTTTATTTTACAAAATTTTGACCGACCCGAAGTCGCTAAACTACGGGGGCACAGCAGATGCGACCTGCGATAAAAAAGCGAGGTGCTGAAAGGCTTGTATGAAGCGTGATTTTCTGGAAGGACTGGGCCTTGAGAAAGAGACCATCGACAAGATCCTTGATGAGAACAGTCGTGACATCGGCAGAGAGAAGGCCAAAGCGGACCAGGCGAAAGAGGACCTTGCCGCCGCTAAGACCGAACTGGCGGAGCGCACGACTGAGCTGGCCGACTTGAAGAAGGCGTCCAGCGACGTAGCAGAGCTTCAAAAGAAGTTCGACGACCTCCAGTCCAAGTATGACACGGACACGAAGGCTTATCAGGACCAGATCGCGGACCGCGATTACAGCGACGCCATGAAGAAGGCCGTGTCCACGAAGGGCATCAAGTTCTCTTCCAAGGCCGCTGAAAAGGCGTATCTCGCAGACCTGAAGGAAAAGCATCTGGAGCTGAAAGACGGGGCTCTTGAGGGCTTCGACGATTGGCACAAGGCGCAGATGGAGGCGGATCCATCCGCTTTCCAGACCGACAAGCCTAACCCCCGATTCACCGGCCATATCGACCCCAGCGGCAAGCCGGGCGGCGAGAGCGTCGGTGCCAAGTTCGCTAAACAGTTCAACGCGCAGTATGCGCCCCCTACCACAAAGGAGTGATTACAAAATGTCTTTCGTGACCAATACCCCCGGCACCCTGCGTCACAACTTCCTGGACAGCGAGGTGGGCCTTGTCCTCAAGACCAGACAGATCCCCGCCTCTCTGGGCGTGATTGACGGCACCCGCAAGATGGTGTTCGCCGGTACCCCCTTCCCCTCCGATGATAATCAGGCCATCGGCATCCTGTTCGAGGACGTCGATGTCACCAACGGCGATATGCCCGGCTCCGTCATGCTGGCTGGCCGTGTCCTGGGCGATGCCCTGAACCTGTCTGGCACGGCCAAGACCGCTCTGGGTAAGGCCGGTATCGTCTTCGCGGACGCCCCCGCTATCGAGCGTGGCTATACCGTCACCTATGTCAAGGATGACGGCGCTGGAACCGTCCCCGTGGACCAGAACAGCTATTTCGAGGGCAGCACCGCCAAGGTCTCCACCGTGTATCCGCTGACCAAGGACGGCAACACTCAGGTCGGCTGGTCCACCTCTAAGGGCGGCAATGCCGTCTCTGAGGTCGAGATGACCGGCGATGTGACCATGTATCCCGTGTGGGAGCCCAACGGTTAAGAAGGAGGTAGTAAAAAATGGATATCCTGAATCTCATCTCCGACGCTGACCGCCTGGACTTCTCCCAGAACCTCAGCGTCGCCCGGCCCACTTACATCGGCGACCGCCTGTTCCCGGACCAGAAGACCGAGAACATCAAGGCGGAGTACCTGCGTCTCGCTCAGGGCGCGAACATCCCTGTGATGGCTACCGTCCACGCCTTCGACACCGAGGCTGAGATCGGCTCCCGGCCCGCTCTGGAGAAGACCGAGGTCGAGAAGCTGCTTATCAAGCGCAAGATCAACCAGACCGAGCGTCTGCGTCTCCTGAAGGACAACGGCGTCTACTCCGACTCTGCTATCGTCCGGTACATCTTCGACGATATGCGGATGATGGCCGATGCGGTCAAGGTCCGTACTGAGGTCGCCAAGATGGAAGTCCTTGCCACCGGCAAGATGACCATCAAGGAGAACAACCTGAACCTGACCGTCGATTACGGCGTCCCCTCCGCTAACGCTTCCCTGAAGCTGGACTTGTCTCCCGACGCTGACGTGGTGGGCCAGATCCAGGCGATCGTGGACAATGCCGCCAACGAGGGCAAGGTCATCACCGAAATCGTGACCAGCACTAAGACCGTGCGAAAGCTGGCCGCCAACAAGGGCATCCAGACCCTCATCTACGGCACTCTGGGCGCTGGTACCTATGTGACGGCTGACCGCCTCCGCTCTCTGTTCCTGGAGCTGTTCGGCTTCGGCACCATCACCACCAACGACGCCCGGTACAAGGCCCAGACCGCCAGCGGCAAGGAGACCACGAAGCGGTTCTTCCCCGACGACAAGCTGACCTTCATTGCCTCCAGCGGTGCGGCATTCGGCGTGGGCCTGTGGGGTGTGACTCCCGAGGAGGCGGAGTACGGCCAGTACTCTGACAAGTCCGCTGACCAGTACATCACCATCACTCAGTGGGCCACTCCTGACCCTGTGGCGGTGTGGACTAAGGCGTCCGGCCTGTTCATCCCAGTCGTGCCCGATCCCTACGCTCTGTACATCGCAAGCGACACCAGCAAGTAACTGACAGGCCCCTGCGCCCCTCCGGGGGCGTGGGGGCCGCAAGAGAGGAGGCGGCCTGATGGCATACGCTGATTATCTGTATTACAGCACCGTATTCATGGGGGCCGCTGTGCCGCCGGATGAGTTCCCGGCACTGGCCGTCAAGGCGTCCGCATACATCGACTATGTGACGATGAGTCGGGCCAAGACGGCACAGGGGGACGACCTGGAGGCGGTCAAGATGGCTACCTGCGCTTTAGCGGAAGTCATGCTCAACGCCTCTAAGCTGGATGCTGTGGCCTTCAACACCGACCAGCAGCTTTCCAGCGAGTCCGTCGGCGACTGGTCCAAAAACTACGGGACCCGCTCGGTCTCCACCACCGATATCCAGCTGGCGGAGCGGCGAAAGAAAGAGACGGTCCTTATCTACCTGGGCGGAACGAAGCTCCTGCGTGCGAGGGGGTATGGAAGATGTTCCCACACACGGTAACACTTTACTACACCCTTGAGAACGAGGTGACGTTCGAGCAGGAGTCTTATATCACCATCCTGCGGGGCGTCCTGATGTCGGCCAGCAAGGCGGCCAACGTCCGCACGTCTGGGCTGGAAGGGGCCGATGCGGTGAACCTGTATGTCCCCTTCGACGTGGTCGCTGTGGACGGCTTGACAGGCGCACCGAAGACGTATGTCAGCCCGAAGGAGTTCGAGGCATCAGCAGACAAAAGCCGCCTGTGGACCATCGACCGGGGCCAGAACTGCTTTTTCGCGAAAGGCGAGGTAGTAGATACGGCTTCCAACTTCCAGACAATCAATTTCCGGTATGACGACGTGTACAAGGTGACGAAGGTAGATCGGAAGGACTACGGCGGCCTCCAGCACTTTGAGATCGGCGGTGCGTGATGCTGAAATTTAAAGTCCACATCGACGGCCTGGATTCCATCGGGGTTAAGTTTGGGGACAAATGCACGAAAGCACAGCAGGCCGTAGCGGAACAGGTCGTTTCCGATACGGAAAAATTCGTACCGTTTCTGACTGGATCCTTAAATACGCGGGCCTATATCAGAGGAGGGAATGGCAAGGCGCTGGTCGTCTATCCCGGCCCGTATGCCCGGTATTTGTACTACGGGAAGTTGATGGTAGACCCCAATACTGGTAGTGCGTGGGCATCTGCCGGGGCCAGAAAGACTCTGACGGACAAAAACCTGGTATTCAACAAAACAGGCCACTCTCAGGCGCAGGACCATTGGTTTGAGGCCAGCAAGGCTGTGAATCTGGATAAGTGGATGGGCACGGCAGAAAGGGCGTTGAAGAAATATGGATCCACTTATTAGTGAAAGCCGCGCAGTCGTAGCGGAGTCGGAACAGATATCCCGGTCTGTGCTGTCATGGCTAAACAAGTGGCCGGACAAGCCCTATCGGGTGGATTTCGAATATCTGAATCCAGATGCCCCGTGCCTGACGCTATCGACCATTCAGGCGGCATACAAAACGAAGAAATATATCGACGGGAGCTATGAAGCGCAGTATCAGTTCAAGATAGCTTATCGTCTCCAACCGACCGGCAACAACGAACGGTTGAACGCTGACGAAGTGCTGAACGCTATGGCTGACTGGGCCTGTTCTACCACCCCTGACCTGGGGGAAGGGAAGAACGTCCGGGCCGTCGAATGCAACTCCCGGTCCTCTCTGTTCGCCCGCTATGACAACGGGTCGGAGGACCATCAGATCCTTATGACAATGAAATACGAGGTGATTTGACATGGCGAACGAACTCGAATTCACTACTCCTGCGGGCCAGACCGTAGCCCGTGAACTGCTGGTCGCCTATCTGAACGTGGGCACCAGCGACTCCCCTCAGTGGGCCCCCATCGGCAAGCGTGTCGAGGACAGCTCTATTGAGATGGACTGGGGCACCGAGTCCAAAGTGGACATCTTTGGCGACACTTACACCACGGCCAAGAAGGCCACGAAGACCCAGAGCTTCGACCCGTGGGAGCTGGACTCCAGCGACGAGGCCCAGAAGAAGGTCTGGAACACCGCTATCCGGGACAACGATGCTACCGCTATCACCAGCTTCGATATGCTGATCGCGCACTTCTACGCTGGCCAGGACGGGAAGAATTTCGCCGAGCGGTATGAGTCCTGCCTGATCGCGCCCACCAACCTCGGCGGCGAGGGCGGCGGCTCCGTCGGTATGGCTATCGACGTGACCTATGGCGGTACCCGTACTCTGGGCACCGTGGCGAAGGCTGGCAAGGTAGTAACGTTCACCCCTGACGTGGAGGTCTAACGCAAATGAAAAAGCTCAGTTTCGACACCGGCGTAGAGACCTATGACCTGAACGGCAAGGTCTCTGTCTCCTTCAATCCCACCGATTCCGGCTTCGTCGAGAAGCTGATGGACGCTTTCGACGCCCTGAAATCGAAGCAGGAAGATTATTCTGCCCGGCTGGAGAAGATGGACGGCATGGAGGCGTTCCAGTTCACGAAGGAGCTGGATGCGGAGATGCGGCAGATGCTTGACGGCATTTTCGGATGTCCGGTCTGCGAGCCTCTGTTTGGAAGCGTCAACGTCTACGCTATGGCGGGCGGCTTCCCCCTCTGGATGAATCTTCTCGATGTCATCATGGACGAAGTGGTCCATGCGATGGAGAAAGAGAAGAAGGCGCTGAATCCCCGCATGGCGAAATACCTCAAGAAGTGATGTTCGAGCTTCCGAAAACGCTGGAAGTAAACGGAACTGAGTATTCTATCGAGACCGATTACAGGGCGGTGTTGACCATCCTCACCGCCCTGTCCGATCCCGAATTGCAGGACGACGAAAAGGTGTTCGTGGCTCTGCACAACTTGTATCCGGACTTCTTCTCCATCCCGATGTCCGACTATATGGAAGCGACGAAGCAATGCTTCTGGTTCATCAACGGCGGCGATAAGGAATCAAGCAAACGGTCCATCAAACTGTTGGACTGGGAGCAGGACTTCAAGTTCATCGTGGCCCCCATCAACCGGATCGCAGGATGCGAGGTGCGTGAGCTTCCGTACCTGCATTGGTGGTCTTTCCTGGGGTACTACTACGAGATCGGCGACTGCATTTTCGCTACCATCGTCCGTATCCGGGAACGCCGGGCGAAAGGGAAAAAGCTGGACAAGCAGGACCAGGAGTTTCTCAAAGAGAACCGGGAGCTTGTGGAGTTCAAGCGGCACTACACCGCCGCAGAGGAAGCGTTTTTCAAGGAGTGGGGATAGCCCGGAGGAGGTGAGCACATGGCAGACGGATCCGTCATCATTGACGTTGACCTTGACGATAAGCCGGCACAAAAGAAACTGGAAGACCTGACCAAGAAGATCAACGGGCTGGAAAGCTCGATCTCCGACATGAAGTCGAAGAAAGCCCCGCTGGTGGAGTCTCTGGCCCAGATGTCTGTCGAGCTGGACAAGGCCAAGGGCAAACTGGAAGAGATGAAGGACAGCGGCATGAGCGGCCGGTCCAGTCAGATGAAGGCGCAGGTGGCAGAGGTCCGGGAGCTACAAGCCCGATGGGATGAGACTGCCCGAGTCGTCGATCAGTACGACAGATCCATCGCCGCCGCCGAAAAGAACCTCGCCTCTGCCCAGTCCAAAATGGGCAATGTAGAAAAATCCGCCGCCAAAGAATCCGCCAAAGCGCAGGAGATGCAGGAAAAGGCGGACGCAGAGGCGGCAGAGGCCGCACGGCTGAAAGCAATCGCTGACAGTGCTACGGTGGCGGACCAGCGAGTCGTGGAACTGCGGAAGGAGCTGGAACAGCTCAAGGCCGCAAAGGCCGATATGGAGGCCGCTGGCGTCGGGTTCGGCTATCAGGAGTACGACGAAGCGGTAGCTCGGATCCAGGAGCTGAACGCAGAGCTGAAAGAGTATGCCGACTCCGTGACAGGAGAAGGCCCCGGAAGCAAGATCGGCAACGATGCAGAGAATGGGGCCTCTCGGGCGGAACGGGCGATGGAGCGGATCAAATCCGCTTTCAAGTCTGCTATGTCTGCCTGCCTCAGCGCCGGAAAGGCGTTCGCCACGAAGGTACTGCCTCAGTTTGCTACGCTTCCGCTGAAAGCGGCGAAAGGCTTCCTCGGAATGGGCAACGGGGCGAAAAGTGCTGGGGCCTCTATGGGGGCCAGTCTCAAGACGCTGTTGAAGTATAGCCTGGGCATCCGGTCTCTGTACGCCCTTGTGAAGAAGCTCCGGACGGCCCTGGTGGACGGCTTCAAGAATCTGGCACAGTACTCTACCTCCGTGAACGGCAGTATCTCCAGTGTGATGTCCGCGCTCACGCAGTTCAAGAACGCCCTCGCTACGGCGTTTGCTCCTATCCTGTCTATCGTGGCCCCGGTCCTGACACAGCTCATCAACATGCTTACTCAGGTGGCGGACGCGATCGCACAGCTGACGGCACGCCTGACCGGCCAAAAGACGTACACCCGTGCCGTCAAGGTCCAGCAGGATTATGCGGCCTCACTGAAAAGCTCTGCCGGAGCGGCGAAGGACTCCGCTAAGGCCAACAAGGAAGCGGAGAAGTCCCTTGCCGGATTCGACCAGATCAATCAGCTGTCCACCAAAAGCTCCGACAGCGGGTCCGGCGGCAGTTCCGGCGGTGGCGGTGGTCTCAGCCCGTCCGATATGTTCGAGACGGCGGCGATCGAACCTCTGGATTTCAGTTCGTGGGGAGAGGCGTTCTCCGCCGCTCTGGATGACATCCTTGTCAACGGCATCCCGAAGCTGGAGAAGGGCCTTTCCGATTTCGCCACATGGTTCAACGGCCTTACTGCAAAGGTCTATGAGATGTTCAAGTTCCCAGGGGTGCAGGAGAAGGTGGCCCAACTAGGGACTGAATTGGCGCAGGCCCTTAATGGATTCGTCAACCAGATCGACTGGAACATGCTGGGACAGGCACTGGGCGCCGGGCTGAACACCGCACTAGGCTTCCTAGTTTCGTTCATTTATACGTTCGACTGGCAAAACCTAGGAAACAGCGTAGCGACGATGATAAATGGTGCAGTCGGAGAGATCAACTGGGAGAACGTCGGCAAACTGCTTTTCGCAAAGTTCAAGATCGCGATCGAGTTTTTGGCGGGCCTCCTGCTGGGGCTGGACATGAAGCAGTTGGCACAGGCGGCCAGCGATATCGTCAAGGGCTTCTACAATTCGGTGACGGAGACCATCCAGTCCATCGATTGGGCGCAGATCGCGAGACAGATAATCACGTTCATCGTTAACGTGGACTGGGCCGGGATGTTTAAAGCCTACTTCACTGCCGTTGGCTCTCTCGCCGGAGCTGTGGCTTCGTTCGTCGGTCAGGCAATCAAGGACGCCTTCACCGGGATCGAGAGCTACTTCGAGGACAAGATAGAAGAGTGCGGCGGAAATGTCGTTGCCGGTATCTTGAAGGGCATCGTTGACGGTGTGGTAGGTATCGGTCAGTGGATCTATAACAACATCTTCAAACCCTTCATCGACGGCTTCAAGGCCACGTTCGGGATCCATTCGCCATCTACCGTCATGCAGGAGCAGGGCAACTACCTGATCGAAGGTTTGAAGCAGGGCGTCGTGGACCGTATCGAATCGGTGGTCGAGACCTTCAAGGGCCTGTGGGACAAGATAAAGGAAGTTTTCAGCAATATCACGGGCTGGTTCAAGGATAAGTTCTCTGCGGCGTGGCAGGCCGTCAAAGACGTTTTCTCGGATGGCGGCGAGGTGTTTTCCGGCATCAAGGAAGGCATCCTTAACAGCTTGAAATCGGTCATCAACAAACTTATTGACGGTATCAACAAGGTCATCTCTATCCCGTTCAAGGGGATCAATGATGCTCTGCTGAGGATCAAGTCGATCGATATCCTGGGCGCCAAACCATTCAATTTCATCGGTACGATCTCCGTGCCGCAGATCCCGAAGCTGGCGCAGGGCGCGGTCATCCCGCCTAACCGGGAATTCATGGCCGTCTTGGGCGACCAGAAGCGTGGCACGAACATCGAGACGCCCGAGGCTCTGCTGAGACAAATCTTCCACGAAGAGTCCGCTTCCTCTATCGGCCCCATCGTCGAACTTCTGAGGAACATCCTCGAGTGCGAGCGCAAGGGCCAGACCCTGTATGTGGGCCAGACGGCCTTTGCGAAAATGGTATATAACGCCAACGCCTCTGAGGGCCGTCGCCGAGGTCTGGCCCTGACGACTGGAGGCGCACGATGAAGAAGAAACGAGCATTCACCGTGGACAATGTGGCCTATGACGTTTTCATCCCCGAGAACGGGATAAAGCGTCAAGGCCGTGTCCTCGATGGTGACAACGTGGGCCGGACGAAAGCGGGCGATATGATTCGCGACATCATCGGCACCTACTACAACTACGAGATCCAGGTGGACGCCAAAGCCCTCTCTCAAGAGGAGTACGACCGACTGTATGAAGTGCTGTCCGCCCCGGTAGACTCCCATATGCTGACCGTCCCGTATGGTCAGACCACACTGTCCTTCAAGGCATATGTATCTAACGTGGACGACACCTTGAAGAAGATAGACGACGACGGGAACCATTGGGAAGGGCTGTCCTTCTCCTTCACCGCTATGTCCCCGCAGAGGAGGCCGTGAGATGAACAAAGTCATCATCGGAGACTTCACGGCCACGGACGAACGGATCCTTGACGGGTCTGCCGTCATCGAGGACGCATTGGCGGCGGAGGAGCTGCGGATCGACAAGATGGACGTGACGCTGGACGGTGCGAAGGAACTCCCGACGCTGTTCCTCCCGGCTGATGCGGATGGACTGCTGACCAAAGATGACAAGCTGTTCGGTATCTGGCCGTGGTTCCGGGTCCTTGTGGACGACTTCTCCATTTTCGCTTATGGCGAGCCGGTCTGGTATTGGCACGGGGACAAACTTCTGGGCAAGTTCTACATGGAGACCGTGGACCGGGTCGGCCCGTATTCGTTCGCTATCACCTGCACGTCCGCTATCGGTCTGCTAGAGAACTCTCAGCACTACGGCGGTATCTATACCGGCCAGACGGCGGGGACCATCATCCGGGACGTCATCGGCGGTTCGGTGGAGTACACGCTTGACAAACGGCTGGAGAGCATCCCGATGTACGGCTGGCTCCCTGTCGCTACCCGGCGAGAGAACCTGCATCAAGCCTTGTTCGCTCTGGGTGCGATCGCCGCCAAAGACACCATCGGCACGCTGACCATCACCGTTTTGGAGAAGGGGGATCCCTCTGTTCTGGGGGAGGGGCGTGTGGTGCTGGGCGGCTCCGTGGAGTATCAGACCCCGGCGTCTCAGGTGCTTATCTCTGAGCACGCATACACGGCTTACAAGACCGACGAAGACAAGACGCTATTCGAGGGCGAGGTGGCGGCAGAACCCATCATCACGCCAAAGGGCCAGAGCGTCACCGGTGTGCTGGTGGTCTACGACGGCCCGATGCACGACGTGTCTGTCTCCAACGGATCGATTTTGGAACAAGGCGTCAACTATGCCGTTCTGGGCCAGTCCTCCGACTGCAAGCTGACCGGCAAAGCGTACACTCATACGATCCGTGTCATCTCCGCTACGCCCGGTAGCGACGCAGACGCTCAGGCGTTGACAGACCGCACGGACAACATCGTCAAAGTGGAGAACGCCACGCTGGTCTCTCTAGCCAACAGCGAAAACGTAGCGGCCCGTATGGCGGCCTACTACTCTTCCACCAAGACCATCTCCAACGCCATCATCGTCGGTGACGAGCGACCCGGAGCGACGGTCCAGTTCGAGGACCCGTTCGGGGACGATACCGTGGGCTTCCTGTCCTCCATGACGCTGAATATGTCCAATACCCTTACAGCGGATACCGAGATCCTTTCCGGCTATGCTCCGACTGACTTCGGCAACTACTACCAGCATTCAAAAGTCATCCTGACCTCTCAGACCTTCACGGTCCCGGAGGAAGCACGGGACAAACTTCGAGTCGTGCTGATCGGTGGCGGAGACGGCGGCTCTCCCGGCAGCGCCGGTGAGAAGGGCGAGGGCGGGCAGTGGTCCGAAGGCTACGGGGCGAGCGGCTCCGGCGGCGCAGGAGGAAGCAGGGGCGCGGGCGGAAAGATATACTCCGTCACCATTGCCGCCACACCCGGGGACACGTATCAAGCCACTCCCGGTACAGGTGGTTCGTCTGGAAACTCTGGTTCTGCTTCCACATTTGGCCCGTACAGCTCCGACTCTGGACAATCGTCCGAGTCCGGCTTCACCGACCTCTTCACGGGCACTATCTACGCCACGCCCGGAGAGGACGGTATTGCTGGCGGGGGCGGCGTGGACGCTGACTCCGGTAGTACGACGGTCTACTACAACGGTCGGGCTTATATCTCCGGCGCTAACGGCGCAGGCCGGAGGGAGAGCGGCCTGACTGGATACGGCGGACTGGGCGGCGGTCCTGCGGCTGGCGTCAACGGCGGAGCTGGTGGAGACGCAAAGTTCACATCAAAAAAGAACGACTTCATGGACGGCGGTGACGGAGGCAAAGGCGCAACGCCCGTCTCTGGTCTCTCCGCTACGGTCCGAGGCGCTGGCGGCAATGGCGGTCACGG
>ERZ1034920.933-NODE-933-length-20375-cov-21.214911_pt1 | contig 20375 bp, 15 predicted proteins | sample MGYA00520688_ERZ1034920 | MGnify/ENA primary metagenome ERZ1034920 (study PRJEB33766, sample SAMN09781785) | gut metagenome | biome: gut microbiome | host: Homo sapiens | place: Madagascar | study: EMG produced TPA metagenomics assembly of the PRJNA485056 data...
TTCGCGTCTGAGGGTTGTGGTGGCGGCTGCGCCGCCAATATATAGGGGCCCCGGGCGCGGCTTTCGCCGCAGGTTGTGAGGAGAAAGGTTGTAGAAAAGGTTCTTAGGATGGACCGGCCCTGTGGGGCCGGAGGGTTCTCAGGTTGGACAGACGCTTCGCGTCTGAGGGTTGTGGTGGCGGCTGCGCCGCCAATATATAGGGGCCCCGGGGCGCGGCTTTCGCCGCAGGTTGTGAGGAGAAAGGTTGTAGAAAAGGTTCTTAAGATGGACCGGCCTTGTGGGGCCGGAGGGTTCTTAAGTTGGACAGACGCTTCGCGTCTGAGGGTTGTGGATTGCCCCACAGGGGAAACGACTCACTGGATTCTCAGGTCGCTAAAGCTCCCCTACAGCACAGCTATCACCGACTCACAATAATTTGTGCGTCGCTTTGCTCCTGCAAATTATGTTCGCTGGTGTGACTCCAGTTCGCTGTGCACCGCCTACGGCGGCAATGATTATAAAGTCAGCGTTACGGTTTTGATTTTTGTGTCACCGGTGGTGCATGACGAAGTGCTTATTTCCCCGCCGGATACAGTCATTCTGGGAGATAGCGAAGAATCTTGGTGAGCGCCGCCAGCGAATCATCTGCCTCTAAATAGTGAGCGGGAAGTCTGACGTCTGATTGTCTTATTGTCTGATTGTCTTATTGTCTGACTGTCTGACGGTCTGCCGTCTTCTTGCTTTCGGGGATACCGGTACACCGCCGGCGGTAAGCGGACTGCCGCCTCACCGGCCGGCTGATAAATTCCGGCGGGAAGAGGACGGGGGACTTTCATCGGACTGCATGAAAAAGGGGCTGTGAAGAAATGATTGAACATTTTTTCACAGCCCCGACCGCCTGCGGCGGCCCCCTTCCACCGCTGACGTGGTCCCCCCACCTCCGAGTGCGGGGGTGGGCAAGTTTATGGGGAAAAAGGAACCGCGCCACTACATACCTTGCCCACCCCTGCCCAGGGGTGGGTGGCGAGCGCAGCGAGCCGGAAATCATCAGAAGGTGAACTGCATGCCGATTTCAAAGTTACGGCCGGGAGCGGAGTACCAGAGCTGATATTTTGCCGGGTCTGCGCCGGGACCATAGGAACTTCCTACATCGGTATAGAACTGGTCGAAAATGTTGTTCACCCTGGCGAAAAGGGTGGCGTTTTTGGTGAAATGATAGTTGGCTGCCATGTCCCATACCCAGTAGCTGCTATAGTTCCGCATTTCAGGGTACTGTTTCTTGCCATAGCGGTTCATGACGCCTCTGCCGTCAAGGGATGCATTGAACTTGTCTGCTTTGTAGGACACATTCACATGCAGCGTGCTTTCCGGAAGGGCTCCGTTATTATTGATATTTTCTCCGGCTTTGGCCTGCATATGGAGATAGGAATAACCAAGGGAGGCGTTCCAGTGCCGGCTGAATTCCTTGTTCAGGCTCAGGCTGAAGCCATTGGCATTGGTTTTCCCTAAATTTCTATAGCGGCTGGTCGTATAGTCAAAATCAATCAAGTTCTTCGCATGGGTATGGAATACGTTGAAAGTGCCGTCAAGGGAATCGGTAAACCGGTGATTCACGCCGAATTCGACGGTATTTCCTTCCTCCGGATCCAGGTCTTTATTGCCATATGAAGAATAAAGGTGAAAGAGGCTGGGGGCTGCGAAGAAGGATTTATAGTTGATGTAGTAATTGGTCTTTTCGTTCTGCTTATAGCCTACTGAGAGACTGGGGGATGTGTGGGTGCCGAATTCGGAATGATGGTCTACCCGGATGCCCGGGGTCACATTCCATCTGTCAGTGAGGTCGACCTTATCCTGCAGATAGAAGGCGGTATTGGTAATGCTGGTGCCTTCCACAGCAGGAGTCCCTTTATAATAGGGGATTTCATCCTTGTACCAGTCAAATCCGCCGGTTATGGTCTGCCTGTCCATGGTATAGGTCAGCTGGTCGGAAATCCCGGTGGTTCTCATCTTCATATCACAAATATCCCAGGGGTCTGAAGCGTTATAGTTATCATTGATATGGGTATTGTTTCTGTAGATAGAAAACTGGCTGGTGAGGCGGTCATTCAGTTTCGCCTTATACTGCAGGCTCACAGAATCATTGTCCTTTTTGCCTCTGGCCCGGGCTGTATCGTTGGTTCCGGAATTCGGGCGGATATAATCGGATGTATACTTCTCATAGTTGAATACCACATCGGAGTCATTACCCAGGTCATAGCCCAGTTTTACGTTGTAGTGCTCTGCATTGAGGTGGTTGATCACCCTCCGGCCCCAGCCGTCTTTGTATTTCCCCTGCAGTTCCTTGCCTGCATCTACGTTCCAGAAAACATTTTCTTCCCGGCCTTCGTTATGAAGAGAATATTTTTCCCTGCTTTCATTGCCGAAAGATGTGCGGAGGGTGGTGCGGACCCCGTCGTTTTTGGCTTTTTTGGTGATGATATTGATCACGCCGCCCTGGGCATCGGAGCCGTAAAGGGTGGAGGCAGAGCCTTTCAGTACTTCGATATGGTCAATGGAGTCCATATTGACCATATCGCCTATGTCAGCAGTGGCCAGGGAGTTGCCATTGGTATTTCTTCTCATGCCGTCTACCAGAATCACTACATTTTTAGAGCCGTTGATATAAATCTGGTTACCCATGCCTACCTGGCTGCTGGCGCCCTGACTGGAAATAGTGACTCCCGGCACATGCTTTACGGCTTCGCTCACGTTGTCATAGTGCTTCTCTTCGATTTCCTTTGATGTCACCACGGACACATCGGCGTTGGAGTCGATTTTCTTTTCCGGCACGCGGCTGGCGGTGACCACGATGCCGTCTAAGGTGTACACCGGCATATCGGCGGCTTCCACGCAAAAAGCGCCGCCGGAAAGTGACAAGACTGCCAGTGACGCTGCTAAGATTTTCCTCTTCATAATGATTCCTCCCTCATTTCCCTCATTTGGGACGTAAGAAACAATACCGTCTGCGGAGTCAGGCATACATCGTACCATTTCTCCTGCCAGGCAGTGGATTGTTATTCATAGGGCAGTTCTTCTGACTCAGCTTCCCCGATTCCTTCGTCTTCCCGGTTTCCCAGTGACATTTTGGAGGACTCTCAGCTTCACAGCGGCGGGACCGTGGCGGAATCGGGTCTCCCCTCACCGCACTTCTCTTTTCATCGGATATGTCCGAACCATTATGAATTCTTATAGAACTTACCCTTTTATTATACATGAATTTCAGATTCTGTAAACTGTTTTCTAATAATTCAAATAGATACATTCATGTATGCTATAATGAAATGGATTTCAAGGGAGGTTTTCGATGAAATATACCAAGTGCTTTTCTTTACTTTTGAGCAGCCTCATGCTCCTTTCCTTCTCCGGCTGCGGCATGAAGCAGATGGCATCCAGCGGCGAAGGGGGCGGCTATACCGTTACCGACGCCACCGGGAAGGCCGTTGTTATTCCTGCCAAACCGAAGCGCATTCTGGGAAACTCCGCTTCCATCGACACCATGCTCCTTTCCGTGGTGACGCCGGACAAACTCACCGCCGCCACCGACGCAGACCGGGACCCCAATATTTCCTACATTGCAGAGGACACGAAGGACATCCCCCTCACCGTACCCCTCACCGGTCTTTCCATGGAAATCGTGACCGAAGCCCGTCCGGATCTCATCGTGGCCTCCACCTACACCGACGGCAGGGAGCTTGACCTCTACCGGAATCTGGGCATACCGGTGGTGGTCATCGACGGGCCCCGGTCTATTGACCAGGTGAAGGAAGATGTGCGGATCATCGCCGCCGCAGCAGGGGAGAAAGAGCGGGGCGAGAATGTGATTTCTAAAATGGAACAGGCCCTTTCTGAAATCGACAGCCGCCTTGCAGAAGAAAAGGGAAAGAAACCGGTGGTATACCTGGTGTCCCAGATGACCCGCTACGGCGGACCGGGCTCCATGTTCAACGAACTTCTCACCCGCGCCCGCATTGACAACGCCATCGCCCTGGCCGGCGGCGTGAACGGGCAGGCCACCTCGCCGGAACTTATCATCAAGACAGACCCGGATATGCTCTTCGTATCCACCGACCGCACCTCCGACACCACCGGCGCCGCCAGATACCGGGACGATTTCCTGGCCAACCCCGCCATCGCCTCCATGCGGGCCGCCGGCCACATCGTTCCGGTGGAAGACCGGTACATTTACTCCGCCTCCCAGAACTGCGTATGGGCCATCAAAGGCCTGGCCAACGCCGCCTACGGCCCCCTCTTCGATATGAGCGGAGAAGGCCAGATACGGGGGTATTAAGAGAAGGGTTCTTAAGATGGACCGGCCCGACGGGGCCGGAGGGTGCTCAGGTTGGACAGGCGCTTCGTGTCTGAGGGTTGTGGTGGCGGCTGCGCCGCAAGTTTTATAAAAAAGGGGCGCGGCTGGCGCCTTTGGACACGCCTGCGGCGTGAGGGTTGACGAGCCTTTGGCCCGAGGGTTATGGCCGCCTAATGGCGGCAGGTTGTGTTCGCTACCGCTCAGGGGGCGACAGCCATGACGGGCTGAGGGTAGTGGTAGCGCCCTTACGGTGCACAGCGAACACATTTTGCACTATGCGAACTGGATTTGTAAGGGAGCATCAGCGACCTGAAAATCCAGTGAGTCAGTGACAGCAGAGGATGAAGGAGCGCTAGCGACGCGCAAAATGTAGTGAGTCGTTTCCCCTTTAGGGGCAATGATTATAAAGTCAGCGTTACGGTTTTGATTTTTGTGTCACCGGTGGTGCATGACGAAGTGCTTATTTTCCCGCCGGCCGCTTGTCATACTGAGCGAAGCGAAGAATCTTGGTACATGCCGTATGGGGTTACATGTAAGTCAATGCCGGTGGCGGGAAGTCTGACGTCTGACCGTCTGAGGTCTTCTTGCTTTCGGGAATACCGGTCAGCTGTCAGCTGTCAGCGGATAGCGGATAGCTGACAGCTGACAGCTGCTTCATTCAATGAAAAAGGCCCGTGAAAAAAATGACTGTCATTTTTTTCACGGGCCTTTTTCGTGTTTATATGCTCTTCCCCAGCAGTGCGGGAATGGCTCCGCTGGCGCCGATGCGGGCGGCGCCAGCCTGGAGGAAATCTTCCATTTCCTTTTTGCTGTGGATGCCGCCGGCGGCTTTGATTTTGACTTTTGGCCCCACGTATTTCTTAAAGAGCTTGACATCGGAAAGAACAGCGCCGGCGCTGCCGAAGCCGGTGGAGGTTTTGATAAAGTCCCCTCCACCTTCGGTGACGGCGCGGCAGGCGGCGATTTTCTCTTCTTCTGTAAGATAGCAGGTTTCCACGATGACCTTCAGGATATGGTCACCTATGGCTTTCTTCACCTGCCGGATTTCATCGGTCACATAGGACAGATTTCCCTCCTTCAGGGCGCCGATATGGATGACCATGTCGATTTCATCGGCGCCGTCTGCTATGGCAGAGGCGGTCTCCGCTGTTTTGGCTGCGGTGCTGCCGTTTCCCAGAGGAAATCCCACTACCGTGCAGATGGTAAGGGACGGGAAATGCTGCCGGATTTTTTTTACAAAGGACGAGGGAACGCATACAGATGCCATATGGTACTGCTCCGCTTCCTCGCAGAGTTTTCGGATGTCCTGCCAAGTGGCCGCCGCCTTCAGAAGGGTGTGGTCCACGTGGGAAAAGATGAAATCATTGGTCATGGAAATACTCCTTTCCGGTCACTCTTCCGCAGGAGGGGCCAGGGGATCTTCCCCGAAGGGATTGGGCCCTTCCGTGCCCTTGCGGAAAAGAAGACAGATATAGACAAAAGCCAGGTACAGGGCCGCTACAAAAAGCAGAATCATGATTCCATAGAGAATGAACCGTCCCGGCCCCGCCGTCCAGGAAAGAGGATACATGCCGCCGTAGAGGGCCTTCACCGTTTCCGACAGGAGACTTGACAGAAAGAGAATCACATTCAGGGCGCCGAACCCCCGGGCGCCGTTCCCCAGGTCATGGAGCCGCCGGACAGCCAGGGACAGGAGCCCCAGCTGGAAGAGGGCATGGACGAGAGTGGTCATGAGGATGGGAACCAGCACCTTCCCGGAAATCAGGACGGCCAGAGCCAGAATCCCCATTTCCACAAGACTTCCGAAGACAGAAAGCAGAATCCCCCGAAGGATATAGGGCTTCCTGTTCATCCTGCCCCGGAAGGAAAAGTACTTCCTCATCCATGGCTCCGTGAGCTTTGCCTCATACCAAGGCCCCCAGCTGTCCAGCTGCCTGTCGTACCACCGGCTGATTTTTTCCAGTTTGTCATCGCACCATGCGGTCATAGAGCACCTCCTCTTTTCTGCATTATATCAAAAAAGGCAGACCGGGGCCTGCCTTTTTGTTATAGTGATACATCCCGTTTCCCTGTGAGCTTATAGAAAAGGAGGAGGGAAATGATGGAGGTCACGGTAAGGATGGTGGCATAGGCGGAAGCATTGCCGTAATTGCCGCGGATAACTTCCGTGTAAATGGATACGGTGAGGGTCTGGGTGGAGTTGGTGTAGAGAATGATGGACGATGACAGTTCGCTGATAATGGTGACCCAGCTCATAATGGCGCCGGAGAGGACGCCGGGAGCCATCATGGGGATGGTGATTTTCCGGAAGGTGGTCATTTCGGAAGCACCCAAGGAGATGGCCGCTTCTTCAATGGAGGGGCTGATATTCCCAAGCACCGCCGTGGAAGACCGCACTGTATAGGGCATGCGGCGGATGGCGAAGGAAATAATCATAATCAGCATGGTGCCGGTTAAAATCAAGGGCGATTTGTTGAAGGCGAAAACAAAGGAAATACCAAGGACAGAGCCGGGGATAATGAAGGGGAACATGGTAATCACATCCAGGGCACTGTTCAGCGGATTCTTCTTCCGCACCGACAGATAGGCAATGAGCACGCCCAGCACAAGGACGATGCAGATGGCACAGAGGCCCAGGAAATAGGTATGCCAGATGACATCATTGTCTTTGGCAAAGAGGGTGGCCTCATAGCTCTGCAGAGCAAAGCCGCCGGTAAACACCTGCCCTCCATTGGATGCCAGGAAGGAGGTGTAAATGACTACCGCCTGCGGCAGCACTGCCAGTCCCACTACCAGATAAATGACCGCATGGGCCAGAAGGTTCTTCATGCCCTTTGCCTTTTCCGCCGCCATGGGCTTCAGTGCATTCATGGCGTAGGTATTCCGGTTGGCCAGAAAGCGCTGTACAAAGAACATGACAATAGTAAGACCGATGACGATGCAGCAGATAGCTGCCGCGAATCCGTCATCGCCACCTACCTCTCCCATGAACTGGTTGTAAATGAGCACCGGCAGCGTCTTATAGCCTTCACCGATAAGCATGGGCGTACCGAAGTCAGCAAACACCCGCATGAAGACAAGCATGGAGCTGGCCAGAAGCGTAGGCATGACCAGAGGGATGATAATCCGGCGAATCCGGCCTGCTTTGCCGCAGCCCAGGCTTTCCGCCGCCTCGTTCAGTGAATTGTCCAGACTTTTCAATGCTCCCGATACATAGATGAACACCAGCGGGAAAGACTGAAGCGTAAAAACAAGGACGATGCCTGCAAAGCCATACACCCCGCCGAAATGGGTCCCCAGGAGATGATTCAGGAACTGGGTCACCACACCGTTTCTTCCCAGAAGCTGTATCCAGGCATAGGCGCCGATAAAGGGCGGTGAGAGATAGGCAATGACGATGAGTATATTAAGGAAACTGCTGCCCCTGATTTTCAGCCGTCCCATGAGGTAGGCCAGGGGGAGCCCCAGTGCCGCGGCCAGGGCCGTGGAAACCACTGTCACCTTCAGGGAGTTAATCATGGTGCCCCAGTAAAACTTCTTGGCAAAGAAATGGGCAAAGTACTGGAGAGAAAAGGCACCGGTATCACCGGAAATAACACTCTTGTAAAGGATAAGGAAGAGAGGATAGAGAATGAAAAGAGCGAAGAATGCAAAAATCATGACGCTGAACAGGTCCCAAAGGGTCAGTTTCTTCTTCATGACATTTCACCTTCAATCAGCGACGTGCCCGACGTCTTATGGAACACATTGATAAACCGGGGCTTCACCGTCAGCGTCACAGCACTGCCGTCGGGGATGATATCATGGTCTTCCCTGGTTTCCAGCACCTCGATGTCCTTTCCATTCTCCAGATGGATGAAATAGTGGGTGGTGAGTCCCAGGAAGATGGAGGACATGATTTCCCCGCGGATGCCTTCTTTACCACCCACATGGATATCAAATTCCTCCGGCCGCACAGAAATGATAACCGGCTCTTTATCTTCCGTATCTTTCGACAGATTTCCCATTTCCACTTCATAGGAAGTGCCGTCGAAGGACACCCTGCGGGATTTTCCGCTGCCATGAACTGCCCCGTCAAGGAGATTGGAGAGTCCGATAAAGGTAGAAACGAATACATTGGCCGGACGCTTGTAAATATCGGCGGGCTTTCCAATCTGCTGGATAATGCCGCCGTTCATGACGGCTATGCGGTCCGACACCGCCAGCGCCTCCTCCTGGTCATGGGTCACATACACCGTGGTAATGTCCACCTTCTTCTGTATCTGCTTGATGGCGCTCCTCATTTCAATGCGGAGCTTGGCGTCCAGATTGGACAGCGGCTCATCCATTAAAAGCACCTCCGGCCTGATGACGATAGCCCGGGCCAGGGCCACCCGCTGCTGCTGTCCGCCGGAGAGAGCCACCGGCATGCGGTCCTTCAGATGGTCGATTTTCACCACCTTCAGCATATGATCCACCCGTTCCTCGAGTTCCTTTTCCGGCACCTTCCGCATGCGGAGGCCAAAGGCCACATTATCCTTCACCGACATATGGGGGAATATGGCATAGTTCTGGAAAACCATGCCCATATTCCTCTTGTCCGGGGACACATCGTTAATCACCCTCCCGCCTACGGATATGGTGCCTCCTTCAATGGAGTTGAACCCTATAATCATACGGAGCAGCGTGGTCTTTCCGCAGCCCGACGGCCCCAGGAGGGTAAAGAATTCTCCCGGCCTCACCGACAGGGACAGCCCGTTAATCACCGTATTGCTGCCGTATTTCTTGACCACATGGTCAATATCAATGGATACACTCATAGATAGCTCCTTTATGAAAGAAAACAGGGCGCAGAGCCTGTCTGCACCCCATTTTCAGTCGATTTTTTAATTACTGACGTGAATTTTCCAGATGCTGGTTCCAGAGGGCCACGATTTCCTTCTTATGCTGTGCCACCCAGCCTTCATCATAATTCTTGAACAGATGAATCTGGTCCTGAGGCGTCATGTAATCAGCCAGCTTCACGCCCTTTCTGAGCGGCCGGACAGTCAACGTCTTCCCTGCCTCCTCCTGGATTTTCTGAGAAAGCATGAAATCTACAAACTTCTTGGCGTTTTCCATGTGCTTGGCACCTTTGATGATTTCTACCGATTCTCCCGGGAAGATAGCCCCTTCCTTCGGGAACACCACCTTCACCGGTGCCCCGTTCTTCACATAGGTAGCTGCCGGATCCTCCCAGGTGAGGCCTACGGTATATTCTCCATCGGCCGCTCCTTTATGCACGGCGCCGGAACTGTTCAGGAACTTGCCGTCCACGTTCTTGATGAAATTATCCACATAGGCCCAGGCCTCCGGAGACAGCGGGTCCCCGTCCTTTCCCTTGGCATAGAGCATGGCCATGAGGCTCTGGAACGCGGAAGAAGAGTTGGCCGGGTCGCCGAATGCAATCTTTCCTTTCAGCGCCGGGTTCAGAAGATCGTCAAAGCCTTCGATCTTCATGTCACCGGCCAGGTTCGTATTCACGATAAATACGGTGGGATCCGCAAAGGCAGGGGTGAAATAGCCGGTCTTGTTCTTTGCGTTATCCAGCATATTGGCATCTTCCGGCGATACATATTTTTCAAAAAGGTCCTTCTGGGATTCCAGCATAGTCTGGTCTGCAGCCCAGAGCACATCCCCCTGGGGGTTGTCCTTTTCCGAAGCCACCCGCTTCACCAGCGGCCCTGTACCTGCCACAATCATGTTTACTTTAATGCCCGTTTCCTTTTCAAAGGCAGGGATTACCAGATTATTCAGACTTTCGCTGCGGGCCGTATAGACAGTGAGCACCTTGTCCCCTGCTGCCGCTTTGTCGTCCTTCTTGGTATCTCCGCCGCAGCCTGCAAAAACGCCTGCTGCAATGGCCGCACATGCCAGTACGGCTGCCATCTTCTTCAAACCTTTCATTCTTTGTGCCTCCTTGTGTCCGGAAACATGACAGATTCTCCATTTTTCACGTCAAAAAAGTGCACCCCAATCAGTACACCCTCTGTCCGGCTTTTGATTTCATTGTATCAACAGCATGATTAAATATCTAGATATCATAAGTATTCTGTATAGATTTCGTAAATTAGCATGCCGATTTGTAATATTTACATAAACTCTATGCGTTTATTGAAGTAATTTTCTTCATTTCCATGCAAAAACGGCATCCATCAGCATTCAGCATCATGATAAAAACCTCTCCACCATAAATATAATTTCATAGCGGAGAGGCTTTTTATAAAAATAATGACTGATGCCTGAAAGAATAACCTGTCGCTTTAGATACAAACATGTCAGTTCAACCAGTCCGTATGGAAATGCCCTTCCTTATCCACTCTTTCATACGTGTGAGCGCCGAAATAATCTCTCTGCGCCTGAATAATATTCGCGTTTCCCACGGGCGTGTGGTACGCATCAAAATAGGCCAGCGCAGAAGACAAAGCAGGAATTCCCACGCCTGCTTCGGCTGCCAGGGAGACAATCCGTCCCCACCCTGGCCGTGCCTCTTTTAAAGCACTTGCAAAGAAATCGCTGAAAAGAAGATTCTTCATGGAAGGATTACTATCAAAGCTATCACTCACCACATTAAGGAATGCCGCACGAATAATACATCCATTCCTCCAGATTTTAGCCAAATGCCCAAGATTCAGATGCCATCCGTAGACTTCTCCTGCTGTGCCGATAAGATTAAACCCCTGGGCGTAGGCGCATATTTTAGAAGCATACAGTGTTTTTTCCAAATCAGCCAAGAGTGAATCTTTATCCAGCGTATCTGAAGCGAACCGGATATCATTATATTTCTTATCCAATTCCACTCTTTCTTCTTTCATAGATGACATGTCCCTGGCAAACACGGCTTCCGTCATAGTGGGAGTGGGAACACCAAGCTCCAGGGCAGAAAGACTTGTCCATTTCCCGGTTCCTTTTTGCCCTGCTTTGTCCAAAATAATATCTACTATAGGCTTTCCAGTTTTCCCGTCTTTTTTCTGCAAAATAGCGGCAGTAATTTCAATAAGGTAGCTGGAAAGGCGGCCTTGATTCCATTTACCGAAAACTTCTGCTATTTCTTCCACATCCATTTTCAGGACATGCCGCATGATGGTATACACTTCACTAATCAACTGCATATCCGCATATTCAATGCCATTATGCACCATCTTTACGTAGTGTCCAGCACCGTCTGTCCCAATATAATCTACACAGGGTTCACCTTCGGCTTTAGCCGAAATGGCTTCCAGCACCGGTCGAATATGATCATAGGCCTGCCTGCCACATCCTGGCATAAGGCTTGGACCATGGAGAGCTCCTTCTTCACCACCGGAGACCCCCATTCCAACATACTCAAAACCCAATTCCTTCATTCTTTTGCTTCTTCTCTGCGTATCTTTAAAGAAGGAATTCCCTCCATCAATGATAATATCGCCAGCATCTAGAAGAGGAATCAGTTCATCCAGCATATCATCTACAGGCTGACCTGCTTTGATAAGAAGAATGATTTTTCTGGGTCTTTCAAGCTGGTTAACAAAATCCTTCAGGGTAAACGCTCCATCTAAATTGGGGGAATGTCCAAAATTCTCCAAAAACTTCTTTGTCTTTGCCTCGGTTCTGTTATACACAAGAGTTTTAACTCCTTTATCTGCCATATTCCTTGCCAGATTGGCCCCCATAACAGCAAGACCTATTAAACCAAACTGTGACTTGCACATAGCAAACTCCTTTTACAAAAGAATAAATTGAATTGCCCGCCGAAATCATTCATTACGTATTGTGAATATACCGATATACAAATCTAGATAAGCCGGACTGTTACGCTACGCTCCACTAAAGCAAGGTAATGAGATGATTCAGTATACTCTAAACAAAAGACAGTCATTACACAGCTTGATATCCCTGCTCAATGACTGTCTTTACCTTTCCATTATTGTTTTACAGCTGCATTCCATTCTTCCAGAAGGCGTGCGCGATTATCCCCAGACCACTGGAAATCGTATTTAATCAGCTTAGCATCTTTGAAAGGCATGGCCTCTTCTGGAGGATTTGCATCCGGATTCGTCAGGAACTGGTACGAATTGTTGTGCTGTCCAATTTCCTGTGCTTTCTTTGTCAAGCACCAGTCAACGAACTTCTTCGCCGCTTCTTCCTGTGGTGCCCCTTTCAAAATAGCCACTGCTCCCAGTTCATAAGCAGTTCCTTCTTTCGGCAGCGACAGTTTTACGTTAGTATTTCCTTCTTTCATTAAGCGGATGCCGTTATGGAGATAGGTGATGCCAATAGCCGCTTCCCCAAGAGCCGCACTTCTTGCAGGAGCTGCGCCGGCCTTGGTATACTGTTTTACCTGCTTATTCAGGAGAGACAGATATTTCATGCCATTTTCTTCGCCTAAACGCTGTACTGTTGCAGAAACAATGACATAGCCTGTAGAAGCAGAGCCTGGATTTCCCATGACAATCTGTCCCTTAAACTCCGGCTTCAGCAAATCATCCCAGGATTCGGGGAGCTGCAGATGATTTTCCTCAAAATATCTGCCATCGCAGATAAATCCCAAATATCCCTGATATATGCCGGTCCAATAACCATCAGGATCCTTGAATTCTGGTTTAATTTTTTCCGCATTAGGGGATTTATATGCCTCCAGCAAGCCTTCCTTTTTTGCCATAATGAAAGAATCTGCAGATCCGCCATACCACACGCTGGCCTGTGGATTATCTTTTTCCGCACGAATACGGCTTAATGTCTCGCCGCCAGACATACGGACAAAATTAACATGAATGCCTGTATCTTTCTCAAAGTCCGCCGCAATCACCTTTGCAGACTGCTCCACTACGCCCATATACATGGTCAATTCTTTCGGATTTTCTTTGGCCTTTGCATCGCCTTTTTCATTACCCCCACAGCCGGCAATGCCAAATACCACCGATCCCACTAAAGCAGCTGCCACAGCCGCTCTCATCATTTTTCTTAATTTCATATTATGCCTCCTTTGTTTCACTCTGAAAATTATAAAAGCTATTTTTGTACCGCATGAAGCGCATCCTTCTGTATACGAAGCCATACCTTATTCCCGGAATGGTAAATCTTTTTACCAGCAGGATTATATGTTTCTCCATTGATTTCATGTTCCCCTATCCGGAGCGAATACTCCTGAACAGCCCCCATAAATGTGGACGTCAACACTTCTGCTTCCACATCTCCTTCATCGGCCAGTTCAATAGCTTCCGGACGAACCACCACTTCTACTTCATCGCCGGCTTTAAAAGCGCCTTTGTTGCAGTGGATATCGTAGGACCGGCCAAGCATTCTTACCAATGCCCTGTCTCCAGATACAGATTCAGCCGCCGCAGGAATAAAATTCGCATTGCCAATGAAATCGGCAACGAAGTGAGAAACCGGATATCTATAAATTTCCGTAGGATTGCCCACCTGTTCGATATGCCCTTTATTCATGATGATAATCTTATCAGAAAGGCTCATAGCTTCCGACTGATCATGAGTCACATAAATACTGGTAATGCCGATACGGCGTTGAATTTTCCTAATTTCCCTGCGCATATATACACGAAGTTTAGCATCCAGATTAGACAGAGGTTCATCAAAAAGAAGGACTGCCGGTTCCATAACAAGAGCACGTGCCAAAGCCACTCTCTGCTGCTGGCCGCCGGAGAGCTGATTAGGAAAACGATTTCCCATACCTTCCAATCCGACCAAGGAAAGCATATCCGTAACCTTCTTTTTTATCGTTTCTTTATTCAGCTTTTTATTAACAAGACCGTACCCCACATTGTCAAAAACATTATAATGCGGGAAAAGGGCATAACTCTGAAACACCATGGCAGAATCTCTTTTATCTGGTGTTAATTCATTGATACGCTTCCCATTGAGCTGCACTTCCCCATCAGAAATACTTTCAAAGCCTGCTATCATTCGAAGCGTGGTTGTTTTACCGCACCCGGAAGGTCCAAGAAGAGTTACGAATTCGCCGGAATGAATGCTTACGTTAATATGATCCACAGCCAAAAATGTTCCCGTACCATCATGGGTGATATATTTCTTCGTTAGATTTTTTAACTCAATACTTGATTCTTTGGTCATAATTTACCCCTCAATCAGTAACATCCATTCGACTGGATCCTAAACGTTTCAAAAGCAGTTTAATAACACCAATAGCAATATAGACGATGATAATTAAAATAGTCGAAAAAGCAGACGCCACCCCAAATTGGTTATCCTCAACCTGATCCAAAATGAGTACAGTAAGGAGACTCCATTTCGCAGAAACTAAGAAAATAACAGCACTGATAGAGGTCATACTTCTAATAAATGAATAAATCAGACCTCCGAAAAAAGCATCTTTAATCAAGGGCAGCGTAATTGTGCGGAAAACCTTGCTCGCATTAGAGCCCAGATCATATGCTGCCTCTTCAATGCCGGGATCAATCTGCTGAAGGCTCGTTACCCCGGCGCGGATACCAATAGGAAGTGCACGAATAATAAAGGCAGCAATTAAAATAATAGCCGTTCCTGTCAATTGAAGCGGATATTTATTGAATGTCAAAATATATCCAATACCAATGACTGTACCCGGCACAGCAATGGACAAAAGAGAAGAAAAATTAATGAATCCTCTTCCAAGAAACTTCTTTCGTACCACCAGGTAAGCAATAATCATTCCAAGAAGTCCGGCGATAGGTGTCGATATAACAGCCAGGAGCGTTGTATCTTTAATGGCCCTCATGCCTACGTCGATAGCATACTTATAATGGGCTGTAGTCAGCGAATAGTCCACGCCCCACATTTTGACAAAAGACGCTATCGGAATCAGAATATATATCGTAAAAACAATGAAGGTCAATAAGAAGCAAAAGCCTGCCACAGGGATAACCACATGTGGGTCCGAAATAAGCGACCGCTCACGGGAAGCTTTCCCCAAAACAGTCACATAGGTACGCTTCTCAATCCAGTATTTATTAATAACGAAAAGAATCATTGCGATGTCTAAAAGGATGACTGCAATAGCCGCCCCGCCCTGAACATCATAACTGCCAATAGCCTGCAGATATACCTGGGTCGCCAGTGTACTGTAATTGCCGCCGATGGCCATGGGATTCGCAAAATCCGCAATCGATTTAATAAAGACAAGAAGAAATGCATTCGCAATGCCGGGGCGCACTAATGGCACCGTCACTGTACAGAACGTTCTCCATTTAGAAGATCCCAAGTCTCTGGCTGCATCTTCAATGGAAGGATCAATAGAACGGAGCAGCCCGGCAAGCAAAAGGAAAGCAATCGGGAAGAAAGAGATAGTCTGAACGAAGAGAAGGCCTTTGAATCCATAAATGTTCGTATTGCTCCAGCCAAGGAGGCTGTAGGTTACAAGTCCGCGAGCACCAAACAGCATAATGATAGAGAGCGCCACAGAAAAAGGCGGTGATACCATGGGCAGCAATGCCATCAGATTAAAAAGCTTCTTTCCCTTAATAGCAAGATGGGACGAACAATATGCAAAAAGGAAGCCTATAGCAGTTGCCAAAATGCCTACAATCACAGCCAGCGTCATTGTATTTACAAAAGCCGCATAGGTTTCCCTCATGGTAAATACATTTTTATATGCCCGCCAGGATAAAGAGCCATCAAGCCCGACAAAGCTCTGCTTCACAACTTCCAAAAGCGGCCACACCACAAAAATGGCGAGCAGAATAATAATGCTCACCGATGATACTGCTACAATAGGATCTCGAAAAGTTTCTTTTGTCGTCCTGATTTCATGCATAAAATATGCAGATAGTTTCCCCACGTATTTCCCTCCCAAAATCAGCATCGCCTTTATTATGTCACAGCAGATACCATTTGATTCTTCATTCATACCATCCAATTGAAATGTAAATTTTACAAAGTCGTTACATCTCTGTTACAATTCTACCATAAAGTAGATACTATTTACACCTACTTGTGATTTAAGCATAGCTTTTAAGTGAATTCATCTTTTCCATTCATAGAACCGTTGTTTATTGATTAAATACTGCTTTTCATCTCATATTTTATTGATGCAGCGAGTACATTTATTTTATATTTTTAAAATAAATGTACGCTTTATATTGATATAGTATTACGCAAGCAGGAGCTCCCCTCATTCTATATATAAAAGGACTGCGAAAAACAGCAATCATTTCTTCGCAGTCCTTTTCTTTTACATCTATGCTGGTAATGATAATCAGTGCTTCCCTAGCGCCGCAGCGGAGCTGATACTGCTCCGGAGTGAGATTTCTCGACTCCTCTTCACCATCTCCATGGGCCGTCCGCATCATTTTCCCGTTTCCCTCCGCTCGAAATGACGAAGGAATCGAGGCAGCAGCTGTGTTATACGGTTCCTTTTGAAATGGCGATAAAGCGTCTGATGTCTGATAGACTTTCCCTACTCCTTATGGTTCCAGGGCACCAGTTTCCTCTCCAAAAACTGGAGGAACAGGTTGAAGATGAGTCCCAGCACGGAGAGGACGATGACGCCGGCCATGAGCCGTTCTGTAATCATGAGGTCGCCGTAGTGAAGAATGAGGGCGCCGATGCCCTGTTCGGCGGCGATCATTTCCGCCGCCACCAGAAGGAGGAGGGCCGTGCCGGCGGCGATACGGAGGCCGGCGAATATCATGGGAAGGGCGTAGGGCAGGACCACGTTTTTCATGGTGTAGCCCCAGCCGGCGTGGAAGCTCACGGCCACCTTGATGAGGAGGGTGTCCACGTTTTTCACGCCGGAGTAGGTGTTCATGGCCACCGGGAAGAAGACGCCCAGGGCGATGATGGTGACTTTGGATACTTCGCCGATGCCCAGCCACAGGATGAAGAGGGGGAGGAGGGCGATTTTAGGAATGGGGTAGAGGGCGTTCACGATGGGATTCGCCATGCGGTCCGCCAGGGCGGAGGTGCCGGTGACAAGGCCCACGAGAAGGCCGAAGGCGCTGCCAAGGATAAAGCCCATGAGGATGCGGTACAGGGAGGCTGCCAGGGAAACGCCGATTTCTCCGTCTTTTATCATGTCCAGGAGGGAGGAAATAATAAGGGTGGGCGGCGGCAGGAAGAGGGCGGATACCACCCCTGCCCGGCAGATGCCTTCCCAGAGAAGGAGGAGGGCAGCCACTGAAATCAGGGATACGGCGGGGCTGTAACTTTTCTGCCACCGTTTCATTTTGTTTTCAACCACATATTTATTCATCGGTTCACCTCCGTCATAGCTTCCAGGGCGTCTTTGCTGATATGTTCCCAGATGGTGCGGGTGAGGCGGTCGATTTCTTCTGCGTGTTCCGGTTTCTCCCTATCGCTCCGGGGGATGGTGATAGAGAGGATGCTCCGCACCTTGCCGGGGCGGCGGGAAAGGAGGACCACCCGGTCTGCCAGCATCACCGCTTCCTGGATATTATGGGTGACGTAGAGGGTGGTGAGCCTTGTCTTCTCCCACAGGGCTACCAGTTCCTGCTGCATGATGATGCGGGTCTGGGCGTCCAGGGCGGAAAAGGGTTCGTCCATGAGGAGAAGGTCCGGATTGATGGCCAGGGCCCGGGCAATGCCCACTCGCTGCCGCATACCGCCGGAGAGCTGGTGGGGGTAGGATTTTTCAAATCCCGTGAGGCCTACCAGGGAAATATAGTGGTCGATTCTTTCCTTCCACTCCTTTTTGGGAAGCACATGGCCTGCGTCCAGGCCGAAGGCGATGTTATCATACACATTCCGCCAGGGCATGAGTCCGGTTTCCTGGAAAACGATGGATACCCGGGGTTCGCTTTTTACATCTTCTCCTGTGAAATAGACGGATCCCGCGTCCGGCGACAGAAGGCCGGCGCAGATATTGAGGAGGGTGGACTTGCCGCAGCCCGAAGGGCCGACCAGGGCTACGAATTCTTCTTTGTGCAGCTCCAAATTGATGTCTTCCAGCACCGGCAGGGTTTTCTGCCCGTTCCGGAAGGATTTGCTTACATTTTCAATCATAACTTCCATAGATGACTCCATTTTTATATATTGGAAAAGGTTTAGGGGGTAGGGGGTGTATTAGATATCATGTGGTGCCATATAACTCCCTTTGAACCGGTCCGCCTGCTTTCGGGAATGCCGCTTATCTGCTGTCTGACCTCTTCCCTGGTGCCAAAGGAAACACTAATGTCCGGCACCATCATCCTTCGCTTCCCCTCAGGATGGTGGATGGCCGGCGGGCAGCGGTAAGGGGATAATGGCCCATTACGCAGAAAGCGCCGCTTTGTCTGCGGCGCTTTTTATTATTTCTTCATGGCTTCTTCCAGGAAGGAAGTGTTTACCACATCTTTGGCATCCAGTTTCCCGTCGATCATGCCATGGGAGGAGTACCAGTCGATTTGGGTTTTGATGTCATCAGCCATGAGCACGCCGTTTTTATCCACATAGGGCAGGCCCAGGCGGATGTCCGCTTCCGGCGTCTTTACGTACTTGGAGATGATTTTCACCACTTCGTCCAGTTTAGACGGATCCTTTTTGTCTACTACGGCGCTGTAGTACTCGTTGCAGGCTTTGTTGTAGGCTTTCATGAAACGGACGGCTGCGTCCTTGTTCTTGGCGAATTCGGGGGAGTAGAAAATGCCGCTGGTCTGGTAGGGCATGATTTCACTGACCTGGGTAATGACCTTGCCGTAGCCTTCGTTCCTGACTTTCGTAATGTTCGGTTCGTTCAGGATGCAGGCGTCAATCTGGCCGCTCTGCAGGGCTGCCATGACAGCGGACAGTTTGCCCAGGGGAACGATGGTTACATCATCCAGGGAAAGGCCTTTGGCTTCCAGCATCCGGCCCAGCATGTAATGGAAGGTGGAGCCTTTCTGGGTAATGCCTACCCGTTTGCCCTTCAGTGCTTCGATGGAAGTCAGGCCATTGTCGTATTCGGAAGAAGCGGCCAGCAGGGCGGAGGAGGAGTATCCCTTTTCTTCCCTGCCTTTATCGGCCACAATGTAAAGCTTCTGCCCTTTGGCGGCCATATTGTACAGGCCGGCCGTAATGCCGGTGGCGCCTACATCGACTTTGGAGGAAGCGGTGGCTACGGCAATGGGCTGGGCTGCATCAAACCACTGGGGATCGATGTCAATGCCCTCATCCTTGAAATAGCCCTTTTCCATGGCAATGAAAAGGGGTGCGCTGCTGGTGAGCCGGAGCATACCCAGCGTGACCTTCACCGGCTTTTTCTCACCGCCGGCGGACGTGCTTCCCGGGCCTTTGCCGCAGCCTGCAAATGACAGGGATACGGTGAGGGCCAGTATGCCTGCCAGAATCATGGCAAATACTTTTTTTAAATTCATTCTACTATTCTCCTCTCCTACTGTGGGGCATGGTGGGATACCCCGCAAAATGGGTTATTGCCTGTATTTTACTCTATTCCATGGAAAAAGCAAGGGCCCGGCGCCCGGAGGGGAGTATGTAAAAGGTTTTTAAGACTGACGGGGCTATCGCCCCCGAGGGTTCTTAGGTTTGACAGACGCTTCGCGTCTGAGGGTTGTGGTATCGCCTACGGCGATGAGTATAAAGGCTGCCTGTCGGCAGCAAGCCCATTGGGCGGTTGGTACCATACGATTTCGAAGGAAAACAGAGGCGTATTCTGCCTCTTTTAAGGGGAAGCCCCGCGCAGCAGGATAGGGGGCTACCAAGGGTGGCCAATTCCCGCCGACTGGTATTTACAGGCAGATGAGTCACTGGCGGCACTCACCAAGATTCTTCGCCTGCGGCTCAGAATGACCGTGTCCGGCGGGAAGGTCAGCACGTAACGTCCTTGCCCACCCCTGTCTAAGGGGTGGGTGGCGAGCGCCTATATACTCTCTTGCGCCCCCCTGCTTGTCAGGGGGGAGAGGGAACTGGATTCTCAGGTCGCTTAGGCTCCCCTGCAGCACGGCTATCACCGACTCACTGGATTCTCAGGTCGCTCACGCTCCCCTACGAATCCAGTTCGCTGGAGTGACTCCAGTTCCTTTGCCACCCCGCAAGCGGTGGGACAACGGGGGGAGAGAGAACCCTCTGAACCCTCGATCGGGATCGGGGGAGCTGGCTTTCT
>ERZ1034920.936-NODE-936-length-20352-cov-7.764300_pt1 | contig 20352 bp, 13 predicted proteins | sample MGYA00520688_ERZ1034920 | MGnify/ENA primary metagenome ERZ1034920 (study PRJEB33766, sample SAMN09781785) | gut metagenome | biome: gut microbiome | host: Homo sapiens | place: Madagascar | study: EMG produced TPA metagenomics assembly of the PRJNA485056 data set...
AGACCGTCACCACCGGCAAGGTCGTCGTGACCGACCCGTGGACCGCCAAGGGCATAACGGGCGCGCCGAGCGCCATGCTGGTGGGCGAGAAGGCCACCGTGAAGCCCAGCGTCTCGGGCAACCTCTCCGGCGTCACCTACAACTACGTCTGGCAGCGCAACGGCTCCTGGGCCGACGGCGACTGGGGCTCCACCGTCAAGTCGACGGGCAAGAACACCTCCGCCACGTCGTGGACCTTCTCGCCGACCAAGGCCGGCACCTACACGCTCTTTGTCGACGTGCAGTCCGGCGCCTACAAGCGCACCGTCCAGAAGACCGTGCGCGTCTCCCAGTTCGCCGTCACCGGCGTGGACTGCCCGTCCAAGGCGTCGACGGGCCAGAAGGTCACGTTCAAGGCCGTCGCCAAGGGCGGGCTGTCCGGGGCCACCTACAACTACGTCTGGCAGCGCAACGGCTCCTGGGCCGACGGCGAGTGGGGCTCCACCGTGCTGTCCACCGGCAAGATGACCTCCTCCTCGACCGGGTCGTTCACGCCGACGCGCTCGGGCACCTACACCCTCGCCGTCGACGTCAAGGTGGGCGGCGAGACCCAGACCGTCACCACCGGCAAGGTCGTCGTGACCGACCCGTGGACCGCCAAGGGCATCACGGGGGTGCCGAAAGTGGTCGGTGCCGGAGAAAAGGTCACAATGAGGCCGAATGTGACGGGCGATCTCTCGGGCGTCACCTACAACTACGTCTGGCAATACAATAATTGGAGCGAGTGGGGCTCCACCGTCAAGTCGACGGGCAAGAACACCTCCGCCACATCGTGGAGCTTTACGCCCACGAAACTCGGCACCTACACGCTCTACATCGACGTGCAGTCCGGCGCCTACAAGCGCACTGTGCAAACCACGCTTACAGTCGGCCATCAGATCATGGGGACCAGCGAGGCTTCAAAGCAGTCGATGATCAACTACCTCAAGAGCTATTGCAGCAAACCGGGCAACAGCTATCCATCGGTTTACGCCTCAAAGGGTGCGGCGACGGTGGAGGAGTTCGTTAACATCCTCTGGTCGGTCGCCGCTTCCGAGGGCGTCAGGGCGGATGTTGTTTTTTCGCAGATGATCGTCGAGACGGGCGGGCTTCAATTCGGCGGCGACGTCAAGGTCGAACAGTGCAACTTTGCGGGTATCGGAGCAACCGGCGGTGTTTCGGGCAACTCCTTCAAGGATGTGCGGGAGGGCCTGCTTGCTCAGGTGCAGCATTTGAAAGCATATGCTTCAACAGCCCCTCTCAACAATGAGAAAGTTGATCCTCGATTCGACTATGTGCAGAGGGGCTGCGCCAAGTATATCGAGGAGTTGACGGGCAAGTGGGCAGCTTCGTCCACCTATGCGGACTCAATCATCGATGTGCTCGATCAGTTGTGATAAGGGATCTATATTCTGATTGCGCGCTAACTGTCTAGGAGTCGGGAAAAAGGGAGAAGATGCTGAAATGAGGGAAATAAGCACAGCGGACAGGATCGGCAGGATCTTCGTCGCGTTCGCGATGGCTTCTTCGTTGCTGCTCGTGCCGGAGTGGGCAGTCTCCGCATACGCTGATGAGTCTGGCGTTGGGGGCGATCAGGCTGTCAAATCTCAGCGTCTCGAGAAAGAGGACTCTAGCGATCAGAGCGAGCCTTCTGCCGATAATAGTGAGAAGGTTGATGACGCTACCGAAGAGGCGGTGGGCCAATCTGGAGCAACGTCCGGTGTCGCGTCTACCGAAGCGGAGGACAATGCTGCGAGTGACGGGGGAGCGACCCCCTCTGCTGACGAGGGCGATGAGCCCGAATCCGTGACCCTTGATAACCAGGCGGCAGCTCCGACCGTCCAGGCTCCTAGAGCTCAGTCGGTAGAGAAATCCGAAGCGGCGAAAACCGAGTCGAAGGATGCTGATCAGCCGGAAGAGAAGGCGAAGCAGGAGTCCAACGAGCCTTTCAAGTTCAGCTTCAAGCTCCTTCAGAACGATCAGGCCCTCAAATCTCCCTACACCGTTCACGTGGGTACAAAAGTCCAGATCGAATCAGTGGTCTCCGGTAAAGACTCTTCCAAGGTTAAGTTCAACTACGGATGGAATTACCAGGATAAATGGGTGAGCTGGGATTCCACGATGAAGAACGGCAAGTCGGATCCCATTGCGGACACCACGTACGCTTTCACACCCAAGAAGGCTGGTTCCTATACCGTCTTCGTGGATGCGTTCCTTCCTTCTGGCAAAAAGATCACGAAGCAGCTCAAGCTGAATGTGACCGAAAGCTGGAAAGTGGACGGAATCTCCCTTTCTTCGACCAGCGTTAACGCTGGTAGTGCGGTTTCCGTCAATGTGAAGACATCCGGTGCAGATGCTTCTGTTGCGCGTTTCAACTACGGTTGGTCGTACAACGGCAGTTGGGCGGATGGCAAATGGAATTCGGTCATGTTGGCAACGGGCTCCTCAACCTCTGATCTTCAGTGGTCGTTCACGCCTAATTGGTCGGGAACGTACACCGTATTTGTCGACACATTCCGCACCGACGGATCCAAGACCACTAAAACCTATACGGTGAAGGTTAATGAAGGTTGGTCGTTCACCGGCGTGAGCGTCTCTTCGAAGTCGGTCAAACTTGGTGATTCAATCACCATGAAGGCTGCGTTGAAGGGTGGCAACACCAAAGTCGCTCGCTTTAACTTTGTTTGGAATTACGAAGGGGAGTGGGGCGAGTGGTCTTCTACCGTGCTTGAAGAGGGCGGTTATACCAGGGACAATTCCTGGTCCTTTACCCCCGCCCGCGCTGGCAAGTACATCCTCTACATCGATGCTGTGCGCACCGACGGTTCGTACACTACCAAGCAGATCACCGTAAACGTTACTTCGAATTGGAGCGCCTCGGGTTTGACCCTTACATCCAATGGCAAGGCGTTGAGCAACGGAAACGTCTCTTTGGGCAGCCCGCTTGAGGTTTCCGTTCGCATGGGGCAGAACAGCAATCTGACCGGGTTGCGTTACAACTTCGTTTGGCAGCGCGGCACCAACTGGTCCGAGTGGGATTCTCTTGCTAACGACGGCAAACTTGATTCAACTGGCAAGCACACGTACAAATTCAACAAGCGCGGGACGTATTGGGTGTACGTCGATGTCATGGGCACCGATGGCACGACGAAGACCCTGTCTGCCAAAGTAAATGTCGTGCTGCCGTACAAAGCGAGCGGCGTTTCTCTGTCCGGCGCCAAAGTGAACGTCAATGATACGGTGACGATCACGCCGAAGATCTCGGGAGATTACTCTTCTGCTAAGTTCAACTTTGGATATGCATACAACAACGAATGGGATGATTGGACTTCCACGGTAAAACGTACCGGCAAGAACACCTCTGACGATTCGTGGTCTTTCAAGCCGAATAAGTACGGCGTCTATTTGATATTCATCGATGTTGTCGCGCCTGATGGCGAAGTTCAAACCTTCAAGGCCCAATTGACGGTCAATCGAGGTTGGAATCCGGGGTCGTTCGCGATAAACAAGAGCTCGCCGCAGAAGGTGGGGACCACCCTGAACTTCACTGTTTCCGTGTCGGGTTCTCAGGCGAAATACGTAAAATACAACTTTGTTTGGATGCGAGACAATTGGGCCGACTGGTCTTCCACTTTGGTGGACACCGGAACGCGTACTGACAAAACCACCTACAGCTTCACGCCCAAGCATAGCGGCGACTATATGTTCGCGGTGGATTTTTACGATACGCGCACGGGACAGCAAGTAACCAAATACATCAACATCAGGATCAACAAGACCTGGTCGGTTAGCAAGCTCAATCTCTCGTATTCGTCTCCTTTGCGTCCGGGAGCGAGCGTTTCGTTTACTCCTGTCGTGACGGGCGACAAGTCCGGTTTGACTTACAACTACGTTTGGATGCGCGACAATTGGGCGCAATGGAATTCAACTTCCAAATCATCGGGGAAATACACGACATCCTCGACCGCCAAGATGACAATCGGCTCATCTGGCATGTACAGCTTCTATGTTGACGTTAAAGACAAAAACGGAGAAGTCGAAACGGTTCAAGTAACCCGTGTTCGAGGGTACTCGAAAGCCGATGCCATCAGCAAGATCCAAAGCAAGCTGGATAGCGGCAGCGTAGCCAGTGGAACGAGATACAACAACGCTCTTCTCGATGCGGGCGGTCAGCTTTGCGGCGGAAAGTGGACTCTTTGGTGCGCCACGTACATCTGGTGGGCGTTCTATACGACCGGATTCTCCGATCTGTGGGGAACCAGTGGAATGAACGTCGATCCCGAGTATCTTGCAGAAGAGTTCGCGAGCATGGGCCGCTGGTATGGAGGCACCTCGGGGATTCAAAGAGGCGACATTGCGTTTATGCATTACACGCCATGGCGAGGCGGGCAGTACATCACTCATGCGGCGTATGTTGTGGGGACGACAAGTTCCACCATCACCGTCATGGAAGGCAACACGCTCACGCGTCAGAAATACGCGACATACAGTCGATGGTCCTCTAACTTCGTAGGCTATGGACGTCCTGCGTACTGATGCTGAGCTGCCCTCATCGACTGCTGTCGATGAGGGCAGGAAGCGCATCGGCAAGCATGCGAGAATCGATTTCGCTGATCCCGAGATAGTGGATTTATCTCGGGATCAGCTTGCATCTGCCTGTTGCGACGCAGGGCGGGACTCTGCTGCAGGCGTTTCAACCCAGGGTGTCGATCAGGATGTTGCTTTGGGTGAGATCGGAGGCGAACCACAGGGTTCGGATAAGAACGAAATTCGAGATAGTTCTCTAAACTCGACCGAAAAAGCCGATTCCGCTCCCAGACGTAAAGAGAGAAACGAATCCTTCGATTGCATCAGGCTGATCGCTTTCGTTGGCGTTATCTTTCTGCACCTCAACGTTACTATCGACATGGCAACCAATGAGACGATGGGAAGCATCAACGCCGTCGTTCGATTCGCCGTGCCGTATTTCTTCGCTATCACGGGGTTTTTCCTGTGCAAGGCGGAGCCGTATGCGATGGGACGGGGCTTTCGCAAAGAAGTGGTGTTCGTAGCATGCTCGGTTGCCGCTTATCTGATCGCATCATATTACGGATTTTGGCAATGGCAGGGAGTGGGAACCTCCGCTCCGGCGTCGCTGTTCTTCGAATCTGACTGGGTGCCCGATTTCCTGAAATGGAATTCTTTCGGGTTCGCATACCATTTATGGTTCTTGTTCGCCCTTCTATACGGCTATGTGGTCCTCATACTTTGGAGATCCTGCCGTCTGCCCAACATCATCTTCGTTTTGCTGGGTCTGGCGATGATGGCGTATCGCATGTACCTGTTCGAATTTGGCGGAGTGGTCGACTCTTTGGCAGATCCTGCGAGTTCCTTCGTTTTTCTAGGCTTCCCCTCGTTGGCTTTTGGCATGTTGCTGAGCCTTGTCTCGAAGTGGCTATCTAAGATTCCCGCGCCGATTTCCCTTGTCGTTGTGGTGTTGGGAGCGTGGGCTTCGATCCTGGAGGCGTTGGAGTATGGACTGCAGGAGATCTATGTTGGATCTTTGATCGTGGTTTTGGGGTTGTTTGCCCTTTGCCTGAGGTGTCCTCATCCCTTCAGCAGGATCCCCGTTCTTCGTCAAGTGAAGATTCTTGCCAAATTCGGCGGCATGCCGGCGGGGATAGCCTATGTGGTGCATCTGGCGATAGTCCAGCACTTGCTTGCCGATCATCTCCTCGATCCATTGGCGGTCGATTTCAATGAGCTTCTGTTTGTCTGGGGGACGTGTGCTGCGCTATCTATAGCGATCGGTTTTGCCGTATCGTTTATTATATGGCTGCCAAAATGGGTCTGGAGGAAAATCTCGGAGAGGGGAGCGCATGATTGAAGGTGAGCGTGTCGTCGGTGCCGATGCGGCTTTCGATGATTCTAACGACAGAGCGTCCGGCAATATGTCGCTTAACGATATTCCCTGTCTGAAAAAAGCAGCGTGCTCGTCTAATGCCGTAGAGCTGGTAACGGGAATGGCTGATCAATGGTGGGATAAGCCTGCCGAATGTTTCGAGCTGCTTGGGGAAACCGATCTTCTTTCCGTTTTGCCTCGGCCTGTTCGCACCGTTGCTCTGTTCTACTTCAGCATCGGCATTGGAGGAGGGGAACGGGTTACTGCTTCGGTTGCCTCTCAGCTGGTTTCCAATGGGATGAACGTCGTGCTTTTTACGGATGTCGAGCCAACCCCCGAGGACTTCGACGTGCCCGAAACCGTTACAAGGATTGTTCTGCCCGGACAATCAAAGGGCGATTATGCGTCCCGCTGCATCGCTTTGGCTTCGGCGATAAACGAATACGAAGTCGATGCGATGGTCTACTGCCAATGGCTTAGTCACGCCCTGCCGTGGGATATGCTCCTTTGCAAGCTTCTCGACGTTTATTTCGTTGTCTATTCGCAAAGCACTATGCGGACGATGTTCTGCGAGGCAGATCCTGTCGATTTTCAGTTGTCGGTCCCGTATCGCTATCTCGATGGTTTGATCGTGCTCAGCGAAACGGATCGCGCGTTTTGGAGCATGACGGTTCCGCGAGTGTGGAAGACGTACAATCCCTGCACTTTGATTCCGGGTTCGGTGGCGCGTTCCAAGCTGGATGAGCCGATTGTTCTGTGGCTCGGTCGCCTTTCGGAGTTCGATAAGCGCCCTAGTGAGGCTTTGCGTATCATGGCGCTGGTCCATAAGAAAATGCCCGATGCGAAACTGCTGATGGTGGGTCCTGCTCCCAATGAATGGGCTCAAAAGCAACTGGAGGGTCTTGTTTCCGAGCTCGGTGCCGAGGAGTACATCCGTTTCGAAGGTCCCACCAACGACGTCGCCTCGTACTATCAAAAAGCTTCCGTTTATTTGCTCACCTCGCGCTACGAGGGTTGGTGCCTTTCTCTTGCCGAGAGCAAAGCGATGGGCGTTCCTTGCGTTTCATACAACCTCCCGTATTTGTCGTTGTTCGAGGGCTGTCGCGGCATGCTTGTCGTGCGTCAAAGAGATCGAGAGGCGGCTGCGGATGCGGTCTGCAATCTTCTTGAAGACGTCGATTTGCGCAGGAGGCTGGGCGACGACGCGTTCCTTCAGGCAAAGGAAATGGCCGATTTCGATCATTCGGCATTCTGGGACGACGTGATTGCCCGGGTGCAGGAGGGAACTCCGGCTCGGACTTGCCTCAAAGGCGAAGACCTCGTGTTCGGCACGCTGCTTGAGGGTGGTCTCGAATCCTTGGATAAGCTCACATGCCGGATAGGCGATCTTTCTCAACGCGTGAATAATCTGCAGGGATGGCTCGATTCTGCCAACGAGGAGCTATCTGTGTTGAGGCGGGAGCTGTCGGAAAGGGACGACCGTATAGAGGAGATGCGAAACTCGACAATATGGAAAGTCGGGTCTGCTGCGACTTGGCTTCCAAGGGCGATCAAAGACGGCATGAGAAAAGAATAAAAGCGGAGCAAAGGCTATTTTCCGGTCCTGCCTGATAGCGATATGGCTCGAGCGAGGTTACGAGACTGCTCGAGCCATTAGCTTTTTGTTCAGGAAGCTGTATCGAAGCTCGCTGCCCATAAACACGACTCGCTCGATGTGGCTCGCGCGCTCCTTCGCCAAAGAAAAGGCATGCGACATGCTATCGAGGTCTTGTGGGTTCTGGAAGATCAGGAGCGCATCAAGTCTGCCGGCAAAGGGTCCCGCTAAAAGGTTGTCGAGATTGCTGTCGGGCGATGTTATCGCGATGGTCTTGAACGGATCGATGCCGTTGTTGACCCGCTCCTTTTCCAGCCACTGCACGATCTTGTCGTTATTGTCTTGAGCGTTTTGATTCTCGAACTCGATGATTTCGGTTATGTTGTCGAGGTAGCTCTGAAGGTATTCGGGAAGCTTTCCGATCACGATCAATCGCTTGAAATGCTTTAACAAATCGAGGATGTCGACCCTGTTGTTCTCGTCGTTATCGAGATAGAAGATCGGCGCTCGGGAGGAAAAAAGATACGGAGACAGCGACACGGCAATGGATTCGCAATCTTGCTCAACGATCACAGCGGTTTCTCCCCATGATGCTCCAAGCGAGATGGCGAATTTCCAGGCTTCGATGCCGGTAGGGGAAAGATCGCATTCAATGCGGTCGAACTTGACGGATTCAGCGATATCGTCGAGGAGCATGTCAAGTGAGTTGTTGTCGATCTGCTCTTCGTTCCCGATCGCGATGATGCGATTGGGCATGCGGTGCTTGATTTCCTGGGCGGTGATGTCGGGAATCCTTTCCGAATCGACGGTAAGGATGCTGGCGTTCAACGCGCCTGCCAAGCCCGTTGCGATCCTGTTCTCCCTTTCCGCGTAGCAATTAGTGAGGATGACTGTTTCGAAGGGCGCGTCGACGAATTCATTCATCTTTACGGCGGTTCCAAAGTGGTCGTCTCCATATACGCATTCGCAAGATATCTGGCCTCGGTGGTCCTTTTCTTCGAGAAGGCCCAAAATGGTTTTTTCCGATTCCGCGGATCCGGGTCTTCCGCCGATCGCTCGGTAGAGCTCGCATACTTCTTGCGCGGAGCCGATCGCCCGTAGATGGCCTTTCTCTATCCAAACCGCCTTGTTGCATAGACGTTCGATTTGGTCGTTGTTGTGGGAGACGATAAGTACGGTGACGCCATGCTCTTTGATCAGAGATTGGATCCTTCTCTCGCATTTTTGCTGGAACATGAAGTCACCGACGGAAAGAACCTCATCGACGATAAGCACTTCGGGGACGATCACCGTTGCTATGGCGAACGCGATGCGCGCAACCATGCCCGAAGAGTAGTTCTTCATGGGCATGTCCAAAAAGTCGCGCACCTCCGCAAAGTCAACGATCTCGTCAAAATTCTGTTGGATGAACTTTTTCGAATATCCGAGCAGGGCGCCGTTGAGGAAGATGTTCTCGCGTGCGGTGAGTTCCATGTCGAATCCGGCGCCAAGCTCGATAAGGGGAGCGATGCTTCCGTTTACTTCGCATGTCCCCCTGGTCGGCTCGAGCACTCCGGCGATGATTTTGAGCATGGTGGATTTGCCGGATCCATTGGTTCCGAGGATCCCGAACACATCCCCCTGCTTCACTTCGAAGGAAACATCGTCCAAGGCGCGGAATTCTTTGAAGCGAAGTTCTCGACGAGAGAGGGCGATGGCGTATTCCTTCAAGCTGTTGAGCTGCTCGCTTGCGATGTTGAAGACCATAGTCACATGGTCCACTTTGATCATCGTGGGCGTATCGGAAGAGCTCTCCGGCATGGAGAGGGATCCGAGAAAAGACGTGTTGTTCGTTTCGGGCATGCCAGCTGCCTCTCTATACGTAGAGGATGAATCGCTTCTGCAGTTTTCGGAACACCAAGAACCCTACCGAAAACGTCACGACGCCAAATACCAGACAGAGCAGATTCTCGGTCAGTCCCGGCGTCTGTCCCCAGAGCACGATCTCGCGAAAATAGGTCACGTAGTGGTACATGGGGTTGAATTGCTCAATTGCCATCATCCAATCGGGAAGAATGCTGACGGGGTAGAACAGCGGCGTTGCATACGTCCAAGCGGTGATCACAACGCTCCAAAGATGGCAGACATCCCTGAAGAAAACAGCCAGTGCGGAGAGAAGCAAGCTCAATCCGGCGCTGAACAGCAAAACGTAGATAAGGAGCAGAGGAAGGAAAAGGATATTAGGCGTGGGAACGACGCGGAAGAAGATCATCACCGCCACGATGGCTATCAGCGAGAAGCAGAAGTTGACAACCGCGAACAGCACCTTTTCCAAAGGAAAGATCATCTTCTCTATGCGGATCTTTTTGATGAGGGAAGACGATTCGATGATTGAGGTCATCGCAGTGGATGTCGAATCGCTCATGACTGCAAAGAGGGTGTTTCCCAAAATGAGGTACAAAGGGAAGTTCTCGATCTCCCCGAAGCGCAGAAAGAAGCTGAACACTGCGGCTAGAACGCACATCATCAGCAGCGGGTTCAGCACGGACCACACTACGCCGAGCACGCTTCGGCGGTACTTCAGTTTGAAGTCGCGTGAAATAAGGGATGTGAGCGTAAACCAGTTCCGCTCAAATGCCTTCTTTGAAGCGGCGTCCATTGCCATATGGGTAAACCTCCAAAGATGCCTGTCGATTTCCGGCAGCTTGCCATTGCAAATTGTCCTCATGCAAGCGGAAGGTTGTCGACACCATCCTTCGATTGATCAGTAAACTTCTTAAGTATAGCGGCTGGGGAAGCGCAGTTGCCTATCGAGTTGCCTTCTCACGAAAAGGCCAGAGCGGTTACCGGCAATGTCTTTTGCCTGATGGGCGTTTTGATACTGTGCAGTTTGATTGAAAAGCCGGGAAATGCAGTATCCTTTTTTCGCATGCAAATCGAAAGCTAAGGACGGTACGTATGACTTCAGGGCAGCCGGATATCTCGTTGCTCGTTCCAATCTACAACGTGGAGCGTTACCTTTCGCAATGCTTGGATTCTGCGATCTCCCAAACCCTTCAGAATATCGAGATCGTCCTTATCAACGATGGTTCTACCGATGGTTCGCGGGATATTATCGAGCAGTATGCGGCAAAGGATCCTCGCATCAAGGTTATCGACAAGCCCAACTCCGGATACGGTTGCTCCATGAACCGTGGTCTGGATGAAGCGACGGGGAAGTATATCGGTATTCTCGAATCGGACGATTTCTTTGAGCCGGATGCGCTGGAAATGCTTTTCTCCAGCGCTGAGCGAGCGCAAGCGGACGTTGCGAAAGCGGACTTTTATTTCTACTGGTCGACGCCGAGGGAGAAAAACGTCCAGTTCAAATGGGTCGACAAAGACATGGCCGGCGTTTGCTCTCCGCTTGACTGCGAAGAGGTGTTTTTCAGGAAACCTTCCATTTGGTCTGCGATATACAGGAAAGACTTTCTTGAGGCGAACGATATTCGCTTTCTTGAAACGCCGGGGGCTTCGTATCAAGATGCCGGCTTCAACTTCAAGGTATGGGCATCGGCGCAGACGGTGGTTTTGATTGACAAACCCGTTTTGCATTATCGCCAGGACAACGAATCCTCGTCGGTGAATTCTCCTGGGAAAGTGTATTGCGTGTGCGACGAGTACGCTGAGATGCATCGCTATGTTGACGCCATGGCGGACGAAGGAAAGCGGAACGCTCTCCGGAAAATACTGGTGAGGATGCGCCACGATTCTTATATGTGGAATTACGATCGTCTCTCCGAGCCGCTTCAAAGGGAGTTTATCGAAAGGATGATAGAGGATTTCAGGAAGGATGATCAATCGGGTTTCCTCGATGCGTCTCTGCTCGATAAGCGCAAACTTGAAGACCGCAAGTTGCTTCAGGAGCATCCCGACCTGTTCCATTATCAGCATTCGACGCATGTAGAGCATGGAACCAAGCTGGCGATTAAAAAATACTATAAGGCGGGCGGCTTTCCTTATCTTGTCAAGCTGGTCGGGTTGAAGCTTAGAGGCTAGAGAGCGCATCATGGCTGCGATTTCGGTTGTGATCCCGGTTTACAATGTTCAGGATTATCTTGCGCAAAGCGTTCGGTCGGTTCGGGAGCAGTCGCTTTCGGATATCGAGATCATCTTGGTCAATGATGGGTCTACGGACGATTCTGGGCGCATCGCCGCAGAACTTGCCAGCGTAGATTCTCGCATTGTGCTCGTGAACAAGCCTAATGGCGGGCTTTCGTCCGCTCGCAATGCTGGCATCAAGGCGGCTTCGAGCGAATATGTCTGCTTTCTAGATTCCGATGATCTGATGGAGCCCGAGGCATGCTCGGTTATCGTATCGGCATTTGAACGCACCGGAGCCGATGTTGTTACTTATGGGGCGAATCTCTATCCTGAGTTTGTCGATAGCCCGTGGACGGTGAGGGTGCTAAGTCCGCGGGACGTGGAGTATCTTCGCTTCGATTCCGCATTGCTTTTCAAAGAGGCGGCGACCCCCTTTGCTTGGCGAACGGCTTGCAGGCTTGAGCAGTTAAGGCGATCGGGGCTTCTCTTTGACGAGACGTTGCCGTTTGGCGAGGACCAGGTGTTTTTGTTTCAACTGTATCCTAGGCTCGAACATGTTTCCCTTATTTCCAATAAACTCGTAAAATACCGTATGGCCCGGCCCGGCTCTTTGATGGACACGCATGTCTATGATGCGGTTCGTCTCGCAAGGGCCCATGTGGATATCGCCGAGCGTATTGTCATGGATTGGCATCATCTTGGGCTTGTAGAGGGTCGTGAAACGGAAATCCTCGATTGGCTCGCGGAATTCTCCATCTTGCGTGCTATGCAGCTCGACGAAGGGGAGCGGAATGTCGTTCTCGACTCTCTCAAGCGGGTTCTCACCGCCTGTTTTCCTGAAGCCGATCTTGTAAAGTATGCTAATGAGGATCTTGCTGGGGATTTTATCAAGGCGATTATGCTTGATGAGTCGTATCGCCGGGGCAACAAACGAAGACTTGCTGTATATAAGCATTTTCTGAAAACGGAAGGTAAGAAGTCCGTTCTGCGTAGGATTTTTGGTGCAGTGGGATCAGCTCCTATTTTTTCGCCGATGGTGCGGTTGAAAAATGCGATTTCAGGCAAAACGCGAAAAGGAGCTGATATCGAATTGCGTCGCAAAGTATGGGAAAGCAAAGATCTCGAGGATCGTACTGCTGCGGCTGCTGCGTTGGAGCGGGAATTGAAGGAAGCGTCTACAAGCTATTCTGTCGACGGGGCGACTGTTTTGGGTTAATACCAGTGGAGGATTTGCTATAGCTATGGTTGTCGAAACTTTGACGGGGTACGCATATGTGGGGTGAGTTCGTTCTCGCGGCTGCGTTTTGCCTTTTCGCATTGTATTTGCCAGGTTATCTTGCTGCGCGCAGTATTGTTAATGATCGTGCGTCTGCTTTGGCAGTGGCTCCAGTTCTCCCGTTCTTTTTCTACACATGTATTGGTCTCATATGCGGTTTTGCAGATGTTCCTTGTTCATGGGCACTATGCTTCATTCCTTTGCTTTGCATAGCGTTTGTTGCGTTTTTGATTTCTTGCTTGAGGCGCCGCGGGGGAAGGGTTGAAAAACCCTCAGGCAGCTTCAGCAATGTTCCTCTGATCTCGCGGTCGTGGTTTGTTCTTGCGGTCTACTGCTTGGTTGGTGTGGCGATAAGTATCGTTTTCTTTCTGGTTAATATCGGCGAGGCAGATTCGTTTGTTCAGGAATACGACAATGTAAGCCATCTTTCCCGGATCCAGACATTCCTGTCTTCAGGGGATTGGTCGTGCTTTGGAAATTCATTCTATCCTGATTCGGATCCGAACGATCCAGTCCCCTCGTCCGGCTTTTATCCTGCCGCATGGCATGTTCTTGTGGCAATGACGGTTGACGCGGCCGGTGTTCCGATCACCGTTGCGGTGAATGCGACGATTTTCATCGTCATCGCCATCGTCTTCTCTTCCGGGTTTTTCCTTCTGCTCAGAACTATATTTAAAGGAAACGTTAGGCTACAGCTGGCTGGCAGTCTGTGCGTATTCGCATTCGCGGCATTTCCTTGGAAGTTGTTGGTGTTTGGTCCGATCTATCCAAATCTTGTCTCCCTGTGCTTAACCCCCGTTGTGGCAGCGTGCTTCATATTTTCGACCAGCAAAGATATTCTGCCGTCGCGTCGGTTTGCCGGCTTTGCGGGTATTCTGGTCGGCTTCGGTGCGCTGATGCTCCTTCAGCCGAACACCGTATTTACGCTTGCGGTGTTTTTGGCGCCGTATTGCATTTGGAGGATCTACGTCACCGTTTCGGGTTCTGTTTCTCCTTTGCAAACAGATAAAACTCGCATTGTCGGAATTGCTGCATGCTGCGCATTCGCTTTTGCTGCTATGGCGTTATGGATGATCGCTTATCGCCTTCCTGCGCTTCAGGATCTAGTGTCTTTCGATTGGCCTGCTTTTATCGGAAGAGCTCAGGCGATTTTAAATGTTTTACTGCTTTCATTTAGGGAAACCGAACCCCAGCCTTTCCTTTCTCTTCTTGTCTGGACGGGCGTTGTCTACACGATACGCCATAGACAGTATCTGTGGATCTCGGTGTCTTTCGCTATTATGAGTGTGATGTATGTCTCCACGGCTGCGACTACTGGGGAGCTGAAGCATATCCTTACCGGCTTTTGGTATACGGACGCATTTAGAATAGGCGCCAACGCTGCTATTTTCGCGATTCCTCTTGCGACGATGGGGCTGTATACATGCGCGCGGCTGATTTGTCGTGCAATTCAGCGCCTACCGTTAGGTCGGGATTGCGCTCCTGTGTTTTCCAAGGCGGTTTCCTGCTTGGGCTGCTGCTTGATTGTGCTGGGCGCGTATTGCTTTGGGCCGGCGGCCCAAGCTTTTGGAACGGAATACAATGAAATAAAAGGCGCATATTCTGCATCGATGGAGAACGTGCTCAGTCCCGAAGAGAAGTCGTTTTTGCGGGAGGTTGCGGAGACGGTGCCGGAGGGTAGCGTGATCGTCAATGAGCCCAATGATGGCTCCGCGTACGGTTACGCTTTATTCGACTTGAATCTGTACTATCGAAGCATGAACGGATACGACAGCGAGTCTGCCACGCGGGAAAGCGAGGTTATTCGACTTGGGATCGACGATTATTCTTCTGATCCGATTGTCAGGAAAGCGGTTGATGATATTGGGGCAGCGTATTTGCTTCAACTTGATCAGGCAGATTGGGATATTAGCAATCGCTACTTGTTCTCATATGACTCGGAAGGATACAGGAGTATGTGGGCGGGTGTAGATGCTGTGGACGACAAAACGCCCGGATTTGAAATTATTCTTGCAGAAGATGATATGAGGCTGTACATAATCGCTTGATTCTTTAAAGGGGCTTTTAACGTGTGTGATCCACGATAGAAGATTGTTGCAGATCGTATTAGCGGCGCTATCTCAGTTGCTCAAACAGTTTTCCGCGGTTTCGGCGATGGTCACGACTCTTTCTTTCCTCGGTTCCGTATCGTACCGGTGACACGATCGAATAGTTTTTGTGTTGGTTTTATAAGCAGAGCGTCAATTACGATGGCGCAAAGCAGCGACAGGGCGAGTACTGCCGCAACCACGGCAAGATAGAGCGGAATGGTCGCGATTCCAGCCAGCGGCGGTAAAATGCTTTGAATCGGCAAGAGAAACATCATGTGGACCAGATAAACGCTGAACGAGTGCTCTGCAATAAAGGAAACCACCCTCGAGGGCTTGGCTGATTTGAATGCGTTAAGCAAGAAGATATAGATTCCAATCGCGAGAATCGTATAGAACGGAGATATATCGTGTATGCCTTGAGTTAACCCTTCTTGATGCATCCAAACAGTGATGACCACGCTTGCAATTGATGCAACATAGAGGATCTTTCTGGATTTTGGACTTGTGAATAAACCCTCGATGAATGCGCCAAGGAAGAATGCAAGGGCAAAACCGGAAAATAGGTATCCCCATGAAAAATCAAGCCCTAGATTCTGGGCGATGATCGTCAGTAGATTGTAGCCAAGGCCTATTCCCAAGAACACCTTTTTTGAAAAGGCTGTCATACGCGAGAAAATCGGAGCAATGAAGGCACGACGATGAGGAACCCAAACAGGGTGAAGACTAACCAGTATTCCATGGAGGAGAAGGCTCCCAAAGAGTTTTTCACGTACTCTTTGCCTATGTTAGCAATGCTTCCAAAATGCGGGTAAAGATTGTAGATGGTTCGAATTAAGAACAAGATAATGATGGGGATCATGAATCCCCGGAAACGCTTTAAGTAATACTGTTTGAGTCCCGCGTCGTCCTTTCTTTCTCGCAGATTGAACTTTCCTGAAAGCATGAAGAACAGCGCGTTTGCGGTGAAGAAGACCACTTGGCATGCTGCGAACAGAAGAAACATGGGATGCGAAGAAGTGTCAAGGGCGACGAGTGAATGAACTGCCACGACAAACGTCATCGCAACAACGCGCACAATGTCGTACACATATAGACGATTGTTTTCAGGCATATAGCTCCTTAGAAACCTAGTACGCAGTATTTTACGAAAAAACAAACAAATGCTGGGCCGCATATTTCTATCTGGACAAGGGAAGCAGTGAGCGTATGTTGGCTTGCTCTGGGTACTGTTACAATCCTGTTATCACATTGCTTTGCGTTCGTATTGGAGGAAGTTGATGAGGCTAGCCACAGCGAAAATCTTGGCTTTGATATTTGCCGGTTCGATCGTCTTGGGGTTCTCCCTGCTTGTGGCTGTTTACGCGATTCCTTCTTCCTGGATGGAGGCGATGTTCGACGAGTCCGCCCACATCCTTCAACAAGAGGGAACCTATCGGGATATCAACAGCCTTGACACTACGAGCACGCTGGATAATTTCACAACTGCGGTAATGCTCGATGAAGCTATTCACTCCGGAATCAACGATGGGGGGGGGTTGTTAATGCCGCGATGTACGTCGGGAGGCATGATGTCGAGGGCGCTGACGTAGTTGATAGCTTGCCATCGGCGGCAGACTATCCTGCGACGGAAGGATATGAGTGGTATTGGCATGGGTACTTGATCCTGTTAAAGCCTTTGCTCATCTTCTTTAATATCACAGAGATAAGGACTCTGCTCTTTCTTGTGCTAAGCCTTGCGTTGGTCGTTGGGTCATGCGTGTTGTACAAAAAGACTCACAGCCTTTTATTTCCTGCCGCTTATGTGGTATCGCTTGTCTCGGTGAATTATTTTGCAGTGGCTCAATCGCCCTCTCTCGTCTTGGTGTTTATCATTGCTGCTTTGGCGGTGATAGTGGTTTTGAGAAATGCGGATGAAGGAGATTTCGGAAATGAGAGATTTCTTCTCCCGTTCTTTTTTGCCACTGGGATAGTTGTTGCATATTTCGATTTCTTCACAACGCCCGTTGTTTCGCTTGCCTATCCGCTCATTGCTTACTGTTTGGTCAAACGCCTTTCTTTTGAAGGCTCAAGCTGGTTTCAGGTGGCTAAAACGATAATGCTGTGTTCTGCATGTTGGGTAGTTGGCTATGGTCTATTCTGGATCTCAAAGTGGCTGATCGCGACTGCAGTGCTTGGCTATGATGTCGTGGGATTGGCGATAGATCACGTCTTTCTCTGGTCCGGAACCGCTATGACGGATGAACAATCAAAACTTTTTGATGGCGCAACACCGTTGACCACGGTGTTGAAAAACTTCTCCATGATGGTGTCAGCTAAGATGCTGTTGCTACTTGTTGCTGTTCTTCTTGCGATTGCGCTTTTGTTGCGACGTCGGAGAAGTCGCGTCAATGCTAAGCAAATGCTTGCGGTTGGCGCGATTGCTCTATATCCGCTATTATGGTACTTCGTAACATCGAATCACGCCTTCTGGCATACTTTTTTGACTTTCAGGTCTCTATCAGTTCTTGTCTTCGGCGTTCTGTCAATATTTGCTTTGTTCTTCACCGCGAGAGCGGATGCATTTCGAAATGATTGCTTAGACGAAGGGGTTGCTTTCTGAAATGGATCGCGTTTTGCTCTTTCTCGTATGCTGAAGTAAAATCATGCAGTTCGAGTGGCTTCATCCTGATCAGACTGGCATCTCATGTGGTTCGACTTCGGCATAACCGTTGCGCTGTGCGCGGTGTTTCTGTACCTTCCCGGGTGCTTGCTGCTGCGCGGGGCGGGCTTCTCGTGGCTTGCCGCCATTCCGTTTGCTGCCGTGCTCGACGTGACCGCGTACAGCTTGCTGGCGATCGCCTACGTCAAGGTGGGCATCGCGAGCTCGTGGGCGACGCTCGGGATTCCCATCGCCGTCATCGGCGCGGCTTTGTTGGTCTTGAGGCTTGCCCGCTGCTGCTCGAGCCCTGCCGATCTGTTCGACTTCGTCTCGCGCGCCGATGTGGGGGAGGCGCATGGGCGCTCTCTATCCAACAGCCGATGGCTTCAGCCCTCGGCATTGGTGCTTTACGTCGTTGTCGGTATTGCCGTTTCGGCGCTTGTGTACGGCACTTCGATGGCTACCCCTGACGCATTCGTGCAGGAATACGACAATCTCCACCATCTGGGCACCACCTACAGCTATCTCCAGTGGGGCAACTGGTCCTCGCTCGAGAACACCATCTACTCGTCTCCCGCAGATGACGCGTACGATCCGTTCGGCTATTCGTCGTACTATCCCTCCGGGTGGAACTGCGTTGCCGCCATGGCCGCGCAGATCAGCGGCGTTTCGGCATCGGCCGCCAACAATGCGATGAACTTCGCCATCACGGCGTTCTTGCTGCCGATAAGCTTCCACTGCTTCATGCGCACGGCATTCGCCGATCGACCCTCGGTGGTGCCGTTCGGCGCTCTTGTCTGCACGGCGTTCACGGCGTTTCCCTGGGCGATGCTCATCTTCGGGCCGCTGTATCCCAACATGCTGGGGTTTTCACTGCTTCCCGTCCTGATGGCGGCGTTCATGGCGGTGTTCCGTATCGGAGCTCGGCGTTCGGATCGCGTCGCCATGGCGGTACTGTTCGCCTTGGGCGTTGCAAGCTGCGCTTTCACCCAGCCCAATGCGGTGTTCGCGGCCGCGGCGCTGCTCATCGCGTTTTGCGTTTCCCGCATCTCCGAGTGGGTCGATAGCCTTGGGCTTTGCCGCTCACAGCGCATCGTGCGCAAGCTGCTGCCGTGCATAGGCTTCGTCGTTTTGGCGACGGCGGTGTGGGTCGCCTTGTTCAACCTGCCCTTCCTCAAAGGCGTCACCTCGTATTACTGGCCCCCGCTCCGTTCTCCGATGGAGGCAGTGGACGATGTGCTCACCTTGTCCTACCGTCTCGACTCGCCCCAGTACGCGCTTGCCGCGCTGGTGCTCGTGGGCGCGGCGGTGACGCTGTTCCGCCGCAGGTATCTTTGGATGACCGTCTCGTGGATCTTCGTCGCGGTCATCTACATCGCGGATGCGGCGTATGACGGGACGATCAAGCAGCTGCTCTCCGGTTTCTGGTACTCCGACTCGTTGCGCGTCGCCTCTCTGAGTGCGATCGCGGCGATGCCCCTTGCCGCTTTGGGCCTTTGGGCGGTTACGAAGGCGTTGTCGGCAGCGGTGCTAAAGTCCGCGGAGGCGATCAGCCGCCGCCGTTCGTCGGCCCCTTGTCGCAGCGGGCGCTTGCGCGGTGCTGCTGCTGCCGTCGCTTCGGTGGCGATCGCGGCGCTGGCTTTTGCGATGGTGTTCCGCCCCGATGCCATCTTGTCGAGATCTTTGGACGGCACGGGTGCGTTCACCCACATGATCTCCAACCTCGACTGGATGTGCGACGCAGACCGCGACGACGTCTATGACCCCGACGAGCGTGCGTTCGTCCAAAAGGTGAAGGAGGTGCTCCCCGAGGGGGCGCTGGTGATCAACGTTCCCGACGACGGCAGCGCGTTCGCCTATGCGGCCGACGATCTCAAAGTCATGTACTGCTATCTGGGAGGATACGGGGGCGCCGACGAGAAGGGCGACAGCAAGTTCATCCGCGACGGCCTGGCCAACATCACGCGCAGCTACGGGGTCAGGCAGGCGGTGCGCGCCACCGGCGCCGAGTACGTGCTGCTGCTCGACCAGGGCGGCCAGTCGTATTCGCCGCGCGAGCGCCGCTACCTGTTCACGTATTCCGACGGCCAGAACTGGCAGGGGATCTTGTCCATCACCGACGAGACGCCGGGGTTCGAGGTCGTGCTGTCCCAGAACGACATGCGGCTCTATCGCATCACGGTGCTCGGTTGATCCTTTGCGTTCAGCTTTTGTGCTGGGCCGCTTTGAACGCCCGCAGCGTCGCCTCAGCCGTTTTTGCCCAAGAGAAGTTCTCCTTTACGCGCTCTGCGACATTGCGCCCCTGCACGGCGAGCGTTTCGGGATTATCGGATATCTGCTTCAGCGCTTCGGCTAAGGTATCGGGCCTCATATCGGACAGGATCGTCCCGAAACGCCCATCGGGGATGAGCTCGTCGGTTCCTCCGACGTCGGTGACGAGCGCGGGCGTTTCGCATGCGGCGGCTTCCAGCAGCGAGGTGGCGAACCCTTCGGATCGCGATGGGAGGCACATGAGGTCCGCCTGAGAGAGCAGGGCGGCGACGTCGGGGCGCGTCAGCCGTCCAAGCACGCGGAAGCCGTCATTCTCTGCCGCTTTAAGCTGATCAAACAAGGGTCCGTCGCCGCCGAGCGCCATCACGACCCGTTTGCCGTTCAGGGATTTGGATGCTTCCGCCATGGCCAAGACGCCCTTCTCGGGAACAAGTCGACCCACCGAGGCCACGAGGAGCACCCCTTCGGGAACGCCGAGCTCTCGGCGGAAGTCGCGATCTGATGCTTCGGACGCATACGTAT
>ERZ1034920.937-NODE-937-length-20336-cov-6.098467_pt1 | contig 20336 bp, 20 predicted proteins | sample MGYA00520688_ERZ1034920 | MGnify/ENA primary metagenome ERZ1034920 (study PRJEB33766, sample SAMN09781785) | gut metagenome | biome: gut microbiome | host: Homo sapiens | place: Madagascar | study: EMG produced TPA metagenomics assembly of the PRJNA485056 data set...
TAGTATAACCTTCGCGTTTGAAGTCAACAATAAGCGCGGAGGTTATTTTTATGCGAAAATCAACGATTAAACGGGCGTGTATAAGTTTGGGAATTATCGCCATAATACTTTTAAGCGTTTCCTGCGCGTGTTTATCTTCCGGCGGGAATACGGAAAACGCCGAATATCTGCGTATTCACGTCAGAGCGAATTCGAACTCGGAAGAAGACCAGAGGGTTAAATATCTCGTTAAAGACGGAATAGTCGAGGCTATTACGCCGCTCGTTGCCGAAATCACGAGCAAAGAAGAGGCGGTCAGGGTCATGACGGAGCAAAAAGAAAGGCTCGAAGCGATCGCCGATCGCATACTTTCAAGCCACGGATTTTCGTATAAGTGCGAAATCGTCGTAAGAAACGAGAAATTCCCGACGAGGGTATACGAGGGTGTAACGCTAAAAAGCGGCTATTACGACGCTTTGATAGTGAATCTGGGTAAAGCCGAAGGCGACAATTGGTGGTGCGTGGTGTATCCGCCGTTGTGCTTCGGTAACTCAAAACCCGTTTACCGCTCGAAAATAGCGGAAATCATCGCGAAGTTCAAAAAACGCGCAAGGTAACGAAGCCCGAAATTTTTACGGTTTCGCGGCAAAGGAGGAAAATTTTTTAATGAACGGAAAGGCAAAAGCGTTTGCTTGCGCTCTTCTCGCCGTCGCGGTGGTAGGCGCGGTCTGCGCGTCCGCGGTCGGCTCGAAACGTTATTTCGAGTCCGCTTACGGCGAAGAAGCGACGGTCGAAACCGCTGCCGTAAAACAAGGAAGCAGGGGCGACGTAGTCAAACAAATTCAGCAAAAACTAAAACGTTGGGGGTATTACGGCGGCAGCGTAGACGGTATATTCGGCTCGGCTACGAAAAAAGCGGTAATATATTTTCAGCGTAAAAACGGACTTACTCCCGACGGAATAGTCGGGGCTAAAACTCTCGCCGCGCTCGGCATATCGTCTTCGTCGACTACTACGGGGTCTTCGACTTATTCGAGTTCGGATACCAATCTTCTCGCAAGGCTCATCTACGCCGAAGCGAGGGGCGAAACCTATACGGGTAAAGTCGCGGTCGGCGCGGTGGTACTGAACAGAGTAAAATCGGCATCTTTCCCCAATACGATATCGGGCGTAATCTATCAACCTTACGCGTTCACATGCGTTTCGGACGGTCAGATAAACCTTTCGCCCGACGCGTCGGCTCTGTCGGCTGCAAAGGACGCAATGAACGGTTGGGATCCGTCTTACGGCAGTTTATACTATTATAACCCCGCCGTAGCGACGAGCAAGTGGATTTATTCGCGTAAAACCGTGGTAACCATCGGTAAACACGTGTTTGCATTGTAAGGGGGAAAATATGGATAAGAATAAAAATAACGAAAAGAACGAGCAGCGCAAAAACGCCGCCGTCGAAAAAGTCGACGAGATAATCGCGGAAAACGAACTTAAAAAAGTTACGAGCGATCAGCCTTTTACGGACGCGACGAGCGTTAAAAAGGACGCAAAGCCCGCGAGCAAAAAACAGACGATTAAAAAGAAAAAGCCCGCCGATAAGGCGAAAAATAAGGTTATAACCGACGAAAAACAGCGTACCGAAAAAGCCGAAGCGAAGTTGAAAGAACGCAAGGCTAAAAAGGCGGCGAAAGTAAAAGCAGCCAAACAAAGGCGCGAAGATAAAGCGAGATATGCGGAAGAAAAACGAAACGCGGCGAAAACGGCAAAGGCGGCTAAGATCAAAAAGGCGAAAGCCGCAAAGGTCGCAAAGCGCCGCAAGGCGGAAAGCGTAAAGGCGCTTAAAATTCAGAAACGCGAAGAACGCCTTGCCAAAAAGCAAGCCCTGAAACACGAAAGCAAAGAAGACAGGCAGAAACGCATCGCCGCCGAGAAGCAGGCGAAACTTAAAATCAGGGCGGACAAAGCCGAAAAAGCGGCTGAACTCAAAGCGCAAAAGGCAGAGAGAAAAGCCGAGAAAAATCGCGTAAAAGCCGAACGCAAAGCCGAAAAGGCAAGAGCGGTCGCGAGTAAAAAAGCCGAAAACGCCAAGGCGAAAAACGCGCGTAAGAGTCAACGGCAAAAGAATAAAAGGGGCGTCGGAGGGTGGATTGCCGCCGTCGTTTCTTTGGGTTGCGCCGTACTCGTTTTAGGCTCGCTTTTAGCCGTTCAACTTATAGGTTTTAACGGCGAACACCCCGCGATAAACGCTTCGCAGAATTCCGCGCGTAACTTCTACGATTTCGTAGGCTACGTCGACGGTATCGAAACGGATATGTCGAAGATTTTCGTTTCCACCGATAACGGCGGAAAACAAAGACTTTTGCAGGAACTTTCGGTCAAGAGTAATCTCGCCGATTCCGCGCTGTCGCAGATTCCGCTAACCGACGAATCGAAATATTATACTTCGAAATATATAAATCAGGTCGGTGATTACGCCAAATATCTCAATAACCGTCTTATAGCGGGCGAAAAACTCACCAAAGAAGACGAAGAGAACTTGCAGAAACTCTACGAGATAACCGTAGAACTGAAATCGGCTTTATCGACTTTGTCGGCAAGCATAGGCGAAAATTACGACTTTAAGAACCTGACCGAAAACAATGCGAACGACCTTATCGTAAAGAGTTTCAACGACCTTGAAAGATCTGCGGCGGACTATCCGCAGATGATTTACGACGGACCGTTTTCGGACGGACTCGAAGCGATCGAGGCCAAAGGCGTAAGCGGCGAAGAAATATCCGCGAAACGGGCGGAAGAGAATTTCCGTCGCGACTTCGAAAACTATAAAATCGAAAAAGTCGAAGTTACGGGCGAAATTCAGAACGTAAAAATCGATTGCTATAACGTACTCGGCAAAACCGAAGAGGGCGGCGACGTTTACGCGCAATATACTATAAAGGGCGGTAAACTTTTATCTTTCCTTGCTCATAAGAACTGCGCGGGCGAAGAGATAACCGAAGACGACGCCGAAAAGCGCGCCGAAGAGTTTTTAACGACTATGGGTCTTAAAAATATGACGAGAGTCTGGCGTTATACGTCGGGCGGCGTGGAATACTTCAACTACGCCTATACGAAAAACGGCTGCGTCGTTTATCCCGATCTCGTAAAACTCACCGTGTGCAGAGAAACGGGTATCGTTACGGGTATGAGCGCGGAAGAATACTATCTGAACCATACCGAAAGGGGTAAATTCGCGGCGAAGTACACTATGGAACAAGCCGAAGACAAGGCGAACGACACTCTTACGGTAACCGCTCGCAGAAAGGCGATAGTTCCGATAGGCAACGGCAAAGAAACCTGCGCCTACGAATTTGCGGGAACTTACGCGGGCGACGAATACTACGTCTTTTTGGATGCGAACACGCTTAAAGAAATAAAAATCTATAAAGTGGTCGAAACCGAAGAAGGCAGACTGTTGGTATAAAACGTTATAAAAAGCGGCGACGAAATTTTTTCGTCGCCGCTTTCGCGTTGATTGAAATTATAAAAATTTATCGAGTTCGTAATCGACCTTTTTATTGCGTTTTACTTTGGGGTGTTTATAATATTTTTCCGCGCGCGATAGCCGTATCTATTTTGCGAAGAACGCGTAAATCGTCGAGCGGGTTGCCGCTTAAAACTATCATATCCGCGCATTTGCCCTTTTCTATCGAGCCCGTTTCGTCGCCCACGCCCGCAAGTTCCGCGCTGCGTTTCGTCGCGGTGTATATCGCGAAGGCGTTGCTTACGCCGACGTATTTCCGAAATAGCAGAGTTCGCGCCAGAAATCGTATTGCGTTATCCAGGGGCAGCCTACGTCGTTGCCCAAAACCACGGGTATTCCGTTTTTTACGGCGGCTTTCGCGCAATCTATAACGCCTTCGAATACCACGTTGCCGTTGAATTGTTCAACTTCGGTAATTCCGCTTACCGAGCGGTCGAATAACGCGTACGGCAGCGCGGGGGATATTGTCGTACAGAGATACGCCCCGTTTTCTTTGAAAAGCCGTATTATCTCGTCGTCGGGTTTCGCTCCGTGTTCTATCGAATTTACGCCGTTTTCAAGGGCGATTTTTACGCCTTCGGGCGATTCGACGTGCGCGGCTACCGCATAGCCATTCTTTTTCGCCTCGTCGCATACGGCTTTAACCGTATCGGCGGACATTTTTACTTCGCCCGGAACGCCTTTTTCTTTCGCGTCCAGAACCCCGCCCGTAATCATCAACTTGATAAGGTCTACGTTTTCGGCTTCGTTGTTTTCAAGAATCCGCAACGCTTCTTCGGTCGAATCGGCGGCGATCGCGACAGAACCCGCCATGTGTCCGTCCGGAACGGAAATTCCGCGATTGGCGGCAAGTATGCGCGGACCGATTTTTTTGCCGTTTTTGATATCGTCGCGGAGTTTAGTATCGAAATCGGCAAGCCCGCCGACCGTTCTTATAGTGGTAACGCCGCTTAAAAGTTCGAGTTTTGCAAACTTCGCGACTAACTTATAGGCAATTGCCCGCGTAACGGCGGTACTCATGATTTTTTTTACGAGTTTTGCGTTGTCGCGTTGCTTTTTCCGCGGCTTGCCGTTGCCCGCAAGGTGAACGTGCATGTTTATAAGCCCCGGCATAAGGTATTTGCCGCCGAGGTCGATTATTTCGTAGCCGTTCGGTATCGGGTCGCCTTTCGGCAACACGTTCGCTATTTTTTCGCCGTCGACGAGAACGACCGCGTCGCGCGCGGTCATGTTTTCGCTTCCGTCGAGTATTTTCCCGTTTATAAGCGCGTATTTTTTCATAATGCCGTTATTATAAACCAACTCCGCGCTTTTGTCAACGATTAGCCGAAAATTTGTCCGTCGAGTTTGAGTTTTGCCTTTTCGATCGGATACTCATGCAATATAATAGCCTCGGCATTTGCGGCTGATTCGTCAAACGAATTTAAGGCATAAATAATTTTTATTTCAGCAATAAGTAAACATAATACGATATCGGCGTGAAAATTCGTTGACATATTTATGCGATAGGAGTATCATAGAGAAGTAAAGACGGATTGTCCGTCGGAGGCAGAATATGTTCAACGCAAACGTATATTTCTTTTATTTTTACTTTTTCGTCAGTCATAGTGAATAAACTACGATACTTTTGCGTTGTGTGAAAAACGAAAAAATAAAAGGCTTATCGTAGGAAACTTCGGTAAGCCTTTTTTAATGCTTACGACCCGTTCGTCAAAGGAGAGTTATTATGAAAAATTTACTCAAAAAAATGCTGGTAGCCGTTTTAGTCGGCATAACGGCGGTATCCGCCACGGTAGTTGAGACTTCGTGTAAGAAAAAAACCGATATAACCGTCGGTATATTACAAGTCGGCGACCACGACGCCTTGAATAAGTCAAGGCAAGGTTTTATCGATACGTTAAATAAATGGGCGAAATCAAAGAATAAAACCGTCAAATTCGACGCGAAAAACGCTTTAGGCGACGGGGCTAACGAATCGACTTACGCTAGAACACTCGTCGCGTCAAAACCCGATTTATTGCTCGGAATAGCGACTTCGTCGGCAAATAAACTTGCCAACAATACTACTAAAATCCCCGTACTGTTTACGGCGGTAACCGATCCCGTTTCGGCAGGTTTTTCTACTCGTTCAAACGTTACGGGTACGAGCGATATGAACCCCGTCGAGGCTCAAATATCCTTAATTAAAACGATAATACCCGATTGCAAAAAAATAGGATTTTTCTATAATATAAACGAAGTCAACTCGCAAACTCAGGTAATTATGGCGAAGAGAGTTTGCGACTCGCTGGGAATCTCGTATCCCAAGGACGATTACGTGGTTGACGTCGCGTCTAACATATCTACGGTGGCGGCGAGCATAAACGGAGTGGACGCGGTGTATATACCTACCGACAATCTGCTTGCGGCTAATATGTCGAACGTGCAAAGAAAGTTGATAAACGAAAAGAAAATTCCCGTCATCGTAGGCGAAGCGGGTATGTGCGACGTCGGCGGACTTGCCACCGTAAGCATAGATTACTATCAACTCGGCGTACAGACCGCCGAAATGGCGATAAAAATACTCGAAGGTAAAAAGCCTGCCGATATTCCGTTTGAAAATTATCAAAAAGAAACGGCAGTTCTCGTAAACGAAGAAAACGCGAGAACTATATTCGGTAACGATGCCGACGCAAAAATCGCGGCAATACGAAACTTTAAGTCCGATATGAACGCATAAATAAGGGGAATCATTTCAATGGATATTATGACTATGGTGCGAAGTTTACCGGGCGGGGTCGCGCAGGGGCTTACCTGGGGAATACTCGGTATAGCGGTGTTTATCACTTATAAAGTGCTCGATTTTGCCGACCTTACCGTAGACGGTTCGCTTGCCACGGGCGGAGCGGTCGCGGCGGTTGCGGTCGTTACGGGTATGCACCCGATACTTGCGATGCTTCTCGCTTTTCTCGCGGGCGCGGCGGCGGGGGCGGTTACCGCTCTTCTCAATACGAAACTGAAAATTCCCGCCATACTTTCGGGCATACTTACCATGACTGCGCTTTATTCGGTGAACATTCCGATTCTGCGGGCGGCAAAAGGTTCGACTTACGTAGATATTCCGCCCAAAGACGGACTGTTCGGTAAATTCGCGACTTTGGTCGGGTTAAGTCCGATAGATAATATCGACGTTTCGTGCATAATAGTTACGGCTATAATCGTAGTGCTTATAATCGCGGCGCTGTATTGGTTTTTTGGTACGGAAATAGGTTCTTCGGTAAGGGCGACGGGCAGTAACGAAAAAATGGCTCGCGCGCAGGGGATAAACACCGATTTGACGAAATTTATCGCTCTTTCTTTAAGCAACGGGCTGGCGGCTCTTGCGGGCGCGTTGATAGCGCAACTCGACGGGCAGGCGAGCCTCGATATGGCGCAGGGAACGATCGTTATCGGTCTCGCTTCGGTAATAATCGGCGAACTTATATTCGGCAACAAAACGTCGTTCTGGCTGAAACTTACGGGAGTCGTAATCGGGAGCGTGATATATAGGCTTATTTTCGTTATCGCAACCTGCGTGGGGCTCGATTCGGGATATCTCAAACTCGTTTCGTCGGTCATAGTCGTAATAACTTTGTGCGTGCCGAACGTCAAAAATTTCTTCGCGAAAAAGGGCGCGAAAAACTCACGCGACAAGAAACGTATAAGGAGTAAGAAAAATGTTAGAAATTAAAGGCGTTTCTCTCTCTTTCAATAAAGGAACGGTCAACGAAAAGCAGGCTCTTTGCGATATAAATCTCACCGTAAACGACGGCGATTTCATCACGGTTATCGGCGGCAACGGGGCGGGCAAATCGACCCTTCTGAACATTATTTCGGGTGTGTTTCCGCCCGACGGCGGCGAGATTCTTTTAAGCGGTAAAAATATTACGGGCTTAAAGGAATATAAACGTGCGAAGTATATTTCGAGAGTTTTTCAAGACCCGCTTTCGGGAACGGCGGCGAGTATGAATATCGAAGAAAATCTCGCGCTGGCAGATAGAAGAGGCAAACGCAGAGGACTTAAATGGGGAATGAAAAAGAGCGAACTCGCCGCATATAAAGAACTTCTTAAAGGGCTCGAACTCGGTCTCGAAGACAGAACGGGTCAAAAGGTAGAAACGCTTTCGGGCGGGCAAAGGCAGGCGCTTACGCTTTTAATGGCTTCGCTCAACAGCCCCGAATTGCTTCTTTTAGACGAGCATACGGCGGCGTTAGACCCCAAAACGGCTAAAAAAGTGCTTACTCTGACCGACGAAATCGTCAAAAAAGATAAACTAACCGCGTTGATGATTACGCATAATATGAACGACGCGCTCGCTTACGGCAACAGACTTATAATGATGAACGCGGGCAAAATCGTATACGACGTGAGCGGCGAAGAAAAGGCGAAACTCACGGTCAAAGATTTGCTCGAAAAATTCGAAAGTATCGGCGAACTGAACGACCGTATTCTTTTGTCCGAATAATCGGGCGTATCCCGCTTCAACGGGAGAGCATACTCCCGGAAGGGCGTTTTTGCGGGGCAGATATATAAAAATACTTAAAGACGGAAATTTTTTCCGTCTTTTTTCGTTTTAAGTTGACAACGCGCCCGCATACGGTATATAATAATCATACTGTTCAACCGATTATAACCGGTTGAAAAAGGAGAGAAAAAATGAAAGAATGTCAATTCTGCCACGGTGAAAACGCGGATAACGCCGTATTTTGCAAAAACTGCGGCAAAAGACTCGACGGAAAAGTTCTCTGTCCGTCTTGCGGAAGATACGTCGACGGCGACGGCGCGTATTGCGAATTCTGCGGCGCGAGAGTGGACGGTAAACCCGTATGCTCGTGCGGAGAAGTTATCGAAGACGGTAATTTTTGTCCGAGGTGCGGCAAACCCGTGGGCGAAATCAAGTATAAACCCGCGAACGCCGCAAGGTGCGAAGTCGCTTCCCGGAAAGGTTTCGACAAGGCTAAAAGAATTTTAGAAATCGTCGGAACTTCTGTTGCTTCTTTCGCCGTGCTTATTGCGTTTATCGCGGCGTTTTGCGTAAGAGTTACCGCTACCGCCACGGGCGACGACCTTACGGCGATAGTCGGGCAGACCGAAAGCGAGTCGATTTTCTACTACTTCGGTAAGGCGTACGCCGATATTGCGGATATTCTTGCGGGGATGCCCGAATATAACGGCGTTTACGCCACGGGGCTTTACGTTTCAACCGCGCTTAATACCGTTGTCGGAATCGCGATGCTCGTCTGCGTAACCGTCGGTACGATAATGTCGATAATAGCGTTCGTCAAGTTTATGACGCATAAAACCGACGACGGCAATCTTTGCCCCGCCGTGTTCACGGTAGTTTCGCTTATTGCGGGCGCGATCGCCTTCAAAAGCCTTAACTACGTCGACGCACGCGTGTACGGCAGCGTGAGCGGAACCGTAAAAGTCGGACTTTCGGCGGGGACCGAAGCGGGGCTTACGTTCGCCGCGTTGTTCCTGATCGGCGGAATAATCTGTAAAATAATCAAGCAGGGTAAGGATAATCTTCCCGCCAAAAAGTTGGTGTGCCGCATATTCGGCGCGGTGGGCGCGTTCTTTTGCGTAATAGCGTTGTCGTCTGCGGGCGAAGCGGCAATCGAAATGCGGGCGTATTCGTCGCCTTCGACGAGCGAAATGAATTTCTCGCCCGTTTTATTGGCGCTTACGTTTATAAGCGGACTTAAAGTTACCGATACGGCGGCAAACAAACCGAACGAATTCGGCGCACTCTATTGCGGAATGATAAGCGCGGTACTCGTTCTGATTACGATATTGTTCCTTGCGCTTACGCTTTGCGGATTCTTACGCTCGTATAAAGGTAAGTATACCGCGTGCGGAATGGTATTTTCGATAATAGCCTGCGCGTGTTCGCTCGCCGCGCTCGTGGCTTACGTCGTAGATCTGGCGAAGGTATCCGCGATTTTAGGTTCGTCGGGAATAAAATACGGCGTCGGTTCGGCTGTGTCCGTGTTCGTGCTTTCCCTTATAACGCTCGTACACTCCGTCGTTAAATTTATTTTGAGCAAACAAATCGAAAAACGAGCCGAATAAAATTTAGTATTATACACCGCCGAGCGGATCTATATGACCGCTCGGCGGTTTTTTTACTTTTCAAAAATGCATAAAACCGTATATTATTTGTATAATTGCATAAAATCAATAAATTATTAAAAAATATTCAAAAAAATCTTAAAAATATACATTAAAACGCTTGACGAAAACATTCTTAAAGCGTATAATCGTCGTCGTTACGTTACTTGAAAGGAGTTCACACAAAATGAAAAAATTATTAGCGGTACTTATTGCGGCGATTGCCGCGACGATCGGTTGTTTCTCTCTTACGGGATGTAAGAAAGAAGAAAACACCCTTATAGTTTATACCGAAGCGGGTTTTGCTCCGTTTGAATTTAAGGAAAAGGGTAAAAGGGACGTTATCGGTGTCGATATCGAAATCGCGAAATACATCGCGAATAAATACGGCTATAAATTAAAAATCGTAGACGGTAACTTCGATACCATTATTGCGGGCATTAAAGAAGACAATGCTCTCGGCATAGCGGGTATTTCATGGACGGCTTCGAGGGCTGAAAACGTCGAATTTTCTAAATTTTATTTCGGCGGAACGTTCCAGACCGTTATATATATGAAAAGTTCGAATCCCGCATTGAACGAAGACGGCGTTTTCTTGAAGTCGAACTTTAACGGTAAAGACGTTGTATATCAAAGCGGAACGACCGGTAACTCTCTCGTAAACGAAAATAAAACCGCTTGGGGCGTAAAAACCGTAAAAGGTTTTGCCGAATATGCGCTTGCGCTCGAATATCTGAAGACTTCGCCTTCTACGTATCTCGTTCTTGATTCTTACGTTGCCGCTCAATTCTGCGCTCAGAATAACGATATCGCATACGCGACGATAGAAGACGTCGCGGCGGAATCTTACGGAATCGTGGCAAAGAAGGGTAATTCCAAACTCATCGAAAAGGTAAACGACTGTATAGACGAACTCTTGCAGGAAGATGAAAACGGAAAGACACAGATAGACAAGTGGTACGATAAATTCAGCGTTATCGAACCCGAAGAATAACAATTTTTGCAATCGTGAGCCGTAAAGGCTCTCTTTTGCGTATTAAGGAAAAGATTATGGCTAAACTTTGGGCGGATTTTTACGATTGTTTTATAGACGCCAAAACCTACCTTTTGTATCTGGAAGGGCTCAGAAATACGGTATTTATCGCATTGATAGCGTGCGCTATCGGCTTTGTGATAGGTGTCGTCGTTACGGCGGTGCGAATTGCTCCTAAAACGAATCTATTCGTGCGCGTAGCCGATGCTGTGGCGAGGGTATACGTTACCGTTATACGCGGAACACCCGTCGTATTACAGTTGTTTATCGGTTATTTCGTTATTTTTGCGACGATGAAATTTTCGGGACTGCTTGGGATATCGAATACGGACGGAATACCTGTTGCGGGGCTTGTGTTCGGTATAAATTCGGGGGCGTATATGTCCGAGATATTGCGTGGCGGAATAAACTCGGTCGATTACGGTCAAACGGAAGCGGGAAGAAGTCTCGGCTTGTCCTGGTCAAAAACGTTTGTGAAAATTGTTTTACCGCAGGCTTTCAAGAGTACGATACCTACAATTTTCAACGAATTTATTACGTTACTTAAAGAAACTTCGGTTGCGGGTTACGTCGGAATTTACGAGCTTACAAAGGTAAGGGAGGATATAACGACGGCGAATATGCAATTATATATGCCGCTATTTATAATAGCCGCAATGTACCTTATTCTCGTACTATTATTGCAACAATTACAAAAACTTATCGAAAGGAGATTGACGAAAGGTGATAAACAACGATACTGACGTTTTGATTGACATACGCAATCTTTATAAGTATTTCGGTAAGTTACAAGTATTGAAAAGCGTATCATTGCAGATAAAAAAAGGTGAAAAAATCGCGATAATCGGACCGTCGGGCGGCGGCAAATCTACGTGTTTGCGGTGTATGAATCTGCTCGAAACTCCGACTTACGGCGAAATCTGGTTCGAGGGTAAACTCCTGACCCCCGTCGACCCGTATCTGCATTTCGATATGATCCGTAAGTCTAAAACTTACCGCGAATTGACGGAAAACGGCAAGAATGACGAAGAAGCGATAAAAGATATCAAGGTAAACGATTTGCTTAAAAAACGCGAAGGCGCGGAGTTCGATAAAGCGGTTAAATCGTTCTATAAAGAGCATTTTCAGGATATCAACGTAACCCGCAGAAAAATGGGAATGGTGTTTCAGCATTTCAATCTGTTCAATAATCTGACGGTTATGGGCAATATGATTCTTGCTCCCACGCAACTGAAAATAAAGAGCAAAGAAGAAGCCGAAGAAAAAGCGCATGAATTGTTGAAAAGGATAGGTCTTGACGATAAAGCGAACGAATATCCGTCAACGCTTTCGGGCGGGCAGAAACAGCGTATAGCGATCGTCCGCGCGTTAATGATGGAACCCGACGTAATGCTTTTCGACGAGCCGACTTCCGCGCTCGACCCCGAAATGGTCGCCGAAGTTTTAGAACTCATGAAAGAACTTGCCGACGACGGAATGACTATGGTCGTCGTAACTCACGAAATAGGTTTTGCGAAAGAAGTCGCTTCTAAAGTCGTGTTTATGGCGGACGGAGTGATAAAGGAAGAAGCCGACCCCGAAACGTTCTTTACTTCGCCCAAAGACGAAAGATTAAAAGAGTTTTTATCCAAAGTTTTATGATTTTACGATATTAAAAAGGCTGCGGCGGGAATTAAAATTCCCGCCGCAGCCTTTATCGTATTTATTTTTTAAGCCCTAAAATCTCGTCGGAAGAAACGTCTAAAATCTCGCAGAGATTTGCGAAAGTGTCTATCGCGGGGAATTTATCGAGCCGAACGTACTTACTCACCGTAGACGGGTTTATACCTAATTTTTCGGCAATCTCTTTTTGCGTTAAATTGCTCGATTTTATCTCTTCCCTTAATCGCGCTTGTATATCTTTCAAGTTTATCATATGAATTATTATAGCACCGAATGCCGTTTTTACTTGACAAAAGGCACACCGTGCCATTATAATATGGGTAGTAAACAAAACGATATTCAAATAGTTTACAGACGGCGTCAAGGCGAATGCCGAGATGTCAACATATACCTTCAAAAATGAACACTGTTTTCGGCAGTGTTCATTTTTCAACGTTCGTCCGTATTATGTATTGACGGAGTGCCCGCGTTTGCGTAAAATTAAGGACGGTATGGAAAAGGTAGAAACTATAGAAAAAGTCGAAACGACGAAGGCGGTCGTTTCCGATAAAGAGAAAACGAAAATAAGTTTTGCCGAATACGTCTTTATTTATATGCTCGGCGGGCTTGTGGGCAGTATTCACGAAATGCTCCTTAACCTTGTAAAAGGCAAGGGCTTTATGTTCTGCAACGGCAGTATAATAACTCCGTTCAACTTCGTTTACGGCGCGGGCGCGGTATTTATAATAATGCTTTTACATAACCGCCGTAAAATATACGAAGTGTATATTCTCGGCGCGCTCGGCGGCGGTTTTATCGAATACGTATTGTCGTTTTTAGCCGAAAAGATACTCGGCGCGGTGTTTTGGGATTATTCGAAATTGCCGCTTAACATAAACGGCAGAACGACTATCCCTATAATGCTTTTCTGGGGATTGTTGTGCGTGGCGGTGGTGTTCGGAATATATCGTCCGCTCGATAAAATTCTCAAAAAAATTTCGCCTAAAACGGCTTTGATAATCGCTATTATAATGACCGTTATTATCGTATTCGATTTGTCGCTCGTAATGCTTGCCGTATTCCGCTACGGCAGACGGGCGGCGGGCGTTGAAGCGGTAACTTTAATCGGCAGATTTGCCGACGGGGTTTTCAACGATTCGTTTATGGCGTTGAGATTTCCTACCGTAAAATTTTAACGCGTTACGAAAAACGCCGCGGGCAGTTTAACTGCCCGCGGCGTAACTTTTATATCGTTTTATTGTTTTCTGGTTTTAGCCCATTCTTTCATACGAAGGTCTTTCGAAAGAATCTTTTTGCGAAGTCTTATGCTTACGGGCGTAACTTCCACGAGTTCGTCGTCCGCGATAAATTCAAGACATTGTTCGAGCGAAAGTACGGTCGGGGGGATAAGTTTCAACGCTTCGTCGCTGCCCGAGGCTCTGCTGTTGGTAAGGTGTTTGAGTTTGCACACGTTTACGACCAGATCGTCTTCGCGGGAGTTTTCGCCGACCACTTCGCCTTCGTAAACTTTTTCGCCCGCGCCGATAAACAACGTAGAACGTTCCTGCGCGTTATATAAGCCGTATTGAGTGGTAACGCCCGTTTCGAATACCACGAGCGACCCTCTCGTTCTGCCGGGTATGTCGCCTTTGTATTCTTCGTACCCCGCAAAAACGTGGCTCATTATGCCGAAACCTTTCGTATCGGTGAGCATTTCGCTTCTGTAGCCGAAAAGGCATCTTGCGGGAATTTTGAATTGAAGTTTCGTTCCGCCTCTGTCGTCGGCAGTCATATCGACGAGTTCGCCCTTTCTCGCGCCGAGTTTGTTCATAATCGCCCCTACGTAGTCGTTGGGTACTTCCACTACGAGGTCTTCCATAGGTTCGTGGCACTTGCCGTTTATTTCCTTGAAGATTACCTTCGGGCGGGAAACCTGAAATTCGTAGCCTTCGCGGCGCATGTTTTCGATAAGTATCGAAAGGTGAAGTTCGCCTCTGCCGAACACCTTGAAGGTGTCCGCGCTGTCCGTTTCTTCGACTCTCATCGAAACGTTGGTTTCTATCTCTTTGAAAAGTCTTGCGCGTAAGTGGCGCGAAGTAACGTACTTGCCCTCTTTACCCGCGAACGGACTGTTGTTTACCATAAAATACATAGAAACGGTCGGTTCGTCGATCGCTACGAAGGGGAGTTGTTCTATGCAATCGGGCGTGCAGATCGTTTCGCCTATGTTTATTTTGTCAAGACCCGAAACGGCTATGATATCGCCCATTTTAGCGTCGGTAACTTCCACTCTTTTAAGCCCTTCGAACTGATAGAGTTTGCCTACTCTCGCGTTGGTAGTCGTCTTGTCGGTGTGTATAATCGTAACGTTTTCGGCGTCTTTTATGCTTCCGCGTACTATTCTGCCTATGCCTATACGTCCGACGTATTCGTCGTAGTCTACGTTGCAGATAATCGCCTGCAAGGGCGCGTTCATATCTCCCGTCGGGGCGGGAATTTCGGTTAAAATGGCGTCGAGCAAGGGGTTAAGATTGTCGCTCGGAACGTTTAAGTCCGCCGTCGCCCAGCCCTGTTTCGCGCTTGCGTAAATCACTTTGAAATCGAGTTGTTCGTCGTTCGCGCCGAGTTCGATAAACAAATCGATTATGCCGTCGATCGTCTGATTCACGTCGCCGCCCTTGTCGATTTTGTTTACGCATACGACGGGTTTTTTGTTGAGCGACAACGCCTTTTTAAGTACGTATCTCGTCTGCGGCATGCAGCCTTCGACCGCGTCTACGAGCAACACTACGCCGTCTACCATAGAGAGTATACGCTCTACTTCGCCGCCGAAATCGGCGTGTCCCGGAGTGTCTATTATGTTTATTTTGGTGTTTTTGTAAATAACCGCCGTGTTTTTGGCGAGGATGGTAATTCCTCTTTCTCTTTCAATATCGCCGCTGTCCATAACTCTTTCGCCGACCACTTCGTTACTGCGAAAGACGTTGTTCTGTTTCAGAAGTCCGTCGACCAAAGTCGTTTTACCGTGGTCTACGTGGGCGATAATCGCGATGTTCCTTACGTCGCTTCTCGTATCCATTGTGTACGCTCCTCAAAAAAATCGGTTATAAGTATAGCCTTTCTCTCGGATTTTGTCAAACCCTTTTATATATAATATAAAAATAAATGATACTAAAAGCATAGACATTTGCGGCGTTTTGTGCTAAAATCGGGTTATGACGAATAAACGGAAAAAGATTTTAATGATAGCGACGGGCGGCACTATCGCTTCCAAAAGCGGTAAAAACGGACTTTCGCCCGCGCTTACGACCGACGAAATACTGTCTTTTATAAACGTCGGGGATTTTTGCGACGTAAACGCCGTTCAACTGATGAATATCGACAGTACGAACGTTACGCCCGCAAGGTGGCTCGAAATTGCCGCCGCGATAAGAAACGATTACGACGATTACGACGGTTTCGTTATATGCCACGGAACGGATACGATGGCGTACACAGCCGCGGCTCTTTCGTATCTCATACAAAGAAGTCCGAAGCCGATAGTTATAACCGGATCGCAAAAACCGATAGATTTAGACGTAACGGACGCGAGGACCAATCTTTACGACGCCTTTTTATACGCCGCGGACAAACGCGCTTACGGCGTGCAGATAGTATTCGACGGCAAGGTCATAGCGGGTACGCGCGCGAAGAAAACGAGGAGCAAAAGTTACAACGCGTTTTCAAGCATAAACTACCCCTATAAGGCGGTTATCCAAGATAAAACGGTAATTTCTTACGACCGTTCGCGTAAGCCCAAAGCCCCGATTTTTTACGACAAACTCGACGGCAAAGTGGGGCTTTTCAAGATGACCCCCGGCGCGGACGCGAGAATTCTGGACAGATATTTCGAACTTTCCGACGCGGTGATAGTCGAAAGTTTCGGCGTAGGCGGGATTCCCGACGGCGAAGAATTCGATTTTTACGACGTCATCGAAAAATGGCGTAAAAAAGGCAAAATCGCAGTCATGTGTACGCAGGTCGTAAACGAAGGTAGCGACATGACCGTCTATAAGGTCGGCAAAAGCCTTAAAGAAAAGTACGGCTTTTTGGAGTCTTACGACATGACCCCCGAAGCCGTCATATGCAAACTTATGTGGATACTCGCGCTTACGAGAAAGCGCGGTGAGATAAAACGCTTGTTCTATAAAAACATAGCGCAGGATATACTTTACGGAGATTGAAATGCTTAAAAAATTCGCGAGTTATTACAAACCGCACTTAAAACTTTTCTTTATCGATTTGTTTTGCGCGTTCGTCGTATCGGTCTGTAATCTCGTTTACCCCAAAGTCGCAGGCAAAATGATAGACTCGGCAAGCCTTAACTACGTGTTGATTTGTTCGGGCGTGCTGCTGGGGATATTCCTTCTTAAAGCGGCTATGAACTACGTAATCACTTACTGGGGACACGTCGTCGGCGTAAGAATACAAGCCGATATGCGTAACGAACTGTTCGCTCACCTGCAAAAATTGCCGTTTTCATACTACGATGAAACGAAAACGGGCTCGATAATGAGCAGGCTCGTAAACGACCTTTTCGAAGTTTCCGAACTCGCTCACCACGGACCCGAAGACGTGTTTTTGTCGATAGTTTCGATAATCGGCGCGCTCATAATGATTGCGCTTATAAATCCGTGGCTCGCGCTTATAGTGCTTGCGGTTATTCCGATAATCGCGTTGATTGCCGTAAAATTAAGGCTCGAACTGATGTCGGCTTTCAAAAGGTCGAGGGAGAAAACTTCCGAGATAAACGCCGCGGTCGAAAGCGCGGTTTCGGGCATAAGGGTATCCAAAGCCTATACCGCCGAAAAACACGAACTCGAAAAATTCGGCGAAGCGAACGGGCAACTCGTCGAGGCGAGAAGTTGGCAATACAAGGCGATGAGCAGGTTTCATACCGCGATGACGCTTTTTATGGATATACTCTATCTTACGGCGTTTTTAGCGGGCGGTTTGTTTTTCTGTTACGGTATGATAACCGCTTCCGAACTTACGTCTTACGTGCTGTACGTCGCGATGCTTATCACGCCCATAAGGACGTTTATCGCTATTTTCGAGCAGATACAAGAGGGTATGACGGGTTTCAGACGCTTCCTCGAAGTAATGGAAGTAAAACCCGAAGAAGACTGCCCGAAGCCCGTCGAAGTCGGAACGCTCAAAGGCGATATAAAATTCGACGACGTGAGTTTCAGATACAAAAAGGAAACCGACGACGAAGCGCACCTTATACTCAATAATTTGTCGCTCGATATAAAGGCGGGTAAGACCGTCGCGTTGGTCGGACCGTCGGGCGGCGGCAAGACTACGCTTTGCAATCTTATCCCGAGATTTTACGATATAGATTCGGGTAAAATAACCGTAGACGGCATAGATATAAAGGATATGAGTCTGTACGACCTTCGCCGCAATATCGGCATAGTAGCGCAGGACGTATTCATTTTCGGCGGAACGATAAAAGAAAATATCGCCTACGGCGACTTTAACGCCACCGACGAGCAGATAAAGGAAGCGGCTGAAAACGCGAATATCGACGAATTTATAGAGTCGCTCGACGACGGTTACGATACGTACGTCGGCGAAAGGGGAGTCAAACTTTCGGGCGGACAAAGGCAGAGAGTGGCTATCGCAAGGGCGTTTTTGAAAAATCCGCCCGTGCTTATACTCGACGAGGCGACTTCCGCGCTCGATAACGTAACCGAAATGCAGATACAGGAAGCGCTCGAAAGACTTTCGGTCGGCAGAACGACCATAGTCGTCGCGCACAGGCTTTCTACGGTGAAAAACGCCGACGAAATAGTAGTGCTTGCCTCCGACGGAATAGAAGAGCGGGGTACTCACGACGAACTTATGCGAAAGAACGGCGTATACGCCACGCTGTATAACTATCAATTCCGCAATCTGTAAACGAAAGCCTTCCCTATCGGGGAAGGTGGCGGCGTAGCCGTCGAAAGAGGTCGTAAAAGCGCGACAATCTATAATTAAAATAATATAAGGAGCAGGAAAATGAGAATCTTTTTAATCGTTGCCGATAGTTTCGGCATAGGCGAACTCCCCGACGCCGCGAAATTCGGCGACGAAGGCAGCAATACTTTCAAAGCGTGCTACGATACGGGCATACTCGACGTTCCCACGCTCAAAAAATTAGGGCTGTTCAATATCGACGGCGTAAACTTCGGTGAAAAAGAGGCGTCGCCGATCGGCGCGTACGCAAGACTTGCCGAAAAGAGCGCGGGCAAAGATACCACTATCGGACATTGGGAAATCGCGGGCGTTATCTCGCCGTCGCCCCTTCCGACCTATCCGAACGGTTTTCCGAAAGACGTGATCGACGAATTTGAACGCCGGACGGGCAGAAAAGCGATCTGCAATAAACCGTATTCGGGGACGGAAGTCATCAAAGACTACGGCGAAGAGAGTATGCGCGACGGCTCGCTCATAGTATATACTTCCGCCGACAGCGTGTTTCAGGTCGCCGCGAACGAAAGCGTAGTTCCCGTCGAAGAACTTTACCGTTATTGCGAAATCGCAAGGGAGATTCTGACGGGTAAAAACGCCGTCGGCAGGGTTATCGCACGACCTTTTATCGGCGACGATAAAAGTAATTTTACCCGTACTTCCCGCCGTCACGACTTTTCGCTTTTGCCCCCGAAAGACACTATGCTCGACGTTCTGAAAGCGGCGGGCAAAGACGTGCTTGCAGTGGGTAAAATCTACGATATTTTCGGCGGCAGGGGTACGACCGATGCAGTGCGTACCGTCAATAATAATGACGGAATGGATAAAACCGCAGAATACCGGAAGAGAGATTTCGACGGACTGTGCTTCGTGAATCTCGTCGATTTCGATATGCTTTACGGGCACAGAAACGATGCCGTCGGTTATGCGAAAGCCCTTAACGAGTTTTCGGCTCGGTTGGACGATTTTATTTCGAAGATGCGCGACGACGACGTGCTTTTTATCACCGCAGACCATGGTTGCGACCCGTCAACGCCGTCAACCGACCATTCGAGAGAATACGTTCCGCTCCTCGTTTACGGTAAACGCGTAAAGCCCGTAAATCTCGGCACGAAACCGACTTACGCGTATATCGCAAGAACGATTTGCGATATGCTCGGAGTAGAAAACTCTCTCGCCGGCGAATCTCTCAAATCCGAACTTCTCCGATAATCCGCTCTTTCGCCAACGCTCGCAATGACGTTGTTTTGTTGCGTGTCATGTTGAGAGTAAGCGAAGTCCCCTCGGCAGGGCGCCCCTCTCCGTCGCACTACGCGCGCCACCTCTCCCGTTTCAACGGGAGAGCATACTCCCGGAAGGGTGGGCTTTTACGGAGTAAATATAAAAAACGCGATGAAAAAAATCAGAATATTAAGTCTTATAAACGCGGTCGTAACGCTCGCCACAGCGGCGGTTTACATCGTTACGACCGTCATATCCGTAAATAAATTGAACGCGCCCGTGGTCGGAGCGGATAAATTCGTTACCGAAAGAACGGCAAAACTCAACGCCGTCGCGGGGACTTTCGGGATAATTATATCGATCGCGCTAGCACTTTTAAGTTTGCTCGTAACCTATTATTCGGCTAAAATCGCGTTCGGCGGCGACGAATTTTACGGGGATAGAAAAAGCGGAATCGTATTTTTTGCCGTATTGTCGCTCGTCGCCGCGCTTATATGCCTCGCTTTAAGCCAAAGCGGCAGACTTTCGGCGTATAAAACCTGTTTGTATTGTCTGGGCGGACTTTATTGCGCTCAATTCGCGCTTCCGATCGTTGAGTTGATAATATCCGACGTAAAGAGAAAGCGGGAAATTGCGGCGGAAAACGGAGTTTGTTCGTTGCAGGCAGCAACGGTAGAAAGCGTCAAAAAAGAACTCGAAAAAGAAGCCGAAACGATCGAAAAAAAACTTTGACAAATTATCAGAAAAACGCTTGACAAACAAAAATTCATATGATATTATATACGAGCGTTGTAATTCGTTGACGGGGTGTAGCGCAGTTG
>ERZ1034920.941-NODE-941-length-20315-cov-15.975666_pt1 | contig 20315 bp, 16 predicted proteins | sample MGYA00520688_ERZ1034920 | MGnify/ENA primary metagenome ERZ1034920 (study PRJEB33766, sample SAMN09781785) | gut metagenome | biome: gut microbiome | host: Homo sapiens | place: Madagascar | study: EMG produced TPA metagenomics assembly of the PRJNA485056 data...
TTTAAGACGGTGTAATACTGTAAAACATGAAATATCCTCATAGATTAAAAATCAAGGACCACCCAAGAAAAATAGGTGGTCCTTGATTTTAGAGAGATTTTATTTTTAAAAGGAGTTAGAAATTAGCTTATTTTATTTGTTTATACCAAATGAATATTTTGTAATTTGTGTATAGTTTTCGTTTGCTTTTAATATTGTCGTAGGAAAAGTCTTGTGATTTACAGCATCGGGAAAGCCTTGAGTTTCAAGACAAAATGCTGAATTATCTCCGTATGTTGCTGAATCCTTTCCCATATTGGACATAACATCGACATAATTTGCTGTATATACATGAACACCTTTTTGAGAAGTATAGCATTTTAATGTGATTCCGCTATCAACACCCTCAGCTTCGACCGCAAGCACAAATTCTTCATCAGAATGATTCAGCACAAACATATGATCAATACCGTTTGCAAAACCAATCTGCTCGTTTTTTCTGTCAATACCATTTCCAATTAACTTGGGTTCGGTAAAATCAAACGATGTATTCTTAACGGGAGTTATCTCTCCTGTGGGATTGAGGTTTGAATTTATCGGTATGAAGAAATTTGCATTTATTTTCAGCTTGTGATTTTCTGTAACTTTACCGCTTTTATGTCCGTTAAGATTGAAATATGAATGATTGGTCAGATTACATATTGTGTCTTTGTCGGAAACTGCCGACCATTTTATCGTAAGTACATTTTCATCATCAAAGGTGTAGCGTACAAAGACCTTCATATTTCCGGGATAGCCCTCATCACCATCGGGACTATCAAGCATAAATAGAACTGTATTTGGAACTTTATCATCAACTACCGCAAGCCACACTTTGCGGCTAAAGCTGTTAAATCCGCCGTGTAGATGGTTACTCCCATTGTTTACAGGGAGCTGATAATCTTCTCCGTTAAGAGTAAACTTGCCGTAAGCAATTCTTCCGCAACATCTTCCGACAGTAGCACCGAAGTATGTTCCGTCAAATTCATAACCGTCAATGTGCTCATAGCCGAGAACTACATCTCTAATACTACCGTTTTTGTCGGGAACTTTTATCGAAACGACACTTGCGCCTAAATCACATAATGTCACGCTTGCTCCGCTGTTATTTTCTATTGTATAAAGATGAGTGTTTTCACCTTTGGATGTAGGTTCAAAATTCACTACCCTTACCTTTGACATTTTAGCACTTCCTTTACTACAGCGTCTTTATAAATTTATCAAAAGCCTTTTGTCCTTCAGGAGTTCTTTTGAATACACCTGCATCCAAAAGAACATTAAGAAACACCTTTCCTATCTCATTTTGAATTATAGAATCAATATTATTTTCATTGATTTCATCATACTGCGAAACAAATTCATTTACCCACTCGGAATGTTTGCTGATTTTCGGAATTTCACTTACATCCTTGTGATTAAGAATAGCATCCTTTAAAATAGCCATTTCATCTTTAAGCCTTGAGGGCAATACTGCAAGTCCCATAACTTCAATAAGACCGATATTTTCTTTTTTAATATGATGCAAATTCGCATGAGGATGAAATACTCCCAGAGGATGCTCTTCACTTGTAATATTATTTCTGAGAACAAGGTCAATAACAAATTTTCCATCCTTTGTAAAAGCAATCGGAGTGATAGTGTTGTGAATTTCACCGTCTGTTTCAGCAAAAATGCCAATATCTGCGTCCGTGTACGCTCTCCAACTCTTTAGAATATGAGAAGATAATGAAATAATGCTGTCCTTGTTTTTACCTGTCAATCTTACAACTGACATAGGCCACTTTACAATTCCGCACTCCACATCATCAAAGCCGTTAACAATAAACTTTCTTTCAACCTCTGCCCTATTAAGCGCAAAGCTGTATCTGCCACCCTGAAAATGTTCATGTGTAAGTATTGAACCGCCTACAATCGGCAAATCAGCATTCGAACCGATTATATAATGCGGAAACTGTGAAATAAAATCAAACAGTTTTCTGAATGTGGAATCATTGATTACCATTGGTGTATGCTCACCGTTAAATACAATACAATGTTCATTGTAATAAACATACGGAGAATATTGCATAAACCAGTTATCTCCGTCAATGGTGAGCGGAATAATTCTGTGATTATCTCTTGCAGGATGATTTACTCTTCCGGCATATCCTTCATTTTCCTTACAAAGCAAACATTTCGGATAGCCCGACTGTTTTTGAAGTTTTGCAGCTGCAATAGCTTTCGGATCTTTTTCAGGCTTTGAAAGATTTACAGTGATATCAATATCACCGTATTCGGTTGATGTTTTCCACTTTAAGTCTTTCTTAATACGATATCTTCTTATATAATCGGTATCGCAGCTGAATTTATAGTAGCTATCGGTTGCAAGTTTAGGAGAACAGCTATAATTCTGCCAAAATTCTCTTATTACTTCTGACGGTCGCTTAACAAGTGAAGCCATAAGTTTCACATCAAATAAGTCGCGATATGTTACTGTATTTTCGGGAATGATTCCTTTTTCGTATGCATAATCAAGAAGTCCCGACAAAATTTCTTCAAGAGTATCCTCGTTATCTGCTGTAAGGCAAGTACAACTGTCATCGGGTTCATCCATATGGAACAACGATAAAAGCCTATTTTGCGTGTAGATTATATCCTCTTTTTCAATAAGCCCTGTATTGATTCCGTATGAAACAAGTCTTAATATTAAGCCGTAAACGCTGTTCTTCATAAATACCGCCTCACTTACTATAGCCGTTGGGATGTGTTGAATGCCATTTCCACGCTGTTTTAATAATTGTTCCCAGATCATCATACTCAGGTTTCCAGCCAAGTACAGTTTTCGCCTTATCGCTTGACGCAATCAATACAGCAGGATCGCCGCTTCTTCTGCTTTCTTCAACAACCTTAATATCTTTCTGTGTAACCTCTTTTGCTTTTTCAATTACCTCACGGACAGAAAAACCTACACCGTTGCCAAGATTGAATATATCACTTTTACCGCCCTTCATAAGATATTCAACTGCAAGAATATGAGCCTGTGCAAGGTCAGTGACATGGATATAATCACGAATACAAGTTCCGTCAGATGTGGGATAATCAGTACCAAAAATACTTATGTGGTCACGGGTACCCTGTGCCGCTTGAAGAATAATCGGAATAAGGTGGGTTTCAGGATTATGTGCCTCACCGATTTTTCCGCTGATATGTGCTCCACATGCATTGAAATATCTGAGAGAAACATATCTTAAACCATGTGCTTTTTCAACCCAATAGAACATTCTCTCCATGGATTTTTTTGTTTCTCCGTAGCAGTTTGTCGGATTTGTCGGATCGGTTTCAAGAATAGGAGTTCTCTCAGGCTCACCGTATGTTGCCGCTGTTGATGAAAATACAATCTTATCAATTCCGTGAGCAACCATTGACTGAAGCAAAACCTTTGTGCCGTTGAGGTTATTATCATAATATTTGAGAGGGTTGGTCATACTTTCACCGACAAGTGAATTGGCTGCAAAATGAATTACAGCATCAATACCTTTTTCTTTATCAAAAACGCTGTCAATTTCACTTCTGTTTCTGAGATCACCTTTATAAAATTTTGCTTTGGGATGAACCGCCTCAATATGACCTGTTTCAAGGTTATCGAATACAACAACCTCATTACCGCTTTCAATAAGTCTGTAAACTGTATGCGAACCGATATATCCGGCACCGCCTAAAACAAGAATTTTCATTTTGTCCTCCTTAATAAAAACAAAACCTACATAATTACATTACTTTTATTCCGCCATATTTTCTCACTTTGAGAACATGGCATGAGTTTTCTCCGAAAATTTTATTTATAAATTCTTTGTAATTACTTACAAAATCATTTTTAACAAACGCCTGAATTGTACCTGCAAATCCACCGCCGTGAACACGGCACACGCCGTAATTGCGAAGAAGGCTTTCGCTGAGTGCAAGGGCTACCGAGATGTTCTGATGTTGAATATCTCTTGTTGTGTATACATTCTGAAGATACTTAAACGATGAATTACCGGATTTTTTGATTGCGTCAAGGAATTCAACAAACTTACCGTTTTCAAGTGACGAAACGGCATTTTTAACGTTATGCTCCTCATTAAAGAAATGAATTGCACGAAGTACCGGTCTGTCACCAACAGCCTCACGAATTTCGTCAAGGCGAATATAAAATTCGTTTGAATCACAATCTCTCAGATAATCTTCTCCGAGAAAATTTGCAACCTTTTTCATTTCCGAGGGAATCATAGCATAATCATCTGTAAGATCAACATGATCGCCCTTTGTGTCAACAATACAAAGACTGTAATCATATTTTTCAAATTCGGTAGGTACTTTCTTAACAATTGGCTTTGTCGGATCTTTAAAGTCAATGTTAACCATTCCTCCGACTGAACAAGCCATTTGATCCATAAGTCCGCACGGCTTTTTGAAAAATACATTTTCAGCATACTGAGAAATCTGAGCAATCTCAACTGAATTTATTTTCATGTCATTATATAAACCGGAAATAATAGTTCCGACAACTACTTCAAAAGCTGCTGACGATGAAAGTCCTGCACCAACAAGTACATCACTTGTTGCATAAGCATTGAATCCACCAATTTTGTATCCATGATCCTTAAGTCCACGAAGAACACCTCTGATGAGGCTGACTGTTGTGCCTGCCTCATCATTATTAACTTCGAGTTCATTTATATTGAGAGTAATCATATCATAACCGTCAGAAACAAATCTTACAACATCATTGTTATTCTTGGCTGACACAGCAATAGTATCAAGATTAATGGATGTTGCAAGCACCATTCCGTGCTGGTGATCTGTATGATTACCGCAAACCTCACTTCTGCCGGGAGCGCTGAATATTGCTACCTTATCGGGGCAAAAAATTGTTTCATACTGTTCAATTGCATGAACATATCTTTTTTTCTGATAATCAATCATTGATGAATCTATATATATATCAGTGAAAAGATTATCAAATTCGCCGTTTGTAATTTTTTCAATTGCTGTTTTAGTATCAATCATTTTATTTACCTGCCTTTTCCGTAACTGTAGGAAGAAACATAGAAGGCTCTGTGTTACCGCTTTCATCAAGCTGTTGTGTCATATCAATTTTGCCTTCTCTTCTTGCACCGATTGTGTTTATAACCTTCTTCATCATACCGTCATTGAGCTTATATTTCTTTCTGTAAACAACATAAGCAATAAGCATACAAACTGCCGGAACAATGCACATAAGTGTGCTGATAGATGCTACTGTTGCAAATGACTGTTCCTGACCTGGAATATACTGTGTGCTTCCAAGTGCCGCACCAATACCGAGTGCTGTAAGAGCCGCTGTAAATTTTACGATAAGCGTCTGGAGTGAGAATACAACGCCTTCATTTCTTGTTCCAAGCTTAAATTCACCGTAATCAACAACATCTGCAAGGAATACTGTTGCACAACCAAGTTCAAGACCTGTACCAAGTTTTACAATAACACCTGAGATTGATGTGAGCACAACATTGTGCGGAGCAAAAATACCTACGAACAAAAGCATTACAAGACCAAATGCCGGTAAAAGACACGCAAGAAGGAACGAAGTTTTTCTTGAAAGAAATTTTGCAACCTTAGGAAATACGATAAGACCTACAACCTCTGCGATTGATGCGCTGATCATAAATGATGACATCATTCCTGCGTTGCCGCAAACATATTTGAAATAATATGTAGCAACACCCATAATGCACTGAATGCCGATGTTGTAAAGGAAGATAAGAGTTACCGCCCAACGAAGTTGATCATTCTTGCCGATGATTGAGAAAATATCTTTAAACTTAACTTTCTTTTCCGGAACAGAATCATCTCTCTTTTTCGGAAGATTGATTACTGTAATACCGATTGTAAGAATAAATACAATTGCAATTATGATTGCAAATCTGTGATAACCTGCCTGATTTGTTGTGCCGCCGCTGAGAGCCTCAATAATTTGAACACCAAAGCCTGCAATAACAAGTGACTGACCGATACTTGCAAAGATTCTCGGAAGTACCGAAACTTTTTCTCTCTCCTCAGGATTTGAAGTGAGGTTAGGAATAATTGACCAATAAGGAATATCCATAATTGTGTAAGTCATACCCCAGAGTATGTAAGCTGCTGTTGCAAATACGCAAAGTCCAACGCCATCGAGGTGGAAGTCTGTGAATAAAACAACAAATACAATTGAATTAACCAGCGTACCTATTACAAGCCATGGAATAAATTTACCCCATCTGCTGCGTGTGTTATCAACAATCATACCCATAAACAAATCATTAAAGGCATCCCATAACTTTGCAACAAAGAACATTACGCCGATAAATACCGGGTTAACCTTGATGATGTCTGTGAAATAAATCATTGAAAATGTGGCAATCATACCATAAATCATATCTTTGCCGAGGGCACCTAAAGCAAAGGTGTATTTGATTCTACCTGGGATTTTGCCATCAAGTCTTGGTTGTGATGATGTCTGTTTCATAATTTTTCCTCCTTTTAATTTTAAATGAAACGCCGTGACAACCTGCACAAAAGATTTCGTTATTATTTAATAATAATGTTTCTTTTGTTTCTGTGTTAACTAAATTATATGTTTTGTTTCGTAAATTGTCAATAGTTTTTGGTAAACATTTTTGCTTTCTCTGTTTTTCACTAAACACGACTTGATTTTTTAGTAATATTTCACTATAATGGTAGTGAGGTGATTCAATTGGCTACAATCAGAGATGTTGCCAAAAAGGCAAATGTATCAGTAGCTACTGTTTCAAGAGTGCTTAATAACGACACTACCCTCAGCACCTCGCTTGAAACAAAGCAAAAAATATTTGCAGCAGCTAAAGAACTTAATTATGTAAAGAAAAAAAGAGTAGTTTCAACGCCAAAATGCCGAATAGGTATTCTGCAATGGTTCTCTTCCAAACAGGAAATTGAAGATAACTATTACTTTTTAATGAGGCAAGGCATTGAGGACTACTGTTCAAAAAATAATATAAGCATTGTACGAACCTTTAAAACAGACAATGACTATCAGAATGTACTCTGCGATGTTGATGGCATAGTCTGCCTCGGAAAGTTTAGTAAACAAGAAGTAAAATTACTGCATTCTTTGAATAATAAAATTGTTTTTCTTGATATGACCGTTGAAAATATTGAAATCACATCCGTATCACTCGACTTTCGTCAGGCAGTGTCCGATGCAATTAAATATCTATATGATTTAGGCCATAGAACAGTTGGCTTTATCGGAGGCATTGAACAGCTTGAGGACGGAACGATATTTCCTGATAAACGACTCAACACTTTCACAGACATTTGCGATGAACTAAACATTAAATATGATGGGTTTATTATGCAGGACAAATTTTCAACATCATCCGGTTATAAAATGATGTCAGAAATGATCAGCAAAGGGAATCTCCCCACAGCTATTTTTGCGGCAAGCGATCATATTGCAATCGGTGCAATGAGAGCTCTGCAAGAAAACGGTTACAAAATTCCTGAGGATATTTCTGTTATGGGATTTGATAACACGGAGCTTTCGGGATATACAAACCCTCCGCTCACTACGGTAAACGCGCCTGTATATGCAATGGGTATTTACGGCATTAGATTTATTTTGAATATGATGAAATCTAAAAGCACTGATTATTTTTCTCCTATGCGTGTCTATCTGCCGTGTCCAATAAAAGTTCGCAACTCATGTGCAAAACCTAAAAGTTTATAATTATTATCGTTATCAAACGATTGTATGCTATGATAAATTATAATTATAACTCCACAAATGATAGATTAAGTCGGAAGATTATAATTCCGTTAATGAATTATAATAACTAAAAATTCATTTTGCACCCCTGGTTTGCAGTTCAAAAAAAAAAAAGGCTTCCCGGCTTATCTATCTACTCAATCAGCACCGGCAAGCTCGAAGGCTTCAACAACAAGATCAAGGTCGCTAAAAGAATCGGCTACGGTTACCGTGATGATGACTTCTTTTTTACCTTGATTCGCTATCTTTCTATTTTTTCTGTCCGTTTCCCATCCCACAAAAAATCGTGATGAACCCCGATGCTACTCCCCTATTTTCATATTCACAGGGTGGTTTCAGGATTTATTCATAAAGGCAAATCGGTCGGTCGTGTCATAACAGAAAGCAAGGTTGTGACCTCCGATAACGCTGCAAAACAACTTATTGAAGTTATGGAGCTTATGGGAATAAGCTGAGTACAGCACATCTGACACGAAAATTTAAGGAGCTGTGAAGAAATGAAGTTTAAGACTTCGTTCTTCGCAGCTCCTTTGTTTTTTGCGAAATAATAATGCAATTTGAATATTGTTCAAAGCAAGCATTTGTATCACCCTACTCAATTAGCCCCAACATAACCGTTGAAAAATCGGGCAATAGAAATTTTTGCATTTTACAAATCTATTGCCCGACCTGAATTTTAAATTTTAAACTGTCAATCTTTATTTTACTAAAAGCTTAAATCTCATAATAACAACACCTAACACCACGAGGACAATGCCTGTTGCACGGTTCAGGGTTTTGGGATTGGCTTTATTGGCAAAGACGGCGGCAATTCTCGCCCATAGAAGACCTGCGCCCATTCCTGCAAAAAATGTAACTAAAATTGTAATAAATATATCCATTTAATTTCCTCTAAATATAACTAAATTAAGATTATTTTAATTTTGCCGTTTCATAAACAAAAGCCGTGAAATCAGCATTATTACCGCAGTTCCGACAAGTATCTGCAACGGGTACAAAAGTACGCTTTCACTCGGAATAATCATACTCAAAATTGTCAATGCTCCGGCAGGCGGAATATACATTTTTGTGCAGTAAACAATTGCAAGCATTATCGCCGTGGCTGTCAATGCGGCAACTGTCAACGGCAATCCGAGAGTCATATTAAGCACATATCTTGAAACCGCTCCGACAAATGCACAGACTGTTATCAGCAAAACCGTCTTTACCGGCTTGTTGCGAGCCTTATTTTTCGGACGGGAAAATTCCGTAAACGCCACAAGCAACGGCGGTGCAATTGCAAATTTAAAGCCCGACCAAATTGCGAAGAATCCCACAACGGCAACACAGATTGTTCTTACGGCTGTGTCAATCACATCGCTCTTTGCATGCAGGTTTACCGACTGAAAATCCTCTTTATCTCTTATTTTAACTTTCAAAAGAAATCTGCGGAATAATACAACCGCAATTGTCAGCAAAAATGCGGCAATCGGGTATATAAAGCTCTCGGTCTGCATCATAACGGGCAACACAATTGCCGAAATCATCGGTGCAAATGTTGTTCCCGAAAGCATAAAGAGAATTTGTGCAAATACAAATGCAATCAATATTTCAAGATAAAGCCCGACTTTTAAGTATCGGACTGTCAGCACACCCGCAACAGCGCAAATCGCAATTAACGCAATCATTCGGCTGTCATTGACTTTCCAACCTTGCTTTTGTGTAACCATATAACCAATTGCAAGTGCCGTTATTTCAGGAAAGATTATCTCCCCCTCACCCAATATTTCCGCAACAAAAGTCATTATACCGACAAGTATAAGCGTTAATACGTACGGTAATGCGTTTTTAAGTGCTTTATTAAAATTCAGTTTCCTCATTTTCTATACTTCTACCCACTTTTCAATTCAAACTAACAGCACTATTGTATCATAAATCTGTCAGCATTAACAAACAAAATTTATTAACAGATTTTTCCTTTAACAGCGTATCTGTCATTATACGTGGATATGCAGGTCTTGCAAAAAACGCTGTACATATTGGAGGTTCAGTATATGATAAAAACGGCGCAGAAATTAGCGGCGTTTTTTAAGTCACCTACGGTTTTGATATCAAAATATAAATATTTGTATAGCAAAGCCTCCTGCAACTGCTTAAATTTTACACATTACAGGATAATGGGTGTTGCACAATAACATAGATGTCATTGTACAAGTCCTTCTACTCTCTTTGGGGTAATTTTTGTTATCCCCTATCTATATTGTTTAAACTCCGAATAAAACTACGATTTTATTGCCAAAAGCCCGATAAACACTGGACTTTTGGGCATAGAAAAAACGACCTAAAAGATTGCTCTTCAAGGTCGCTCAAGGATATTAAAATTTACACATTACAGGATAATGGGTGTTGCACAATAACAAGTCCGTTATTCCCACTCGCTCCTGAAAGCCACCACTTAAACAATTTTGTATTGGTAATTTAGCACGAGTTATTTTAGTTATCTGAAATATCCATAAAATATGGACTCTCCAAATTTCTGTTGTCATTTTGTTGTCACGAATTATCGTTTCAAAGCATTTAATGATATCTTTTTTGCTAAAATCTTCGTATAGTAAAATTCAGATAATTTTTTTGATCGTTCTTGTATCTTATCATCTGACCATTCTGTATTACTACTTACAAACTCTTTTATCCATTTATACGATGATTTTTTGTACACTGTAATTTTGTCTATATATTCTAAACAATCCGCTTCTTCATTTAAGACTTGTTCTAACAAAATCAAATTTCCTATATTATTATTTTTTATATCGTTTGATTCAGGAAGTATATGTTCAATACTTCCGTCATCTTCAAAAATTTCTTTACCTTCATAATAAGAAGCAATTTTATTAACGACATACTTAGTTATCACATTATCAGAATTATTGCTTTTTTTGGTGTATGTCAAATTGATAAATTCACTTTCAAATTCTTGATATGAAACATAAATTTCATTCAACTGATTAGTTAATTTTTTTATAATATTTCTTGCTTCAATTTTATCATTGCAATTTCTTAAAGAAATTGAAAAAACAGAATAAATCTTTTCAAGTTTATTTGTGGGTTTAGAGCAAATCGCATTATAAGAAAAATGGAAATTCTCGAGCTCATAAACCATTGATTTTAGTTGTGTCAAAGTTATAATTCGTTTTTCTTTAGCTTCAATTAACGCAATTAAAGCTATTCGTACTTGCGTTATATTAAAGTAATCCGACATAACTTTAATACTTTGAACAAGTCCAAAATACTCTTTTTTATTTTGAAAATCATTTCTTTCAGGAGAAACGGTTAGAACATATATCCTTGCGGTATCTTCTATTTCTGTTAAAAATTTTTTATATCGATCTTTATTGGCTGGTTTAATAGTGGATTTAAAATCATCGTACAACTTATTTACATTAGATTTCTTATATTTAGAAATCCAAAAATAGCGGTAAAATTGCACGAAACCAACATCAACATTGCGTGCATTTAAAATATTCTTTATTGATTTCCATTTTTCTTCGGCATAATCTGCTGGTTCTGTGTCATTTACTATTTCAAAAATTTTATTTTTAATTAGATCAACGCCTGATAAATTTTTACCTTTAGCATTGAGTATCTCAAAAATCATATTTGCTTGCTTGCGCTCTTTTGTAGATATTGATACAAAGGTGGTATTCAAAACCTGATCTCTCACTGCTTTGAGAATATCAACATAGTTTAATTCATCAATATTGTCATCGCCGTATTTTTTCTTTAAAAACGCTCTAAGCTTTTCTTCACTCAAATTGTTGTAAAGGTATTCGTAAGTTTCTTTTATACACTGCTCCTCTTCAGTTGACGGCTTCTTCGTATTTGTTTTTTCTCGCTCTTGTATATAAAAAGCAAAAAATGGGTAATGAGTTTTGCTTTTTATAATCCTTACATCTTCGCCATCATCATTTTTAGTCATAATATACTTGAATATTTGCTTACTGAGTGTATCTTGATTTATTTGTAAAAAACGATCAGATAAAGCAGAAAATAATATGGTAATAGTTGTTAAGCGTTGCTGTCCGTCAACTACATCAATTTCACTCTTATCTCCCTCAAAACAATCTCCAACAAACAGCATTGTTCCAAGGAAATATTGATCGTAAATAACTTTTCCGTCACTAACAATTAAGCAATTGAGCATATCATCTAAAATTCTTTATAATTTTTTCTGTCCCAAGAATACTCTCTCTGAAATCTTGGAATAATAAATTGACGACCAGAGAGCAGTAATTCCTTTATGGTTTTATCTTGCGGTTTAATATTCATCTCTCTTTTTACCACCTTTTTGGATAAGCGATCTATCATATTGCATAACTCCTTTTTAAAATCACACAATATATTTTATCGCTACTAGTTATTTTTTATTCTACGGCAACAAGTTATATTTTCGGAATAAGCTTGTCATACCACTCGTGCGGTGGTAAATTTGAATTATATGCCGCTTCAAATAAAGAATACAGTTCTTTATTTGTTTTTCTGTTGGAAACTATTTTCTTCAATTCAGATGCCTGTAAAGGAATTATTTTCATTCTTGCAATAGACTTTGAATAGTCTTGTGAATCATAAAACAGCGTTGTTTTTCTGCTACGGAAATCAGAAATAACATTTATGTTGAGATGCAATTTCAATATAACTATTCTACAAATATATTTTGTCTATGGTATCTCATATTAATCATCATTTCGTTTGAAGGGTTATTAACATATATCTTATTTGTGTCAATATTTATTCTGGAAACATTTTCACAACTTAGTTTATTAGATATCAGAATCTTCATATTATCATCAAAAGTAATTAACCCAATATCAAAAAGCTTATCATATAATGGGGGATAATAATAGTCCGTTTTCCGAACTTAATCGTTCGTAATTTGAAGCTGAACGCCAAGGCTTAATATGGCTTGCTAATAACAAACGGTTATCATTAATTCCGGTGATTATACAATGTTCATATTTTTGTATTATCCTATCTCTGAAGATTCCTTGTCCAATTCTGGATTTTATTATCATTTCTTTTTCTGTATTTGAAATATCTAAATTTGCAATCATTTTCAGTTGTCGATCGATTATAGGATTATCATATTCTGAAGAATCAAAATCTTTTAATTTCCAGTAACCCTCACCCAATCCATATACTGAGCGAAATAAATCTTCGCTTCCTCTGTAAGATTTCGTCTGGATACAATGTCTTTGTATTGTTGCCCTTACATTATCTTTCCAATTAGGGTTAGAAAAAATATAACTCAATCGTACTTCCTTCTCAATAACATCATATATTTCATTTAGCGATCCCATACCGTTTAATTTGTTAAGTGCTGATATAATTGATGAAAGATATGTTGTTTTTTCCATTTATAGTATCACTTCCATCTTTTCAAAATCTTCGTCAGTGGCTTTTCGTAAAACCCTCATCTGTGATTCACCATTATACCACTTTTTTTCACTATGCCTTATAGCGTTAATTTGCCAGCCGCTGGTAATTATAGTTTGATGATCACTATTCCATTTTACAACATATAATGTTTTGCTAAAATTGTCTTTCATACATTTACCTATTAATTTTTACAATTTTTGTTTTATATTGTAACTTATATTTATTACCTTAGTAATGTCTATTGTTTATCAATGAGGTTTTATATGTTGTTTCAGTTGCACTCATTGTAATTCCTCCACTGATTTATTCTAACTTAATTATAAATTAAATATAGTCCATTAAATCGGATTGGATTCAAATATCTTTAAAAAACTCGGAAAGTGATACATCTAAGCCGTTTGCGATTTTTTCAATATTGACGATTGAAACATTGCGTTTACCGAGTTCAACGCTTGCAAAATAAGTTCTGTCCATACCTATTTTTTGAGCAAATTTTTCTTGACTCAATCCGGTATGACTTCTTAACTCTCGTATTCTATTACCAATTTTATCTGTAATCATAATGTACCCTCGATATTAAATTGCACATATCGCAGACTATATTTATACAGTTTAATTATATGTTTAATCCGCAAATAAGTCAACTGTTTTTAAGCAAAAACAAAAAGAGCTATCAGACTTGATGTCTGATAACTCTTAGTTTTATGTGAATATTATATTGTTGCCAAAATGTTACCATTTGGGGTTGCAAAACTCTCGAATGCCTTGTAAATATGGCGTTTTCCGAGTTTGTGTTGTTATTGTGCAAATCCCTCTACTCTCTTTGGGGTAATTTTTGTTATCCCCTATCTATATTGTTTAAACTCCGAATAAAACTACGATTTTATTGCCAAAAGCCCGATAAACACTGGACTTTTGGGCATAGAAAAAACGACCTAAAAGATTGCTCTTCAAGGTCGCTCATGGATATTAAAATTTACACATTACAGGATAATGGGTGTTGCACAATAACACCTGATATTATTCCCACTCGCTCCCTGTAAATCAATCTTAAACACATTTGTTTATGAAATTTATCAGAGAGTATCTATATTATTTGAATTATCGGTAAAGCATACGCTATCCGATTTTTTGTTGCCATATCGTTGCCACGAATGGCGGAAATTTAACGCCAAGAAGTATAGATAAGCTGTCTCTTATCAAATGCCTCTTTACCACCCTCCATTATGTCAACAATTTGCTTGTGTGTAGAATCAAGATCTATATTTCCTTGGGCTACATCAATTTTTGTTTCTCGGAACTCGACGACCAACACCCTTTCGGAATCACCAAGCACAGGAATATTTGCATTATGTGTGGCAAATATAAACTGCATATAGGGTTTTTTCTGTTTAATAGCGGTAATGACTTCGTCATAGATTACCTTATTATCAAGATCATCTTCCGGTTGATCGATGAAGATAATATCATTATCATCTTGTGTCAATATAAACAGTATAAGAGCCGATGCTCGTTGTCCAATAGAGTGTTGTCGCAACAGTTTTCCGTGGTAATAAATATCAACTTTGTTTTCGACTTGTCTGCTCAACAATTCTTCATATTGATTGCGAAGTTTATCTTCCAATTTTACATATTCGCCGGAAGTAACAATGCTTTTCAGCTTGTTACCATCACAAATAATCCAATCTTCTATAATCGCCGCATAATCAGTAAAGGCATCACTAATTGCTTGATATTTAGCGTCTGATATTCCCGTTCCCTTGAAATCATTTTTCAGTTGAGACTTGAAGCCCTCACGATCACCTTTGAATGTGATTTCAATTCTTAGTTCGGTTTGTTTTTGATTAATACGTTCGGTTTCAGCCTTATAATCGTTATAGGTCATCGACAGAGCATCATTACGCTTTCTTATTGCCTTAGTAAATGATGCTTCTATTTTTGATTTGGATGATGCTTCTTCGCTTAATTGCTTCAGTTTTTCTTTGGTTTTTTGCAACTCAGCAGTCATCCTGACAAAACTATCAACATCCAAAGTCTCGTCTTTGATATCTCTTTTGATTTCAGCGAATTCATCTGCCAAACTATCGGTTCGCTCTTTCAGATGGGATATGATGTCTTTCATACAACTGCATTGTTTTTCAATTTCTGCAATGCAAGAACCAATTTGTGTGAGTTGAGCGTCTATTAGCGACAATACCGCAGAAACATCATCAAGTATGTCTTTATTAAAGTCACTACTGTATCCGTCCAAAGCGTTTGATGCGACAGCGTTCTTTGAAAAAGCATTACGAATATCACGCAAAATAGCATCTATTCTATTTTTTACCGCATCAAGTTTTGTGGTGTCTGTAGCGTATCCACTTTGTTTTTTTAGTTTTTCCGCCACACCTTTTTCTTCAAAAATCGAGAGTTTATGCTCAAGTTCGGTTTGCAGTGTTGTAACTTCGGTCATTTGCTGTGGAATTTTGCTCACATCTAGCAACCGTTCTACTGTTCTGACCAATTCATTCACATACCTATCCAAATTAGAGGGTTTACCAATTCTGCCACTAATCAATTTTTCCAACAGACCATTTTCGTGATCTGCACTACCGGATAGATCTTTTTGACCAAAATATTGAACTCCGTCGAACAAACTGATCGGATTTATATTTAAGTCATTATCATTCTCGTCAAGAACACTTATCCGTTCTCCGAATATTCGACTGACAGAATATCGCTTGCCGTGTTTGTCTATTACACTTAATGTTGCTTTTCCGCCGGAACCAAAGACATTTTTAACGAGAGATTCTTTATATTCTTTGTCCATTTGAACTGGGAGTCCCAAAACATATCGGACAACTTCTAAAACAGAGGATTTTCCACTGCCCCTTATGCCAATAAGTGTGTTCAGCTCACAAGAAAACATTATTGTTTGTCCATCAAACTTTCCACCTTGAAATGATATTGACTCTATAAAACCGTGCTTATTATCGGGGATGTTTTCACTAACTCTGTCTCTATAATCTTGTAATGCAAATTTAATTGCAGAATATGAATATTCACCAACTTTCAAATATGTACATTTATCCCCCTTGCCTATATCTGTAATGGTTTTAGGATCAGAACCCTCGACGAGAGCGGGCAAATAACCGCAACATTTTTCAAATTGATTGAGATGATCACGAGTTCTGGATTTTTGCAAACCAAGAACACGGTTTTTAAAGGGAGCAAATCCTGCCAAAGATTCAAGTAATCCACCCTTACATTCACTAAAAAGACCACTATTTTGATCTACATGAGCAAATATTATAAAATAGTCTCGCCCATAAGCATCTAACTTCTCAAAAACATTTTTTAAGTCATACACGCTTTTCGTATTACGGTTTTCAGGATTATGTACGGTAGCAAATGCGGCTGTCAAAAATGTTTGAATATGGTTGTTTCCACCCTCAAGCCATTCATCCGGATTAAACACAATGAGTGTGTGAATACCGTTTGCCCCTTCTTTGACGGTTAACTCCACTCCCGGTAAAATGAAGATATCCTGCTTTTTTGCAGCCTTACGAATAGCCTTATATTCATTGATATCAAATTTATTATGATTTGTAATTACACCGACACTTATATTGGCTTCTTTTAGTGCAGAAACATAATCGTTTACGAAAGAATTCGGTTCACCAGTATATGTGAACTCCTTATCCTTGTTTGTATGTAGGTGAAAATCAGAGCGGACATACTGCAATCCATTTTCAAACATCGAACCACCTTGTTCCTTTTACTTAATTTTATTCAAATATTTTCCTCACTGCGATATTAAGTAACGCTTCCAGTTCACAAACATTCGCATTAGCGTTAGTTTTAAAAGCATTATGTATATTTTTAGAATACTCAGCTATTTTTTTGTGTAGTTGATTATTCGAATCAAATTTTGGAATGGCTAAGTATTTCAATACATCAATTCCTCTATTAGTTGATATAGCATACCCATCAATAACATTAACAATATCTGTAGCGTTAATTATACCGCAAACATAATGTGCTTCATCAATATTGTTTAAGCCAAGCATAAGAACTTTCGAATCAACAACTATCGTTTTATCTTCACTAAATAAGTTCTTGTCAGCATCTGGAATAGATTCAAGATATGAACCAACTACAACGGCCGACATACTTCCAGTCTGCTCTTTCCATAACACTTTATACGGAGCATATGTGTATTCACCGATATTATCTAAACGGTAATACGGTTGCGTGTTTGCATTAAAGAATTTTCCATTTTGAATTCGACTTGCTAACAATTCATCATGATAGTAATATAACCAATCATTAGTTTTAGGAGCCGTTTTTGCGAGTTCTTTGACAGGAATACCATATTTATATTTTGCTGTATGTGGCACTAAAATGAACTCATTAGATTTTACCTGCCATTTAGCTATATTTCTACCGCCAAGCATGGGGAAAATATAAGTTTCCTCAACTTTTTCCTTATGAACACCTTTTTTAAGAAAATCCTTGCGGCGTTGTCTTTCTATGCAATTTTCTATAAGCATAAGACCATCACGACTTTTAATAGGCTTCTTTAAAAGATATATTCCTTTTGCACCAGCAGGTTCTATACCTTTTCTTCCACTATAATAGCGTGGTTTTGAGGAATCAAGAACTTTATTGGCAAATTCCATATCAGGCAAAGTCAACCAAGAGGATTGTTTGTCGTTGCCATCGACGGGTTGCGCTGAAAGAATATCAAAACGCAGTTTTTTTTCTGCTTCATTCCATTTTGCGTGAGAATCAATAGGTGATTTTTTACCAATTTGCTTCCATACTTTATAAGTGTTCATTGGATATTCCATTTCAACACCTTTAGTAATTTTGAGCGCAATAGTAGGAATGGTAAATAACCTAACATTGGAAAAGTCATCAACTGCATCAACCTTAAATGGAATATTTTGCCCAAATCTAGTAATAGAGAATTTTCTAAATCCTTCGCCACCCTTGGTCGATTTTAAGAAAGATGCTGGCAATAAAAATACCATATTTCCGTGATTTTTTAAATATTTATCAACTGCAACATACGTCACAGCCATTCCAAAATCGTCGTGTGTTGTTTTCTTGTCATAAGCATTTTTTTCAAAGATACTATAACTCTTCCAAATTTCTAGCGTTCCTTCACGGTAACTTTTACTCATTGATTTCCAGGCGATCCAAGGCGGATTGCCTACAACAAAGTCAAACTTATTTCCGATAAGTATCGGAGCAAAACTGTTACGCAAGATAATAGGCCAGAACGAGTCGTTGCCTGCTCTATGCAAAGTATATAGTCTGCCAAAGAGTTCTTCTATAACAGTTTTATACTGGGCATCAACTAATCGGTTCTCAACTATGTTCCAGAAAACTTCAAAATCGCACTTATCATCAATACTCTTACTTAAAATTTTGAGAAACTCGCTCGCACAACTATAATCTTCAAACTTCGGAATCTGGAATTTACCTACAGATGTATCGATTGATAATGTTAATTCACTTTCTTCAGTATAAACGACTGGTGAAAGTATCGAATCTGCAATATAAATCGGAATATCAATAGGATCGGCAAAGTTCTCGAATACTGCATCATCGCAGGAAGAAAAGACAGCGAGAATATAGTTTGCTTTTGCAGAAACTACAGAAATGGGATTTATATCAAAGCCAATGACATTATGTGTAATCTTATCAATATCATCTCTGGAGAGTTTACCATCTAATTTTGAAACTATACGTTTAATGGCGTGAGTTAAAAATGTTCCAGAACCTGCGGTAGGATCGACTAATGTTTTTTCAATATTTCCTTCATATCCAACCAAATCGAGAGCGTGTTCTACTATCCAATCTGGCGAAAAATATTCTCCCATCAAATGGCGCATTTCTGCGGGAATCAATTCCATATAAACTTCTTGTAGAATATCTTGGATTTCTTCAGGTTTTAGAATATAAGTACTTAGATCAAATTGATTAACTACATCAAGTATATTGTTAATTACTGTGGTGTCAAACTTGTTTTCTGAACAAGTATAGGTAAACCATTCCATAAAATGTGATTCAAAGAAGTTATTTACTAACGACTCATACTTATTAAGCTCACCATCAAAGAGTTTATCAATCTGAGGCTTTGTCAGACTCTCAACTTTAAATGTTGGGCTCACAAGTTGTGCAAGGAAAGAGTATATTAATAACTTCAAAAACATATTAAAAAATGTTTGAAGCGCAAATAAATAAACTTTACTATCAATGGTTACCGTATCACTATACCCGTATGTTTCTTTTATTACTGAGGAAACTTCCGTAAAAGAAGTAGCCTCGTCATCATCTCCGTACATTGTTCCAAAAACACGATCCCATTCCTTATACAATGTACGAACACGAGTACTGCCATTTAAATTGTTAAGATTAAATTGTAGCTCATCATAGATCGTTTTAATACTCTTGCGTACGAAAGCACTTCTAGGATTGATGATAGAAATAAGATTTTTCTTGTTTAAGGCGATTTTATCTTGCTGCTTTAAAAGTAATACTAAACGTTTCAATCCGGGAGCAAAATCCTTAACCTCATAAATAAAAGAAACTGATAAACTCGCATTAATATCAATTTTCAATTTATCCGTATTAATCTTGTGAGAAGTGTGAGACGGCATAAAACGAGCAAAAATAAAGGAGTCTCCATCGAAGCCTACTCCGATACTGTTCAACAACTTAGATTTTATTGTCTCCGGAGTGTCAGTGTTAGAGACTCCAGAATTACTGATAATATAATCATACAATCCGTGGTCTTTTTCATTCCTACCGTATAAAGCCTCTTTGATTCCGTTTGCGGTTTGAAAATATTTGAGTTTCTTTAATTCAAACGAAATGTTCTGGAAAGTTGCATCAGTTCTTCCGCCAGCCAAAAGATTATTTTCGCTTTTATACTGGCTTACCATTGTAGGATTAACTTTCTCCAATAAGGGTTTCACAATGTCTGAATGAAAGTGGATTTTTATATCATCTTCTGTATTAAAATTATTGAGCTTAAACGCTTTTTCAAGTTTGTTTAGTTCCATAACACAACCTCCATTTTAAAAAATTATATCATAAAATAGCTTAT
>ERZ1034920.945-NODE-945-length-20209-cov-5.852337_pt1 | contig 20209 bp, 23 predicted proteins | sample MGYA00520688_ERZ1034920 | MGnify/ENA primary metagenome ERZ1034920 (study PRJEB33766, sample SAMN09781785) | gut metagenome | biome: gut microbiome | host: Homo sapiens | place: Madagascar | study: EMG produced TPA metagenomics assembly of the PRJNA485056 data set...
CTTATAGAAAGCGACGAAGAAAAAACGGCGTATCTTCGCGGCGCGTTTTCGGGCGGCGGCAGCGCGACTTTACCCAAAAGCGACGGAAGTTCTTCTACGGGCTATCATCTCGAATTCGTGTTCGGCGATTACGTATCCGCAACCGACGTATGCGAAATTTTAAGCGAACTATACTTTCTGCCCAAACTTATTCAACGCAAAGAAGCATTCATAGTGTACCTTAAAACCCGCGACGAAATTTCGGATTTTCTCGCCCTGCTCGGCGCGCAGAAAGCCGTTCTGAAACTTGCCGAACTTACCGTCGAAAAGGATATGAACAACAACTATAATCGACAACTCAACTGCGAAATGTCCAATATGAGCAAACAAATCGACGCGTCGGTAAAACAGATACGCGCAATCGAAAAAATCAACGAAGCGATAGGCTTGACTTCGCTCCCCCTTCCCTTAAAAACGGTCGCGGAAGCAAGAATAAAGCATAAGGGCAGCACGCTCGTCGAACTCGCAGAAATTTTAGGAATCTCGAAGAGTTGCTTAAACCACCGCTTACGCAAGATAGTCGACCTTGCCGAAAACTTATAATTCGGTCTTAGCCTTCATTATTGAGAATAAGCAACGTAACCGGCAAAAAAAACCGCGGGGCGGAAAATCGAAAGATTTTCCGCCCCGCGTGCTTATTTAATATACTTTACAGATATTTTTTCAGATCGTCTACGCGGTCGAGCCTTTCCCACGGGAATTCGGGGCGACCGAAATGTCCGTAAGCCGCAGTCGCTTCGTAAATGGGTCTGCGCAAATCGAGCGTTTTGATTATAGAATACGGACGCATATCGAACTCTTTCGCGATGATGTCGGCGATTTTTTCGTCCGAAAGTTTGCCCGTGCCCTTCGTGTTTACGAACAGCGAAACGGGGCGCGCCACGCCTATCGCGTAAGCGACTTCCAGAGTACATTCGTCGGCAAGCCCCGCCGCCACTACGTTTTTACAGATATATCTCGCGAAGTAAGCCGCGCTTCTGTCGACCTTGGTCGGGTCTTTACCCGAAAACGCTCCGCCGCCGTGCGAACAACTTCCGCCGTACGTATCTACGATAATCTTTCTTCCCGTCAAGCCGCTGTCGCCGTGCGGACCGCCTATCTCGAATCTGCCCGTCGGGTTAATGTATATCTTCGTGTTTTCGTCCATAAGATTGTCGGGCAAAACCGCGCGGATAACGAGTTTTTCAACGTCTTTACGGAGTTGCTCGGTCGTAACGCTTTCGCTGTGCTGCGTAGAAACGACTACCGCCTCTATTCTCTTCACCTTGCCGTTTTCGTATTCGACCGTAACCTGACTTTTGCCGTCCGGGCGAAGATAATCCAATTCACCCGACTTTCTCACCTCGGTAAGTTTACGCGTAAGTTTATGCGCGAGCGTAATGGCAAGCGGCATATATTCCTCGGTTTCGTTGGTGGCGTAACCGAACATCATACCCTGATCGCCCGCGCCGAATCTGTCGGCTTCGTCGCCGCTTTCGCGGTGTTCTACCGAGTCGTCGACGCCCATCGCTATATCCGCGCTCTGCTCGTGTATTGCCGTAAGCACGGCGCACGTGTCGCAATCGAAACCGTATTTTGCTCTGTCGTAGCCGATTCTGCGAATCGTGTTTCTCGCGACGGACTGTATATCGACGTAGCAATTAGTTGTGATTTCGCCCATAACGAGTACGAGCCCCGTGGTAGCGGAAGTTTCGCAGGCAACCCTTGCGTAAGGGTCTTTCGCGAGAATGGCGTCAAGTACCGCGTCCGAAATCTGGTCGCAGATTTTGTCGGGATGCCCTTCGGTTACGCTTTCGCTGGTGAAAAATTTGTTCATAAAAAATCCTTCTTTATACGCGGAAAAGATTTGTGGTCGCCCCGCGCCTCGCCGTAATTATACACCATTGCAAAACGATTGTCAATTACGTTTAGTTATGATAAAATGTTCTCATGAAAAATAATTGCGCGCTCTGCCCCGTCCGTTGCGGCGCGGACAGAGAAAAAACCGCCGGGTATTGCGGCGAAAAAAATAAAATGCGTATAGCAAAATACTATCTGCACAAGTTCGAGGAGCCGTGCATCACCGGCGAAAACGGATCGGGCACGGTGTTTTTTTGCGGCTGCTCGCTTAAATGCGTATTCTGCCAGAATTACGCTTTGTCGCGTTCGCAGACGGGCAAAGAAATAACTCCCGAAGAGTTGGCAGAAATCTTTGCGGAATTGGAAAAGGCGGGCGCGACGAATATAAATCTCGTAACCCCGACGCACTTCGCGCCGCTTATAAAAAAGGCGTACGAAATCTATCGCCCGAAAATTCCGACGGTGTACAATACCCACTCTTACGAACCGATAGAAACTCTTAAAATTTTAGAGCCGTACGTAGATATTTATCTGCCCGACTTAAAATTCTTTTCGCCCGAAATTTCTTACAGGTATACGAGAAAACGCGACTATTTCGAAGTGGCGAGCAAGGCGATAGAGTATATGATGAGCGCGAAACCCGTAACTTTTTCTAACGAAAAAACTATGCGTTCGGGGGTAATCGTAAGGCATATGATAATGCCGCTTTGCGTAGAAGACAGCAAAAAAATAGTAAGGTGGTTTGCCGAAAATAAGAAAAACGGAGCGTATTTTTCGCTTATGGCGCAATACACTCCGTTCGGAAATATAGAAGAATGTAAAGAATTATCCCGTAAAATCACCGCCCGCGAATACGAGCGCGTTTACGAAGAACTTTTATCTTTGGGGATAACCGACTACTTCGCGCAGGAATTAGGTTCTTCAAGCGAAAGTTTCATCCCCGAATGGGATTTTTAATCGCTTTCGGCGAAATAGTCAAGCGCGTCGGCGTAGCCGGGGAAACCTTTTCCGACTATCGTTTTTTCCGCCACAGGCGAAATGAAACTGTTTTTACGAAACTCTTCGCGGGCGTAAATATCCGTTAAATGCACTTCTACGGTCGGGATATTCACCGCTTTCAAGGCGTCGGCGATAACCACGCTCGTATGCGTGTAACCGCCCGCGTTTATTATAATTCCGTCGTAGCGACAATACGCTTTTTGTATTTCGTCTACGATTTTGCCTTCGTGGTTGCTCTGAAATATTTTAACTTTAAGTCCGCGTTCTTTCGCGGATTTTTTTATAAATTCAACCAGATCGCGATAGGTCTTTTCGCCGTACACGGTCTTTTCGCGAATACCCAGCATATTAAGGTTCGCTCCGTTTATTACGAGTATTTTTCTCATAGTTCCGCTATTTCCTCCGCCGCCTTATCTACGGTGTCGTCGTTATAAATTTCATAGTCGCAAACGCTTTGATAGAGCGATTTTCGCATATTATACAACTCTTCTGCCGAGCGATTTGCCGACAACGGTCTGTCATTTAACGAAAGCAAATTCAAATCGCGTTTTATCCATACGACGAGCGAACTTCTTTTTATCGCCTTTCGGTTTTCTCGTTTAAGAACGCTTCCGCCGCCCGTGGCGATAATAACGCCCCGCCTTTGGCAAGCCTCGTCTACGACCCGACTTTCGACGTCGCGGAAATAATCTTCGCCGTACCTGTTTATCATTTCGCCCGCCGTAATTCCGTAATTACGCAAAATCACCTCGTCGGTGTCGATAACTTCTCTGCCCGTAACCACGCCGAGTCTTTTCGCAATAACCGTTTTACCCGCCCCCGGCATACCGACGAGCGCGATATTCCGCGTAGACTTATAAATTTTATCGGCGAGTTTTATAACGTCGTCGTCCGAGAATTCCGTACCGTTCCAAAGTTTTTCGGAGGCTAACGCCTGATAGACGAGCATATTAAGCCCGTTGGCGTTTTTAAGTTTCAACTCCTGCGCCTGCAAAATAAATTCCGTCCGCGCGGGGTTATAAGTACAGTCGAACGCCGCTTCGAGGTTTTTTAGTTCCGACAAATCTACGGGCGAAGCCGCGTCGAACGGGTACGCGCCGACGGGCGTACAATTGATAACGATTTCCGCCCGACGGCAAACCTCGTAACAATTTTCGTAATTTATCTCGCCTTTTCGGCTTACTACGTATATTTTTTTCGCGCCGTTTTCTTCCGCGAGCGTTTTCGCCGTCTTACCTGCGCCGCCGCTGCCTAAAATCGCCACCGTTTTATCTTTAAGGTCGATACCCGCGCTTTTCAACGCAAAATCGAGCCCGAAAATATCCGTGTTGTATCCTGCGAGTTTGCCGTCGCGGTTGACTATCGTGTTGACCGCGCCTATCTTTTTCGCGAGAGAATCCGTTTCGTCGAGATACTTTATAACCGCCGATTTATAAGGCATTGTAACGTTAAGTCCCGCGTAATTTTTTTCGAGCAAAAACTCGCCCAGACGCTCTTCGTCGAGTTCTTTGAGCGAGTAATCAAAACCCCTTTCGCAGTGTATTTTAGCCGAGTAACTATGCGGCAATTTTTTACCTATCAGAAAGTATTTCTTCATTTCTCCGTGTCTTTGCTTATATCGAATATTTTATTATACAGTTCGGTTATTTTTTTCTTTTCTTCGTCGGTCTTATTTATCGCCAATCGCTCTATAACCGCGTTTTCTCTGTCTTTATCTTCTACGGAAAGCGAATGCGTTTTTTTCGCTTTACCGATCTCTTTTACCACGGCGAGCCTTTGCAGAAAAAGCGAAACCAACCCGTCGTCGATTTCGTCTATCTCACTTCTCAATTCGTCTATCGTTTTCATAAATCACCTCGTCGGCAATCGCTATCGCCGCGGCAGCTTCGATAAGCGGCGCCGCTCTTAACGCGACGCACGCGTCGTGTCTGCCGTTTACGCTTATTTCGGCGTTTTCTCCCGTCAGAAGATTGACCGAATTTTGTTTTTTTGCAATCGACGGAGTGGGTTTTACGGCAACCGCGAAAGTTATTTCGCCCGCCGAAATTCCGCCGTATATGCCGCCGTCGTTATTCGTTACGAAAACAACGTTTTCTTTATCGTAACGCATTTCGTCGTTAGCCTCGCTGCCGCGAAGAGAACAAAGCGTGAACCCTTTGCCGAATTCTACGCCCTTGACCGCGGGGACGGCGTAGCACAGCGAAGAAATCTTACTTTCGAGTCCGTCGAAAAGGCTTCCTCCCAACCCTTTGGGACAGTTTTTTATAACGCACTCTATTCTTCCGCCTACCGAATCTCCGCTTTTTTTAATCGTCGTAACGTAGTCGTCGATTTCCGCCTGACTTACGCCACGTTTTTCGGGGTCGTTAAAACTCTTTATAAATTTATCCCCGACGGACGACGGATACGCCGAAATCTTAACGCCGTAATATTTTTCGAGAACGCTTTTACAAATCGCACCGACGGCGCAAAACGCCACCGTTACTCTGCCCGAGTATTCGCCGCCGCCCGTAAAATCGATTTCGCCGTCTTTGAAATATCTGCCGATATCTGCGTGCGACGGACGGGGAATACCCGTAAGGTCTTTATAGTCTTCGCTTCTTACGTCGGTATTAAAAAAACCGATTTTTACGTCGCCCGTAATCCTGCCGTTTTTTACGCCTTTGGCGTAATGAGGCTCGTCTTTTTCTATCCTTTCGGTCGCGCCCGCCTTTCCTGACGGCGAACGCCGTAAAAGCATATCTTCGACTTCTTTTTCGTCGAAAGCAAAGCCTTTAAGCCCCTTTATCGAGGCGGAAATTTTTTCGCCGTGCGACTTTCCCGAAACGATTATTTTCAGTTTTTTACCGTGATATACGGACATTACCCGAACCGCCTGCTTTTATCAGATTTTCGAAAAACGACGGAAAAGATTTTTTAACCGCTTCCGCCCCCGCGATAACGCTTTCGCCGTCGGCTGTCGCCGCTAAAATAGCCTGCGACATAACCGTCCTGTGGTCGTTTCCGCCATAAAACGTTCCGCCTTTAACCGCGCCGCCGAAGATATGCAAATCGTCGCCGACCGACTCGCTTTTTATACCCGCCGCTTCAAGCGTTTTTATAATCGCTTTCAATCGGTCGCTCTCTTTGATTTTAAGTCTGCCTACGTCCTTTATAACCGATTCGCCGTCGGCGTTCGCCGCCAGAACGGCTATCGTCTGCGCGAGATCGGGGCAGTCTTTCACGCTTACGCTTACGGGCTTTTTTATCTTCGCCGCTTCGACGGTAATCTCGTCGCCGCTTATTTTTACGTTCGCCCCGTAACTCGTTAAAATATCGGTAATCGCCTTATCGGGCTGTTTCGAATTTACGTTCAAGCCCTTTACGGTAACCGAACCTTTAATCGCGCCGAGCGCGAGAAAATACGCCGCCGAAGAACAATCACCCTCGCAGACGAGCCGTTTCGGCGAAACGATTTTACCGCCGTATACCGTTATTTCGTCGCCCCGTTTTTCGGTTTTTACTCCGAAAGTTTTAAGCGCGGCAAGGGTCGTTTCGATATAGCCGTCGCTCACTTTTTCGCCCGTAATTTTAATGCGGCTTACTCCTTTCATCGCAGCCGCGGCAATCAGAAGTCCGCTTATAAACTGCGAACTTTGCGAGCCGTCTATGACGAACTTGCCCGCCGTCGCCTTGCCGTAATATTCGCCGTTTTCTGTCTTGAAAAGGCTTTCGGACAAAGCGTTGAACAAGGGTTTTACGGGTCTTGAAGACAAATTTCCGCCCGCCCGGTACGAAAATTTTACGCCCAGTGCGTTCGCCAACGGAATAACCGTCCGAAGCAAAAAGCCGCACTCGCCGAAATCGAATTCGGCGATTTGGGGCAGAGTTTTTATTCCGCGAACGGTAACACTTTGCCCGTCGTAATCGACGCTCGCACCGAGCGATTTTACGCAACCTATCGCCGCGACCACGTCGGCGGAATCTCCGACGTTTTCTATTATCGTCTTTCCGTCCGCAACTGCCGCAAGCAAAATATATCTCATCGCGACCGATTTAGACGGCGGTGCGGTTATCTCGCCTTTCGGCGCAAACGGAGTAATTGTTACTTTCATTGAAAAATACTTTCGGCTTTTTCGACGGACACGCTTTCTATTTTCGGCTTGCCGATTTTTTTGAGCAGAATTATATCTATTTTTCCGTTATCGGTCTTTTTGTCTTCGGATAATTTCCGCATCGGGAGTTCGGCTTTATATTCGTCGCCGAAACCCGCCGCCCGAACCATTTCGTTCATATCGTAAACGATTTCCGGTTTCAGATTGTATTTTTTAGCAGACGCCGCGATTACTTTGTAAAGCCCCCGCGCCACGCATTCTCCGTGCGAAAGCGTAAAGCCGCTCTCCGCTTCGATCGCGTGCCCTGCAGTATGGCCGAGATTGAGAATTTTTCTGTCTTTAAGGTCGTATTCGTCCTTTTCGACGTACTTTTTCTTGACGAGCAGGCATTTATAAATAAGATCTTCGGTTATCTCGCCCGCGACTTCGGCTTCCGTGATTTTCGCCGACAAAAGAGCGTATTTGGCTACTTCGCCTTTGCCCGAGCGGATATCTTTTTCGGGTAAACTCTTCAACGCGGAAAGCGCAACGTATACCGCCGCAGGCGCGTAAAATTCGCCGAGTACGTTCTTGCCGCCGCCGAAATCAACCGCGGTTTTGCCACCGACCGAAGCGTCAATCGCCGATAACAAAGTAGTCGGGCAATTGACGTATTTTATTCCGCGTTTGTATATCGATGCGGCGAACCCTGCAAGATCGGAAACCGCGCCTCCGCCGACCGCGATAATCGAGTCGCCGCGGGTAAACTCGCCGTCGAAAAGAAGTTTACAAAGAGCAAACAGATTTTCGGTAGTTTTTATTTTTTCGCCTTCGCCGTAGGAAGTTTCGATTACGTCGTACCCTTTCAAAGATTCTTTTACTTCCGTCATACACGCCGTGGCGTTTTTATCGTATACGAGACATATTTTTTTGCTCGTAATATTTTTGGTTATAAACCCGCGTAATACCTTATAATCGCTCTCTATAATGACTTTCGTTACTACGCGATCGGACTTTATCGTCAACTTTTTCATTTTACGATTCTCCTTATTTTTTCGGATTTTTTAACTATATCCGCAAACGTTTCGGGGATAATTGCCTGCGCGCCGTCGCAAAGCGCGTCCTGGGGATTAGGATGCGTTTCCACTTCGATACCGTCCGCGCCGATTGCAGCCGCGGCGAGCGATAACGGCTCGACGAGTTCGCTTCTGCCCGAAGCGTGGCTGGGGTCTATTATCACAGGGAATCGGGTCAATTCTTTAAGCCTTAACGCGCCCGCCAAGTCGAGCGTGAAGCGATTAGCCGATTCGAAAGTCCTTATTCCCCTTTCGCATAGAACGACCCGCGCGTTGCCCGCGTCGGTTACGTATTCGGCGGATAAAAGCAATTCTTCCAAAGTGTTGCAAAACCCGCGCTTTAATAAAACGGGTTTGTTCGTTTTGCCTACCTCTTTCAAAAGGGCGAAGTTCTGCATGTTTTTCGCGCCGATCTGCAACATATCCACGTCCGCAAACAGGTTTATATCACGCGGGTCGACTATTTCGCTGACGGTAGGAAGCCCGACCGCCTTCGCGACTTTAACGAGAATTTTAAGCCCTTCCGCGCCGAGCCCCTGAAAATCTTTGGGCGAAGTACGCGGTTTGTACGCTCCGCCGCGCAAAATCGTCGCGCCTGCCTTTTTTACCGCGGAAGCGACTGAAAAAAGCGAATCTTCGCTCTCTACGGCGCACGGACCGGCAATATAGGCAAAATACCCTCCGCCGATTTTAGCGTCGCCGACGTTTATAATAAGTTTTTCGTCGATATTCGATTTCATACGTTACCAGAAAAAAACAGAATTGATAGTAAAATACGCAAAAATGCGTTTATTCGAGAATATTTTATCACAAACGAATACTATTTACAAGGAAAATGAAAGAAAACGGTTGCTTTTTTCGATAAAAAGTTATATACTATGCCAGACAAGAATAATACGAACCTTGCCAAAACGCCGCTATTTCCGTGTTTTTTGGCAAATTCGCGTTTGAAGTACGTATAGTACGTCTGCGCTCGCTTTTACCAAAAATCATCGAAAATATCGGCGTTTTGGTTGCAGACAAGTCTAACGGCGTATTTTTAGACTAAGACAAGGCGTGCGAGTGGGTTAATACTCAACGTATAAGCCGCGAGCAGAACGCAGTATTAGTCAAAAATACGTCGTTAGACCAAGGTTCGTATTATCCTTGTCTGGCATACGGAACGGAAGCTTATCGAAGCGGTCATAACGAGGCGGTCTTGAAAACCGTTTGCCCGAAAGGCACGGGGGTTCGAATCCCTCAGCTTCCGCCAACGGCAAGAAATACGAACCCTTGCGGTTCGTATTTCTTGCTTTTTTCGTTTTTTTGGGGATTCGAACGGATTGGTTTCCCCTAAAGTGTTTTTTGTATAGTTATACGGTTGATAAATGGTGAATTTTGTGTTACAATATAGATATTGATTTATGGGAGGCAATTATGAAGTGTCCTAATTGTGGTAGATCGGAATTTGAGCAAATGCCACTGTACGAAATCTATTGTACAGAAGGTGGAGCGCAACAACTTGTACAGTCTTATATTTGTTTACATTGCGGTAGGGTAGAATTATTTATGCCGCAAGACTTGATAAAGAAAAGACTCGAGAAAAAACGACTTGCCGAGGAGCAAAGACAAGCCGCAGAAAATAGAAAGCGTGAAGAAGAACGACTGCGAAATCGAATGCAAGAATTAGAAACTTTTTTACAAGATGAAAACCATACACTTAAAGAATTAAAAGAAGCACAAAGGGAATTAACCGAAATTCAAGACAAATTACATATACGGATACGACAGGTTTATTTTAAGTTATAAATGGAGATAAAATTATGAAAAAATTTTTAGTTTTATTGATTTCAATTATTTCTTTATTTTGTTTAGTGGGTTGTACATCAAGTAATGGACAAATTAAAAACACCGATACATCGTCAAATGAAGTGTCTGCAAAGGTAAAACATGTAGTTAGTCTTACGAAAGACAATTATCAAAAAATTTTAACCGTTGAAATTAACCATGTGGTCGATGGTGAGGCGTCTATCTTCTATCACTATTTCAGAGGTGCACTGTCATATGCTTTTTATGATAATGTGATTATAACATATGACTATAGTTCTGGTAATACAACAACCGAAGAAAACTTACTTTTGAATGTCGGTGGTTGTGGAACTATAGAAACGGGCAGTTCAAGATTTGGAACTTCACGTTACATAATAACAAATGTTTCAGGAACTATAACATATTGGATTTAACATGGTGTTAAAATGACATTGAATGAATTTCATTTTATGATTGGACAAACAATAATGTATTGTCAAGTAATAGAACACGATGTGAAACGTATATATGCCGCAATGCACGTTGGAGATTTTTATGACAATTTAACCAAAATCGAAAAATGGTCGCTTGGTCAAACTGTTCAAAAACTGAAAGAACTTGATTTCAGCAGTAAGAATCTATATATATCTGCAAGCGATTATAATTTTCTAAAACAGATGACAGAAAAACGCAATCATTGGTGTCATCAAACATATCAAAATTTTTTATATAATAAACAATTTTTGCAAAGCAAAGTGTATACAGATGAGTGCCGTAAATTGGAGCGCGATAATGAACGCTTATCGAATGTTTGCGCTGTATTAGAAAAAGTGCGCATACAGGCAGAAAAAGATTTTAGGAGAAATTAAAATTCGATTTACGTTACTAACGCTTCCGCCAGAAGGAACTAATACGAACCCCTGCGGTTCGTATTTCTTGCTTTTTCGTATTTTTTTTGAAATTCGAACGGGTTGGAAGGCGACTCGCAACAAACGACTTTATTTTACGAACGAGAAAAATCAAAAGCCCTGCGGGGAAAGAAACGTTTCTTTCCCCGCAGGGCTTAATCGTTAATAAAATAACCGTTATTCGCTCTATTCGTCGATTTTTAATTTTTCAAAAGTATAACGCGGTTTGCCGCGGCTCTTCTTGCCGTACTCGATCGCTTCGGTCGGGCAATAACAAATACAAGCCATGCAATGCGTGCAATTTTTGCCCCATTCGGGTTTTCCGCCGTTTAATCGGATATTATTAAGCGGACAATTTGTTACACACCGTCCGCACCCTATACAGGCGTCGGTCGCCCGAAACGGAGCGGCTTTCACGCAAAACCGATAGAAAATCGGGTTCACGGGTCCGCTCATAAAACGGTCGTAAAAATTGTTGCGAGGCGGCTCGAACGCCTGCCCTGATTTTATTCGCCCGACGACGTCCGCAATATACGGTTCTGCCTTTTCTACGATACGCTTTGCCTCTTCGGCTTCCGGAGCGTTAAACATCGCGATATAATTTTCAGGCATGACGATTTGCGCCGTACCCATATAAAGCAACCCCTTTTCTTCCGCAATACGGCGGTTGTATTTAGCGGCGTTTCCGATCTCTCCGCCGCAATCCATCACGAACCAAGTCCGCTCCGCAGACGGCAATTCCGTTGCGTACAACCACTTTGAAACGATTTTCGGAATACGCCAAGCATAAGTCGGTGTAACGACTATTATATCCCGCCCGCATTGCGCGGAAGAATAATCGCCCGCCTTTATTTTTGCGTTAAGGTCGATTATTTCGTCACCCGTCGCTTCGGCAATTCGTCTTGCGATATATCTGCTGTTACCCGTTCCCGAAAAACAAAAAATCATACGCTCGCTCACTCCGTTCTCTACCTAACCGAATTATAACATTTTTAATCCGAAAAATCAACGCTTTACGGAACGATCTTGCGTTCGTTTGCCGCTTTGCGTTCAATCGACGACGTAAAAAGGCAGGCTCAAAGCCTGCCTTTTATTTTAACCGCAGAAAATCGCGGATAAATTAAAGTTTTTCTTTTATCGCCTTTAACACCTGCGCGGAACAAAGTTCGATGCCTTTGTCGTTAAGATGAATAAGGTCGTCGTCGCGGATAATTTCTTCCTTGACGGGGTAAACGAGCGAGTATAAGTCGTTTATCGCTATTCCTTTCTTTTTAAGTTCGGGAACGATCGCCGCGTTGAGCCGAGCAATGTCGGCGGGCGTTTGCCACGGGTACGCGTCGCGGACGGGCGTGGTCGTAGCGAAAATAACGTTCGGAGTTATCTTCAACAAAAGATCGGCTATGCGGAGCATAGTTTTTACGTATTCGTCGGTCGGAGTGAATTGTCCGTCGCCGAAAAGATCGCTTACGTCCCACAAACCGTTATTCCAGTGTATTACGTCGCTGCCCGCGATTTGGTCTTTATAGTCGAACAGCATACGCAGAGTATATTTCGCGAATCTGCAATTATCGTCGGGTTGAAAGACTTCTACGCCCTCTTTTTTGAGTCCCTCTTCTACTTTTGCTCCGTAGCCTATCATTCTTATGGAGTCGCCCAACAAAGTTACTTTTTTCATATTTTTTTAATTCCTTTCTAATTTTATTCCTACGACGTAAGTTTCGCCTTCGAAACCGTACGGACTTTTTCCGTCGCCGCTCGCACAATACAGATATATCGGCTCGCCGTTCTTATCGAACAGCAAAGACGGTCTTTCGAGATTACATTGAGTGGTCTTTCTTCCGTCCGTCCATTCGACGTTTCTCGAATACGCTTTGGGATTTTCGGGTATCTCGAAATTTATACAATCGTCGCTTTCGGCATAAAAACCCGCGCCCCACTCGCCCGTTATACCATCGCTTCCGTTTTTGGAATCGTCTTTGGCGAGCATACAGAACTTTTTACGTTTTTCGTCGTACCACAAAAACGGGTCTTCGATATGTTTGTTTTTATCGCCCGTCTGCAATACGGGGTCTTCTGTCAACCTCGTAAATTCGCCGTCGGGCCGGTCGGCAACCGCTATGCCGAGTTGAAGCGGCGCGCCGTAGGAGCGGCGCGATTTGTATATCATATACGTCTTACCGTCGGGCAGAATAACCACGGACGGGTTGGTCGTAATCGTACAATCCCAATGCGAGCAATCTCTCGGCAGAAGAAGCGGCGTATCGCGGCGGACGAATTCGCCGTTTACGTCGTCCGCAACGGCAAGACCTATACGCTTTCTGTTCCAGGTTTCCATGGCGTAATGCTCGTCTATCGGCGTATCCGCCGTCGGAATATCCCCGCCGTAAGTCGTGCCCATATAGTAAAGGTAATACTTGCCGTTCCAGTACTTCACGCAGGTATTATGCGTATTCATTCCGTCGAAATATTGCCTGCCCCTGCGCGGCAAAACGACGTTTCCGAACTTAAATTCCCCGTCGGGGGTATCCGCGACGAAGTGCGCGATTTCGCTGTTGAAAAGCCAATGCCAACCGAAACCGAGTTCTTTTTTCCAGCGCGAAGCGAACATATGATATTTGCCGTCCGCTTCTATAACCGACGAATCCCAGACGTAATAACCGTCGGGTTTAAGCGCGGTATGAGTTTTACCCTGAACGAAACCGAAATTGCTTTTCATAACGAAAACATTATATGAGTTTTTCAGTTGCTTGTCAATTATTCTTTTGACTTAAACGCGGATAAATGCTAATATATCTCTATGGATTCTTTCTACTCGGAAATCAAAAAAGAGATAACGAACGAAACGATAATCGAACGTTCGAAGTTTATCTGCCTTATAAAACGGGTCGAAACGGAAGAAGAAGCGCGCGAAGTTTTATCTTTTGTTAAAAAAAATCATCCGTTCGCCACGCACAATTGCTACGCTTTCATTCTGCGAAGCGGCGCGGCGAGATTTTCCGACGACGGAGAACCGCAGGGCACGGCGGGGCAACCTATGCTCGAAGCGATTAAAAACAACGGTTTATACAACGTTATCGCCGTCGTTACGAGATATTTCGGCGGAATAAAACTCGGCGCGGGCGGCTTGGTAAGAGCCTATTCGGGCGCGGTTTCGTCCGCAATCGGGCTTGCGGGCAAAGTAAATTTTTACCCGTCCGACGTTTACGGAATTTCGTTTAACTACGACGCGTATTCCCACTTTCTGAAATTTACGCAAAACAACCCGATAACCGTGCTATCCACCGACTTCGACCAAAACGTAAAGGTTAAAATCGCCGTTAAAAAGCCGAGCGAAAGCGTTATTTCCGCCGTAAACGATTTACTTATCGGCAAAGCGAAAATCGAAAAAATTTCGGAGGGATATTACGCCTATGAATAAAATTACGGACATAAAACCGCAGGTAAAAACCCCGACGAGATGCAATATCTATCTCGACAACGCCTTTTATTGCGGACTCGAACTCGAAACCGTAATGCGTTACCGACTTAAAATCGGAACGGAAATAGAAAAAGAGAAGTTGGACGAGATACAAGCCGACAGCGAAAAAGCGCGCGCGCTCGACAAGGCGTTGAATTTTATTTCGCGTTCCAAAAAGACCGAAAAACAAGTGCGCGACTATCTTAAAACCAAAGGTTATCTCGACAAGACGATCGACGGAGTTATCGAAAAAATGGCTTCGTATTCGTTTATCGACGACGCGGACTATTCCGCCGACTACGCGAGAAGCGTTTCAAAAAACAAAGGCAAAAGGCTGATCGCAATGGAGTTGAAGCGTAAAGGAGTATCGGACGAAGATATGTCGGCTGCGCTCGACAACTTGGGCGACGAATTGCCTTCCGCACTCGCCGTTGCCGAAAAGTATTCCAGGACAAAAGAAAAAACACGCGAAAACTCGCTTAAATGCTATAAATATTTACTGTCGAAGGGGTTTTCGTACGACACCGCGAAAGAAGCGGTAGATAAGATATTTCAGAATGAAGACGATAATTTTTGACGAAGTGGCGTCGACGAACGACGAACTTAAAAAACTTAAAGACCCTGCCGAAGACGTGCTTATGATCGCCCGCCGCCAAAGCGGCGGCAGAGGCAGCAAGGGGCGTTCCTTTTCGTGTGAAAAAGGCGGCGCGTATCTCTCGCTCCTGCGGCTATACCCCTGCAAAGCGGAAGAAAGTTTTTCGATAATGATTTCCGCCGCGCTATCGGTAGTAAGAACTCTCGCGGCGTTCGACGTAACCGCCACAATAAAGTGGCCCAACGATATTTTCGTAGGCGATAAAAAAATTTGCGGAATTTTAATAGAGAACGTTTTCGAGGGCGATACGGTCGCCAGATCTATCGTCGGCATCGGCGTAAATCTTAACAACCCCCTGCCCGCGGAATTGAAAAACACCGCGACTTCGGTTTACGAAATAACGGGGCGTAAGGCGGATATCGATACGTTTACGGCAACTCTCGCGTATAACTTGTATCAAAAATACGATATAGACGAGTACAGACGATCGCTCGGAATTTTAGGCAAAAAAATCAAAATCATACGCGGCGACGAAACCTACGAAGGCGTTGCGAAAGACGTTTTGCCGAACGGCAATTTACTTTTGGAAAGCGGCGAAATTCTGTCCGCCGCCGAAATCACGGTAAGATAAAGTTTTTGCGTAAAACGATTGTAATTTTAAGAGATTTATGATAAAATATTATCGGTGGAGGTTTTTCCGCCGATATTTCTTTATCATCGGGGTATATATATCCCGATAAAGGAGCAAAAAATGAAAAAGAATCTTTCCAAAATGCTCAAAGCCGCTTTGATAGCGGCGGCTGCCGTAATCGTTTTTTCGATAGTCGGCTTACTGCTCGCAGTTTTCAACGTGGTAAACGCCGAACCGTGGAAACTTTGTCTTCTGATACTCATTTTCGGGCTTGCGCTCGTATTTCTCGTGTACGGCGTAGTCGTTAAAGGCGGATACGAAACCGCCGTGGCGTTGATGCTCGCCATGATAGGCGCGACTATTCTGCTTATCCCCGTAATCAAGTGGTGGGTAATTCTCGTAGACGTATTGTTCTGCGCGCTCGCTATCGTCGTGCTTATGATTATGAAGTCGGATAAACTCATCGTAAAACGCGCCGAAGAAGACCCGAATTACAAGACTTACGACGACGTAAGACAAGAAAAACTCGAAAAACAAATCAAAGAAGAATCCGAACCTCTTCCCGAACTTAAAAATTACAACAAAGACGATAAATCGATTTAAGTATAATTCAAGGCAAAATATGCAGAAAAGAAATTTAACTCTTTTGACCGATTTATACGAACTCACGATGATGAACGGCTATTATCTCAAAGGCAAAAAAGACCAGATAGCCGTTTTCGACGTGTTTTTCAGACAGAACGAACTTATAACCTACTCGCTTTCGGCGGGGCTCGAACAAGCCGTAGACTACGTACTCGGCATCAACTTCGACGACGAAGAAATCGGATATCTTCGTTCGCTCGGCATTTTCGATGAAGGCTTTTTAGAGTATCTTAAAACCCTTAAATTTACGGGCGATATCTACGCCGTTCCCGAAGGAACGGTCGTTTTCCCCGGCGAGCCGATATTCACCGTAAAAGCGCCCGTCATTCAGGCGCAACTTATCGAAGCCGCCGTTCTTAACATAATAAATCATCAGACCCTTATCGCGACGAAGGCGGCTAAAATAACCGCCGCAGCCAAGGGCGACAACGTCATGGAGTTCGGACTTCGCCGCGCGCAGGGTCCCGACGCGGGTATATACGGCGCAAGGGCGGCGATTATAGGCGGCTGTTCTTCGACGTCAAACGTCCTTGCGGGCAAGGAATTCGGCGTTAAAGTTGCCGGTACGCACGCCCACAGTTGGGTTATGGACTTCCCGTCGGAATACGAAGCCTTCCGCGCTTACGCGGACGTATACCCCGACGCCACCCTGCTTCTGGTAGACACTTACGATACCTTAAAAAGCGGTATTCCCAACGCGATAAAGGTCTTTGACGAACTCAGGGCGAAAGGCAAAAAACCGCTCGGAATACGTATAGATTCGGGCGATCTCGCATACGCTACGAAGAGGGCGAGAAAAATGCTCGACGACGCGGGTTATCCCGACGCGATCATCTGCGCTTCGGGCGACCTGGACGAAAGACTCGTTCAGAGTCTTAAACAACAGGGCGCGAAAATAAACAGTTGGGGCATAGGCACTAAACTCATAACGAGCGCGGATATGCCGTCGCTCGGCGGAGTTTACAAACTCGCGGCGGTCGAAAAAGACGGCAAACTTATTCCCAAGATCAAAGTTTCCGACAACACGGCAAAGATAACCAACCCCGGCTTCAAGACGGTTTACCGGATATACGACGGGGCTACGGGCAAAGCCGAAGCCGACCTGATCGCGCTTCGCGACGAAAAAATCGACTTTACGAAACCCCTTACCGTCTATCACCCGACCGAACGCTGGAAGTCTACGACTTTCACCGATTATACCGTACGCGAACTGCCCGTAAAAGTGGTCGAAAACGGAAAATCGGTTTACGACTTCCCAAAACTCGCCGATATATCGGCTTACGCCAAAAAAGACGTAGATACTTTCTGGGACGAATACAAACGTCTGGATCAGCCGCATATTTTCAAAGTCGATTTGTCGGACGGACTTTACGCCCTTAAATCGGATATGTTAAAGCGAGTAAGAAACGGAGAAATTCTTTAATCTATGTGGTACGCGTTGTTGTTGGTCGGCGTGGTTTTCTTCGACCAATTTTCCAAAATCTTAGTTGCCGCGGTTGCGGGCTCTGCGGGAAACACGCCCGACGGCGGAGTTCATATCTGCTGGGTTATAGATAATTTCTTCGAGATTTCTTATTGCGAGAACAACGAGGGAATGATGGGGCTGTTCCCCGAAGTGTCGAATATTATCTTCATCGTCGCTTCGATAATCATTCTTATCGGTATCTGCGTATATCTTGCCGTATCAAAACACCGCGGGAAATGGGTAAACACCGCTCTTATGCTCGTAATGGGCGGAGCGGTAGGCAATCTTATCGACCGCATAATTACCGAATACGTGAGAGATTTTATCCATATAATAATAAAAATCGGCGGGAAAGAGATATTCCCGTACGTTTTCAACGTAGCCGACGTCGCGCTGGTTATAGGGGCGATAATGCTCGTTATTTATATTCTGTTTATCGGTAAAGACGCCGTTTTCAGACGTAAGAAAAAAGACGGCGACAAGACGAAAACCGACGATACGAAAGCAACCGAAACTACTACGAACACGACCGAAGCGCAGAAATGAAAACCGAGATTTTTACGGCGGAAACGCAGGAAAGGCTTGACGTTTATCTGACCGAAAAATTAAATAAAACCCGTTCTGCCGTAAAAAAACTTATCGCCGACGGACTGATAACCGTCAACGGCAAGACCGAGAAAGCGGGTAAAGTCGTAAAATGCGGCGACGAGATTTCGGCGACGCTGCCCGACCCCGTTCCGCTTGACTTAACGCCCGAAAATCTGCCTTTGGACATAGTCTATCAGGACGAAGACGTAGCGGTAATCAACAAGGCGCAGGGCGTTACGGTTCACGCGGGCAACGGTACTCACGGTTCTACGCTCGTAAACGCACTTCTATATCATTTAGACAGTTTAAGCGGCATAAACGGCGTAATACGCCCCGGAATAGTGCACAGAATAGACAAAGACACTTCGGGGCTTTTGGTAGTCGCGAAAAACGACGCCGCGCATCTGTCGCTTTCGAATCAGATAAAAGACAAGACCTGCGCGAGGGTATATTACGCGCTTGTCGAAGGCGTTGTTAAAACCGACGAGGGCGAAATAGAAACGTATATCGGCAGAAGCGATAATAACCGCACTATGATGGCGGTTACCGACCGCGGGCGTAAAGCGATTACCGACTACGAAGTAGTAAAAAGATATTCGGCGTACACGCTTATGCGTTTCAGCCTTAAAACGGGGCGCACGCACCAGATAAGAGTACATTGTAAATATATGGGGCATCCGATAGTAGGCGACCCCGTATACGGATATAAAACGCAGAAATTCAAGTTAAACGGGCAATTATTGCACGCCGCGGAACTCGGTTTTAATCACCCACGCACGGGCAAGCGTATGACTTTTACCGCGCCGCTACCAGATTATTTCGAAGCGGTTCTCAAAAAACTCGAAAAATAAAAGCCGCTACGTAGATTTAAGATTAAATTTTCAACTCCGCGGTCCCCCCCTTCCGGGAGATGTTTCGCTCACGCTCAACATGACACTCAACAAGCACGTCATCGCGAGCGTAAGCGTGGCGATCCCCGCATTAAAAGTCGGAGTGGCTACATAGGCGGCGTACTCCAATCCTCGGGTTTGCCACGACCCGCAAGGGGTCTCGCAAAGACAGTTACGTCATCCTGTCAATAACGATATAAAGCAACCCCGAAAGCGAAATACTTCGCTTTCGGGGTTTTCTCTTTATATCTTATTCAATTTTTTTAACCGAACGTTGCCGCACATTACTTCGGCGTAAGAAAAACTCGTTTTACCCTTGAAATCACCGTCGGGTCGGACGGTAAACAACGCGGGATAAACGCTCGTAAGCGTTCCGCTGTAAGTTACGAATTTGTTTCTGCCGAGCGCGACTTTAACGCTCACTTCTTCGCCGCGGCACGCCGCGATCGCTCTTTTAACTTTACTTATATCGCTCGTCGATTTTATCATACGAGCGTATTATCGACGACTTATACCGAAATTATACGTCGTAATCGTCGCGTTCGTCTTCGTCCTCTTCTTCGTCTTCTTCGCTGTACTCGCCGATATCGGTAGGATATTCGAAGTCGTCATCGTCGTCGTGAACGCTGTCGTCGTAATAATCGTCGTCCTGTTCTTCTTCGTCGTCAAAGAGTTCTTTCGCTTCCTCCTCTTCGAGTTGCGAAAGCGAAAGCATCGCTTCTTCGTCGTCGCCCTGATTGCTTATCGCTTCTTTTTCGTCTTCGTCGAGATAGTTTCTCCATTCCTCGTCGTTGTCGGGGTCGACTTCGCTCGTTTCTTCGCGTTCCTTTTCGGCGCGAGCCTCTCTGCACTCCTCGCACATCTCTTCGCCGTCGTCGATAAAGTTACGTTTGCAGATCGGGCAAAGGACCTGATCCTGATCGTCGTCGCCGTCGAGCGCGGCAAATTTTATCTGCGGTCCGATTTTGAGTTCAGCCTTACAAACGTCGCAGTACGGCTCGCCTTCGAGCATGTAGTTAAGGTCGCACCTCGGACATTTTACGTATTTCATTTTATTCTCCCTGTCGCCCGAAAAAGTTCGGGCTTTATATAATATATATCCGAATTTTAATTTTATGTGCAAAATAACACGCACAAAAAATACGCATAAACCGCTTTCGGCGATTCACGCGCATATATTATAGCATAATATTTTTATTTGTAAACTGTTTTATAT
>ERZ1034920.947-NODE-947-length-20182-cov-6.233716_pt1 | contig 20182 bp, 19 predicted proteins | sample MGYA00520688_ERZ1034920 | MGnify/ENA primary metagenome ERZ1034920 (study PRJEB33766, sample SAMN09781785) | gut metagenome | biome: gut microbiome | host: Homo sapiens | place: Madagascar | study: EMG produced TPA metagenomics assembly of the PRJNA485056 data set...
AGTTACGTCTTTGCCGTACTATATAGGTTGCCAGTTCCACCCCGAATTCAAATCTCGCCCCGATAAAGCGCATCCGCTTTTCAAAGGGCTTATAGCGGCCGCTCTCAACGGCAAAAATAACAGGAGATAAAAATGGAAAATTTCAAAGTATCCGAAAGATTCGCCGAAAACGTCTTTACGGACGAAGAGATGAAAAAAAGACTCACCGAAGAAGCCTACGCGGAATTCCGCCGTTCGATAGACGAAAACGTTCCGCTTTCCCGTCCGCTTGCGGACGAACTCGCTTCTGCAATGAAAGAATGGGCGATCGAAAAGGGGGCAACGCATTATACGCACTGGTTTCAGCCGATGACGGGCGTTACCGCAGAAAAACACGAGGCATTTATAGAACCTTCAAAAAACGGCGTTATAGAGCGGTTTTCCGGTAAAAACCTTATAAAGGGCGAACCCGACGCGTCGAGTTTTCCTTCCGGCGGACTTCGCGCGACGTTTGAGGCGAGGGGATACACTTCGTTCGATCCCAATTCCTACGCGTTCGTCATGGGCACGTCGCTTTATATTCCCACCGTATTCTGTTCTTACGGCGGCGAGTCGCTCGACAAAAAAGCGCCGCTTCTCCGCAGCATAGATACGCTCAATAAAAGCGCGATAAGAATATTAAGACTTTTAGGCGATAACGAAACTCAGAAAGTTATCGCTAACGCGGGCATAGAACAGGAGTATTTTCTTATAGACAAGAGCGTTTACGAAAAACGCGTAGACTTAATCGATTGCGGCAGAACGCTTTTCGGAGCGAAACCGCCCAAAGGGCAGGAACTCGAAGATCATTACTTCGGCAAAATCAAGGCTCGCGTATGGGATTATATGAACGACCTCGACCGCGAACTGTGGAAACTCGGGGTATTCGCCAAGACCAAACACAACGAAGTCGCCCCCGCTCAACACGAACTCGCAAACGTATATACGACCGCGAATCTCGCCGTCGATCAGAACCAGATTACCATGTCCGTTATGAAGTCGGTTGCGAATAAGCACGATATGGTGTGCCTGCTCAACGAAAAACCCTTTGCGGGGATAAACGGCAGCGGCAAACATAACAACTGGTCGCTTTCTACCGACTTGGGCGAAAATCTCTTCAAACCCGGTAAAAAGCCCGCCGAAAACAAGAAGTTTATGACTTTCTTCGCGGCGGTCGTGGCTGCCGTTGACGATTATCAGGATATGCTACGCGTGTCCGTCGCTTCGCCCAGCAACGATAACAGACTCGGCGGAAACGAAGCGCCCCCGGCGATAGTTTCGATGTTCGTCGGATCGGATATGGAAGAAGTAATCGCATCGTATTTAAGCGGGGTCGCGGCTAAAGAAAAGATCAAAGCGCAGTCGAGAGTGGGCGGCAATATCGCCTACACGAAAGACGATACGGACCGCAACAGAACTTCGCCGTTCGCCTTCACGGGGAACAAATTCGAATTCCGTATGGTCGGATCGGATATGTCGTCGGCGGGCGCGAATATCGTGCTTAATACGATAGTTGCCGAAGAGCTCGACAGAATTTCCGACGAAATAGAGAAACGCGGCGCGGATAAAATCGACGACGTTATAAAGGATACGTTCAGAAAACATTCCCGCATTATCTTCAACGGCAACAACTACTCCGCGGAGTGGAGAGAAGAAGCGAAGAGAAGGGGATTGTTCGACGCCCCCACGACCGTGGACGCGATAGCAGCCTATCTCAACCCCAAGAACGTCGAATTGTTCGAAAAGCATGAAGTGTTTACGGGTAAAGAACTTGCCAGCCGTTACGAGATTATGATCGACCGTTACGTAAAAACGCTCGATATAGAGGCTCGCACGATGCTTTGGATGACCGACAGAGAGATTATCCCGGCGTCGATAAATTACCAGAAAACGCTTGCCAAAGCGGCGAACGCGAAGGCGGTTGCGGGCGTAAGTATAAAAACCGAGGGTAAACTTCTTGAAAGGGCTTCCGCTCTTACCGACGAGATTTACGACCGGAGCGAAAAACTTACCGAATTGCTTGCCGAAGCCGAAAAAATCACGGACGGCTACGAAAGCGCGGTTTTCCATAAAGAAAAAATCAAAACGCAGATGGAAACTCTCCGCAAGTCATGCGACGAACTCGAAAACTGCGTGGCGAGAAGCGAATGGCCGTTCCCGACCTATGTCGACATTTTAAGCAGCGTAAAATATTAAAAATCGCCGTTTTCACGCGGGCGGAAGAGATTTTCTCTTCCGCCCGCGTATATTTTTTGGCGAAAACGCTTATAAAACGGCGCAGCGATTGACAAAATTCAATAAAGACCTTATAATAGACGAGTAAAATAACGGGCAGAAGATTTTGCCGAAAGGAATTTGTATGGTACGCTACGACGTATACGAAGATAAAGTAAGGGCGCTTAAAAAGACGCTCGAAGAAGCGGGATACTCGCTTGACGTCGACAATTTAAGAGTAAGACTTAAAGAACTCGAAACCGAACTCGAAAAACCCGAAGTATGGTCGGACATAGAGAAATCAAAACACGTCAGCCGCGAAGCGCAGCAGATAAGAAACAAACTCGACGTTTTCGATAAAGCCGAAAAGGCTGTCGGCGACGCGGAGATGATGATCGAACTCGCCGAAGAAGAGGGCGACGAGTCTGTACTCGAAGAAGTCGATAAAGACCTTTCCGAAGCCGAAAAAGAAATCGAAGACATAAGACTTCGCACTTTGCTTAAAGGCAAGTACGATGCCTGCGACGCTATTTTGACTCTCCACGCGGGCGCGGGCGGAACCGAAGCGTGCGACTGGACGGAAATGCTCTATCGTATGTATATCTGCTACGCCGAAAAGCACGGGTATAAACTCACCGAGTACGATCGTCTGGACGGCGACGGAGCCGGGCTTAAATCGGTATGCTTCAAAGTCGAGGGCGAGAACGCCTACGGCTACTTAAAAGCCGAAAAGGGAATACACAGACTCGTCAGAATTTCGCCTTTCGACGCCAATGCGAGAAGGCAGACGTCTTTCTCGTCGGTAGACGTAATGCCGGATATTCAGGAAGACGGCGATATAGAAATCCGCCCCGAAGAAATCAAGGTCGACACGTATCGTTCGAGCGGCGCGGGCGGTCAGCACGTCAACAAGACCGAGTCTGCCATAAGAATAACCCACTTGCCCACAGGCATAATAGTCGCTTGTCAGAACGAGCGTTCGCAGGTTCAGAACAAAGAACAGGCAATGCGTATGCTTAAAAACAAGTTGCTCGAAAAGCGCGAAGAAGAACGTATGGCGGAAGCCAGCGCAATAAAGGGCGAAATCAAAAAGATAGAATGGGGCAGCCAGATTCGTTCGTACGTTTTCTGCCCGTATACCATGGTTAAAGATCACCGCACCGGCAGCGAAACGGGCAACGTTCAGGCTGTTATGGACGGAGATATAGATCAATTCATTATCGATTATCTTAAACAGTCTTAAAGCCGTATTCATCCGTATTCGCTCTTTCGCAACGGCGGACTCGGTAACCGTCATCGCGGGCGTGGCGTGGCGACCTTGGGCAGGGTCGCCCCCTCTTCGGCACGCTATGCGTGCCACCTCTCCCGCTTCAACGGGAGAGCATACCCGAAGATAGGAGTATGGGCAAACGTAGCCGCTCCGACCTTTGATGCGGGGGACTTCTCTGCGTTCGGGACGACGGATACACGCGCCGTAATCAGCGGCGGCGAATTATTTCCCGCAAGGGCGGTATTTTTAAGACTTTGAAAAATCAACACGAAAATGTATAGCGACGAAATCAAAAAATTCAAAATCAAACAAGACGCGGTTATTCTCGCGATAGAGTCTTCATGCGACGAAACCGCGGCGGCAATAATCAAAAACGGACGGGAGATACTCTCGTCCGAAATTTCGTCTTCGTGTACCGAGCATATCCGTTTCGGCGGAGTCGTCCCCGAAATCGCCTCGAGAGCGCATACGAGCGCGATTTCTTTAACCGTACGAAAAGCCGTAGATAAGGCGAATATCGACCTTAAAGATATAGACGCGGTTGCCGTCACTTACGGCGCAGGGCTTCTTGGAGCGTTGCTCGTCGGCGTAAGTTACGCCAAAACGCTCGCGTATTCTCTTAATGTTCCGCTCGTTCCCGTAAGTCATATAAGGGGGCATCTTGCGGCTGCGTATTTAAGCGATAAAAACTTAAAACCGCCGTTCGTAAGTTTGCTTGCAAGCGGCGGGCATACGGCTATAATAGTCGTGGAAGATTACGATAAATTCAAGATTTTAGGCGGCACGCTCGACGACGCCGTAGGCGAAGCATTCGATAAAGTCGCCCGCGTTCTGGGGCTTAATTATCCCGGCGGACCGAATATAGAAAAACTTGCCCGCGAAGGTAAAAACAATATAGAATTTCCCAAAATGCTTAAAGGCGTCGGAGGGTATAATTTTTCGTACAGCGGACTTAAAACCGCGGTAATAAATTACGTTCACCACGCAAATCAGACGGGCGAAAGAGTAAACGAAGCCGACGTGGCGTGTTCTTTCCAGCACGCCGCCACGGATATACTCGTTAAAAAGGCGATAGAAGCGGCGAAGGAATATTCGCTCGATACCGTTACGGTGGGCGGCGGAGTCGCGGCTAACGGCTATATGCGTGAAAATCTCGGTAACGCCTGCGCAAAATGCGGTCTTAAACTCGTTCTTCCCGAAAAAATTCTCTGTACCGACAACGCGGCTATGATAGGCGCCGAAGGGTACGTTCAATACTTAAAGGGCAATTTTGCCGATCTTACGTTAAACGCCGCAGCCCGCGTCGATTTGGGCTGATTTTGTTTGATAAAGTTCGGTTTGACCTCTTCCGTCAACCTTCGGTTGCCACCTTCCCCGATAGGGAAGGCATATGTTAAATATGGAAAACAAGAAGAAATACGTTTACAGTAACCCGAAATTAAAGAAACACGCTCAGAAGTTGCGGAGAGAAATGACTCGGCAGGAAAGAAAAATGTGGTATGACTGTTTGTCTTTGTTGCCGTGGAAATTCCGCAGACAATTTGTTGTAGTTAAGTACATACTCGATTTTTATTGCGCGGAAAAAAGAATTGCCGTAGAAATAGACGGTAACGGACACGGAACGATAAAAAGCGAAACGGCGGACGAAAAAAGAACGGCTTTTTTGAACGAATACGGCATAACCGTTATACGGTATTCGAATTGCGATATAGACACTCGTTTTCAAGTCGTCCGCGACGATATTTATCAAAGATTAAGCGAGATTCCGTCCGTGAAAAAAGGTGAAGCGATAATCGGGAAATCCGTCGTTACGTATAAGGTTGCCGATGCCTTCCCTATCGGGGAAGGTGGCGGCGTAGCCGACGGAAGAGGTCAAAAAGCCCGATCGTCAGAAATAAAAATCCGACAGCATCAGCGTGTTGTCGCGGATTATCCAGAAATTGTTTGCGAAACACGTTATTAAAATATACACGTTAAGTATCGTAAGTACGGGCATAGTTACCATAAAAAACAAACTCCGCAGGCGGTATTTAAGCGTGAACATGGATATATATACTCCCGCCGCTCCGCCGAGCAGGGCTGCGACGAAAACGCTTCCGTCGCGTACGCGGCGTTTGCAATCGCCTTCTTCGTCGGCGCGTTTTGCCGAAAGCATAAGTAAAAACGAATATACGTTTATCGCAAGGAAGTACGTTCCCGCAAGAATTTGCATTAAAACAAGCATAATTTAATAATAGTGTAGGCTAAATTTATATAATTTAATCGTTTTTCGTTAAAAAGAGTTTTCAAAAAGCCAAATATATGTTAAAATACAAATAAGAGGTATACTTATGAAGTGTATGTATTGCGGAAATCTCGATAGCAAGGTAGTCGATTCCCGTCAGTCCGACGACGGAACGGCTATAAGGCGCAGAAGAGAATGCACTAATTGCGGAAGACGTTATACGACTTACGAAACGGTCGAAACCACGCCTATACTCGTAATAAAAAACAACGGCAACAGACAAGCCTACGACCCGAACAAACTTAAAAACGGAATAGTGAAGTCCTGCGAGAAACGCCCCGTTCCCATGTGGAAAATCGACGCGCTCGTCGAGGACATAAGCAAAAAAATATACAATTCCTTAAAACAGGAAATCACGTCGAAAGAACTCGGCGAAATGGTAATGCAGGGGCTTAAAAATCTCGACGAAGTAGCCTACGTAAGGTTCGCTTCGGTATACCGTCAGTTCAAAGACGTTTCCACGTTTATGAAAGAGTTGGAAAAATTACAGAATAAGGAGAACTAAAATAATGAAGAAATTTATCCGCGTCGCGGCGGTCGCTCTCGCCATCGTCGCCGCGCTCGGTTTATTCGGTTGCAAAAAAAGCAAAGCGGACTATTCGCATAGTTGGCGCGTCGTCGCCTATAAGGCAAGCGGCGAAGTACAGGCTCAACGCGTCGGCTTTAAGGTTACCAAAAAGACGGACAAGCAAATAAAACAGATATGGGTTCGCGTAGACGGTTTCGACAAAGGCGTAAAGTCGGTCGATCTGACTGTCGACAGATATACGTCGTCTCCTAATCTGAACTCTGCAAACAGTTATAACAAGGTCGAATACAAACTCAAAAACGAAAAGAAAGGTTGCAAAGCGACGAATACGGGTTGGTTCAAAGTAGTCGACGACTGGGATTATACGAGTAAGAGTTCGAGCGTTTACGTTCGTCTTACGCTTAACGGCGGAATAACGATCGGCGAAGTCGGCTTCGTCGACGAAGAAGGTTATAAATGTACTTTCGAGGTAAATTCGGCAAACGTATATCTGCAAGGGTACGAAAACCAGACGACCGAAAAGCAATTTACGAAAGACGAACTTACCGCGGCGCAGGGGAAAACGAAGAACGGAAATCCGCTCAACCTTGCCGACGAACAGAAGAGTTTCACCAAGGGCAAAGACAGAAAATAATAGAACGATAGGAATACAAAGCGAGGGGAAATCGCAAATCGATTTCCCCTCGCTTTTTCGTTTTGCTTTTCCCGACAGAGAAAGCGTTGATTTACTGTCATTCTGAGGTGAAGCCGAAGCCCCCTAGGCAGGTCGCCCCCTTTTGTCGCTACGCGACATTTTCCCCGTTTCATCGGGGACATTTACCCCGCAATAAAGGGCGGAGCGGCTTTAATGGGCGTTCGCACACCAATCTTCGGGATTGCTTCGTTTCACCCGCAATGACGGGCATATTTATAGACGATAGTATTTATCGGTGGCAATCGGTTGCGTTTTTAAGAGGAATTTGATACAATATAGGCGTTATGAAATTCGTTGAAGTTACCGTTTCTACGGCAAGCGACGCGCAGGAACTCGTCGCGGATATTATGTGGAGTTACACTAATTACGGCGTTGCCATAAGCGACGCGCTCGACGTTAAAGAACTCGTCGAAAACAGGCGCGACACCTGGGACTATATAGACGAAAAAGTCCTCGAAGAAATGAACGCCGGCGTTACGCTCGTAAAGGCGTATATCGCGCTCGACGTGGCGGACGAAACTATCGCCAAAATAGAAAACGACCTTGCCGGACTTAAAAAACGTTCGGAAGGGTTTATCGGAACGGGAAGTCTGGAACTCGTAAAAAGAACGGTAGACGGCGACGACTGGATAGAGATATGGCGCAAGCACTATAAACCCATGAAATTCGGCAATATAGTCGTCTGCCCCGCCTGGATAAAGTACGACGAAAAACCGGGCGAAACGAAGATTTTAATCGACAGCAATATGGCTTTCGGAACGGGCGAACACGAAACCACGTCTATGGTGCTTGAAATCATGCAGGAATATATCGGCGGCGCGAAAACGGTTATCGACGTAGGCACGGGCAGCGGAATTTTAGGCATAGCCGCCGCCAAACTCGGCGCGAAAAAGGTATTTATGACCGATATAGATTACGTAGCCGTGAAAACCGCCTCGCATAACGCCGAAATGAACGGGGTTAAAGAGAAGTGCGAAGTCTGCCTTAACGATCTTCTTAAAGAAAAGCAAGTAAAGGGCGAACTCGTGCTTGCCAACATTACGGCGGACGTGTTGTTGATTTTGTCGCGCGATATAGTAAATCACGTGGATAAAAACGGCGTGATGATTATGAGCGGAATTATCAAAGGCAGGGTAGACGAAGTCGTAGAAAGGTATACTTCGCTCGGCTTTACGCTCGAAAAGAGAAAGGACAAAGGCGAATGGATAGCGATCGCGATGAGAAAAATATGAAAGCGGTGGTATTTACGCTCGGTTGCAAGGTCAACAGTTGCGAAAGCGCGTCGCTCGTAAACGGGTTGCAGAGTATCGGCTACGAAACGAGCGACGAACTCTCTTACGCCGATTTGTATATCATAAACACCTGCGCCGTTACCGCCGAAGCGGAAAAGAAATCTCGTCAGGCGATAGCGCGGGCGAGAAAATTCAACCCCGACTGCAAGATAATAGTTACGGGGTGCGCTTCCGAAAAAGCGCCGAAAGATTTTCTTGCAAAAAACAACGTAACGCTCGTAACGGGCGCGAAGTCGAAAGACAAGATTTTGTCTATGCTTTCCGAAAGCGGGGAAAGGCTCGAAGAAAAAGACGAGTATTACGAAGAATATCTGCCCGCTAAAACGGACAGAGAAAGGGCGTTTATAAAAGTGCAGGACGGTTGCGATAATTTTTGCAGTTACTGCATTATACCCTATCTGCGCGGCAGGTCGCGGTCGAGAAAAGCCGAAAACGTAGTAAAAGAAATCGAGTATCTCGCGCCGTGCGAATCGGTTATTACGGGCATAAATCTGTCGGCTTACGACAAAAAGGGCAACGGGCTTAAAGGGCTTATAGGCGAACTTACGAACGTTGATTGCAGAATAAGGCTCGGCTCGCTCGAAGTAAACGTTATAACTCCCGAATTTTTACAAAGTCTTAAAAAATTAAAGGACTTCGCCCCGCATTTTCACCTTTCGTTGCAGTCGGGCAGCAACGCCGTTCTTAAAAGCATGAACCGCCACTACACGAGGGAAGAATTTCTCGAAAAATGTAAACTCATACGCGAATATTTCCCGACGGCGGCAATCACTACGGATATTATAGTCGGTTACTCGACGGAAAGCGAAAAAGACTTCGAAGACAGCGTTGATTTAGCCGAAAAAGCGGAGTTTGCGGATATACATTGCTTCCCGTATTCTGTGCGAAGCGGAACGGTCGGGGCGAAACTCAAAGAGTTGCCCGCGGAAGTCAAAAACGAGCGTATGAAACGCCTTACCGAAGTTAAAAACAAACTTAAAAACGCCTTTATAGAGCGAAACATCGGTATTATCGGCGAATTTATCCCCGAAGAAAAAGAAGACGAATATTCCGTCGGTTATACGGGTAATTATATACGGTGCTACGTAAAAGGCGACGCCCCAAAGGGCAAGTATAAAGTGAAACTTATCCGCCCGTTCAAAGACGGCGCGCTTGCCGAAATTGCGAAATAAAATCAAACGAAAACGCCCCTGCGGAGAAATCTTTCCGATTTCCCCGCAGGGGCGGTATTTTTGTAAGTCAATACATATACGAAACGTCGGTAACTTCATTCCAGATATCTTTTAATAATCTGCTTCCGATATGCGATTCGTTTATAAAATCGTTTTTCGACGTAAATTCTTGTTCCATTTCGTCCGAGCAAAAAACGATGGTATCGTCGCCCCTTATAAAAACTTCGTATAGCGTTCCGTCGTGTTTGAAAAGCATTTCGCTATACATATAAAGGGCTTCGATAAAGTCGTTAAAATCGGGAAGAAATGCTTTGCCCTGCGAATATAATTTTTTTGCTTTGTTGAGAGAAATTAAATGCGGATACATTACTACGTCGGGGTGATCGACTACGAATTTATCCTGTTCCCAGCCGCAGTTTTTACATTCTCCGTCGCCGAATTGGTCGATCGCGACTATATTTCCGCATACGTCGCATCTTTTAACGCCCGTTTTCGCGCGCGGGTCTTCGTAGTCTATAAACTTAAATTGCTTCGGGTCTAATCCGAGAACGTTTCGGTTTTCTTTTTCCCATTGAAATTGTAATCGGTCTTTTGCGGACAGGCGATTTTCCCACTCTTCGGAATAAACTCCGTTTTTTAATTTGACGGGATAATCGTATTTCCCCGTGGTCGGGTTATAATAGTTTACTTTTAAGTAATAGTTATCTTTTTTCATATTCTTATTATGCCAGACAAGAATAATACGAACCCCGCCAAAACGCCGATATTTCCGTGCTTTTAGGCAAATCCGACTTCGCCCGTACGGCGAGTACGAACAAAGCCGTCTTCACCAAAAATCATCGAAAATAGCGGTGTTTTGGTTGCGAGCAAGTCTTGCGTCGCGTTTTTAGGGTAAGACGCGGCGCGCGAACGCCTTAATATACAAATATAAGACGGTCGCGGAACAATGTATTAGCCTGAAAACACGGCGCAAGACCGAGGTTCGTATTATTCTTGGCTGGCATAGCATCAGACGAATAATAGTCAAGACAATTTTACATAGTAAAAAAGTTAAAAATTTTTCGTTAAAACGTTTGACAAAGCGAAAAGCGGGTATTATAATAAGTGCGGAAATCCTACCAAACGGGTAGGAATTAGAGAGACCGATGAAATTATCTTCCAAAACGCATTACGGAGTTCAGGTGCTTAGCCTTATAGCGGCGAACGACAAAAGTTTTTCCGCAAAGGAACTCGAAAAATATACGGGCGTTTCGAGCAAGTATCTCGAAAAAGTGCTTAAAATTCTGCTCGGGTGCGGCGCGCTCGTGTCGCAACGCGGCGCAAGCGGCGGTTATACGCTTGCAAAACCCGCCGAAGAAATCAAAATGGGCAAGGTCGTAAGGGCTCTGGAAGAAGATAATATGGAGATCATCGGTTGCGTGAACAAACCCGGGTGTTGCTGTCCGTCGAGCGCGCTCTGGAAAAAGTTATTCGACGGTATCAACGCGATTTTAGACGACGTGTCGCTTAAAGACATAGTCGAAGGAAATTTATAAGAGGTATTATATGAAAGAGATTTATCTCGATCATGCCGCCACGACGAGAGTCGACGACAGAGTAGTAGCGAAGATGCTTCCGTACTTTACCGAAGTATACGGTAACCCGAACAGCCAGCACGGCTACGGCAGAAACGCGCAGGAGGCGGTAGACGAAGCGAGAGATACCATTGCAAAACTTATCGGCGCGAAACCGGGCGAAATTTATTTCACTTCGGGCGGTACCGAAAGCGACAACTGGGCGCTCCGCGGAACGTGTAAAGCGCTTGCGGGCAAGGGCAAACACGTGATTATTTCGAAGATCGAACACGCGGCTATGCTTACGACCGCGCACGAACTCGAAAAAGAAGGTTTTGAATTTTCGTATATCGGCGTGGATAGCGAAGGCTTTATCGATTTAGACGAACTTAAACGCTCTATACGCCCCGATACGATTTTAATCGCCTGCATGATGGCGAACAACGAAGTCGGCACGATAGAGCCGATTAAAGAGATCGTAAAAATCGCAAAAGAGCATAAAATAGAAGTGTTTACCGACGCCGTTCAGGCAATGGGCGCGTTGGATATCGACGTCGACGATTTGGGCGTGGATATGATGAGTTTCTCGTCGCATAAGTTCAACGGACCGAAAGGCATGGGCGCGCTGTATATCAGAACGGGCGTTCCGCTCGCAAGACTTATATCGGGCGGTCATCAGGAAAGAACGAGAAGGGGTGGTACGACCAACGTTCCCGGCGTGGTAGGCTTTGCGGAAGCGTTAAGGCTTACCAAAGAGACTATGGCGGAAGATAGCAAGTACGTCGCTTCGCTCCGCGACAGGTTTATTTCGAGAGTTCGGAGCGAAATTCCCTATTGCAGACTTAACGGACCGAAAGACGGGAGTAAGAGACTCCCCAACAACGCCGATTTTTCGTTCGACTATATCGAGGGCGAATCGATCTTGTTCAGTCTTGACCTTGCGGGCATAGCGGTTTCGTCGGGTTCGGCTTGTTCGTCGGGGTCGCTTGAGCCGTCGCACGTGCTTATCGCGTGCGGAGTTCCCGAAGAAGTCGCGCACGGTTCGATAAGATTTACTTTCGGCAAAGAAAACACGGTTGAAGAAGTGGATTACACCGTAGATAAACTAAAAGAAATAGTCGCAAGACTCCGCGCGATGTCGCCCTTGTTCGACTTAAAAGGAGAAGTCAAAGATGTATAACGAAAAAGTAATGGAAGCGTTCAAAAACCCCAAGAACGTAGGCGAAGTAGAAAATTACGACGGACTCGGCAAGGTCGGCAACGCCGCCTGCGGAGACATAATGCAGATAACTCTGAAAATCGATAACGACGTTATAACCGACGCCAAATTCAAGACCTTCGGCTGCGCGGCGGCAATCGCCACGTCGTCTACCGCTACCGAAATGGTAAAGGGTATGACCGTAGACGAAGCCTTGAAACTCACCAACAAAAAGGTCGTCGAAGAACTCGAAGGGCTGCCGCCGCAGAAAATTCACTGTTCGGTTTTAGCCGAAGAAGCGATTAAAGCGGCAATCGAAGATTACCGCAACAAACAAAAGGGTATAACAAAAGAAGAAGACCCCAAGTACGTTTGATTTTCATAAAACGATAGCAGCCGCCGCGACGATTTCGTCGCGGCGGCTGTCGTTTGCAAGCAAGTTATTTAATTCGGCATTGACGAAATGACATAATTGATATAAGTGTCATTCTGAGGCTCTGCCGAAGCCCCCTAGGCAGGTCGCCCCCTCTCCGCCACGCTACGCGTGCCACCTCTCCCGCTTCAACGGGAGAGCATACTCCCGGAAGGGCAGTTTCCCGCGGGGTACATATTACAGATAATATCAAGTCCGCAGGTTTTGCCTTTCCAGGCGATTCTTCACTGCGTTCAGAATGACATTTTTGCTTATTTCTGTTGACACGATGACGATAAAAAGTCCGCCGCGACGATTAGTCGCGGCGGGCTTTTTCGTAAACTTATTCTTCGTCGAGTTCCCTTATGGACGCAAGACGAGATTTATAACCTTTGATGATAAGTCCGCTTTCGTAAACGTAACTTCTCTTGCGTTCGAGAGCGCGTTCGTATTCGGCTTCTCTGGTCGTTCTCTCGGCGACGTCGAGATTATCTTCTTCGGCAGCCGCTCTTAACTCCTTGATGCGTTTGTAGTATTTACGGAGCATATCGTTGCTTTCGGCGATGTACGCTTCGTATTCTTTTTCAACGCGTTCGTAGTTGGAAAGCGATTTTTCTTCTGCCTTTTCTTGGACGGGGGCGGCGGGTTCTTCCGCAATCGTCGGAGTTTCTTCGACTTTCGCCTGCGGTTCGGTTACGACTTCTTTTTCTTCCGCTTCGGGAACGGCTGTTTCTTCAACGTCTGCCGCCGTATCTTCTTCGGCGGGTTCTTCGACCGCTTCTTGCGTTTCGGGAGCGACTTCTTCCGCTGCGGGCGCGGTAACTTCTGCGCCTTCCGCTTCTTCGGCTTTAACTTCTTCCGTCGGTTCGTCTGCCGCTTCTGCGGGCTGTTCTTCCGCAGGCGCGGTTGCTTCTTCTGCGGGAGCGGCGGTTTCTTCGGTGATTTCCGCGGGCTGTTCTTCCGCAGGCGCGGTTGCTTCTTCCGCGTTTTCGGCGGTCGCTTCGCTCGTCGTTTCTGCTACGGGCGCAATCAACGCGGGCGCTTCGGTCGTTTCTTCGGCGGCTGTCGCTACCGTTTCTTCGTTAGCCTGCGATTGTTCTTCGGATTTAACCTGCGCGGCGTTTTCGGCTGCAAGGCGAGCGTCCAGTTGAGTGTTGTAAACGCTTACGTAAACGATAAGCGCGATACCGTACACGAAAAGGTAAACCGTAAGAACGGGCGCGAGAACCACTTTAAGGTTGCTGTAAGAGGTCAACTTCATTATCGTGGCGACGGGACCGAATCCGAAGCCCGCTCCGAGAAGGAACGTCGCGGCGATAAACGCGAATACCGACACGCCCACGCCGAGTTTTTTCGGCTTTTTAAGGCGTTTGTAATTGGTTGAGTCTAACTCGTCGCCGTTGTTCGCGCGGCAATCGTATAAGACTTCTTCGCTCGGTTGAACGAGCGCGCGAAGGGTTTTTAAGGTTGCGGAGAACGCCGCTATCAAAAGGATGAACGGAACGAAGTTCACGTAGAAAATCGCGAGTAATATCGGAGTTACGTCGTCGCCGCCGCCCGTAAAGGCGTTTTTCATAAACGAAGCGACTTGGCTTAACGTTTCGGAGTTGCAACCCATACCGTATTTCGTGATTATAAACATTGCGTCTTTATGCCCCGAGGCAAGCAATTTCATAAGGCTCGTCTTGCCGCTGCCGTACGAAACCGACACGACGGGCAGACACAATACCATGACGAGCGCGACTGCCGCGCCGATAAAGCGAATCGCCTTATAGACCGTCATGCCCGCGTTCGGACGGGTAAGCGAAGACGTCCAGTTGCCTATCGCCGACACTATAATGCCTACGCCCGCAATCGCGCCGTAAGCGATATAATATATGCCGTAAAAACCGACGTTGAGAGGCAGGAAGTACCCGCTCAATTCTTTTTCGATTTCGGGCGAAACGTAAAGGAGCGACGTAAAGAACAACAGATAAATCACGTAAGATACGAGTATCGAAATAACCGAAAAATACGTACCTGTCATTCTGAGCGCGCCTACCTGACCTTTGCCGACGTTGCACAGCCAGACGATAAGTCTGATAAGGGTTACGAGCGACAAGATCAAAGTCATAATCGGGAATACGAGTTGAAGTATTACCATGTACTTCGTCGGGTCGCTGCTCGTGTTTTGGAGAGCCTTGATTATTTCGAGAAGTATCGAAAACGGGCTTTCCTTCGTTTTGCCCGATACGATAAGCGGTATAAAAGGCAGAGCGATAATCGCCGCAGCCGCGATAAATCCGTAGATAAACGCGGGCAGCATGCCTTTTGTCTTCTTCGAGACGCTTACGGGGAACGTTTGTTGCTTCATTGTTTTTCTCCTATAAAATTTTTACTCGACCGAGTCTAAACTATGGTCTGTATACTTTTACGCCGCCTTTTATAAGCGACAGATCAAAGTCTAAATTTTCGTACAACTCGCCGTCTATCTGAACGGTAGAAGGTTTGTCGAACTCTATTTTAACGTGATCTACGCGTTCCATCGTGGTGAAATCCTGTTCGAGAATTTTACCTTTCATAAGTTTTATAAACGCAAGAGGAATACGGCTTTTTTTAAGTTCGTTTACGACTACGAAATCGAGTAAGCCGTCGTCGATCACGGCTTTGGGGCACATTCTTATTCCGCCGCCTATGCGGAATCCGTTGCCTACGCACGCGATTAAAGCCGTTTTGTCTTCCTTTTCTTCGCCCTTTACCACTTTGAATTTATAGAACTGAAAGTGAATAAGGCTTGAAATAAGGGCGAACACGTAAGCGATTTTACCCTTGAATACTTTGGCTTTGGCGTAGCGTTTCAATACGTCTACGTCGATGCCCGTGCCTATCGCGTTTATGCCGCGTATTCCGCCGCATACCATATAGTCGGTACTTTTCGCATCGCCGTTTAAGATAATATCGACCGCTTTTTTTACGTCGGTAGGAATTTTCGCCGCGGACACGAAATCGTTGCCCGTACCCGTCGGAATTATGCCGAGACGGACGGTTTCGGGGTTTATGCCGTTCAATACTTCGTTTACCGTGCCGTCGCCGCCGAGCGCGATTATATCGGTCGCGCCCTCGTCGGAGAGTTTTTTGGCTATCTCTATCGCTTCTTTTGCGCGGGTGGTATAATGCGCGGTGAATTCCACGTTTTTCTCTTCGAGTATTTTAACGACCTTCGCGGCTTTTTTTCTGGCTTTACCCCTGCTTGCGTGGGGGTTGATTATCAAATCTATCATTCGTACTCCGTGAAAGGATTGTTAAATATATTATATAATAAAGAGTTCGATTATGCAAATGAATTGAGCGCGAAAAGACGGAAAAGTAAACTCAAAGTAAAATTTTTGTCAAAAAGTTTTCACGCGGCTTTGATTATACTTGTTATCGACCTTTTTACCGTTGACAAATTTCCGCCCCGCAGGTAAAATTATAATGTATACGGCTTAGTGGTTTTATACCGTCATTCTGAGCAAACTTGCGAAGAATCTCCCGGAAGGGTGGTTTATCGCGGAGTATATATTACGGTAAAATCAACTCCGACGGTTTTGCCTTTCCAGGCGATGTTTCGCTAACTGCTATTCGGCGATTAACGCTAACGCGTTTGAAACTAACGTTTTGGCAATTGATACTCAATTGCAATCGCCTTATGAATACCTTCGTTAAATAACCCTTGCAAGCAAGTTATTTAACTCGCCATTGACAACATGATGACGGACACGTATTATTTCGAGATATAATTTAAGGCTTTATAGGAGAGAACATGAGCAAGATTTTCAAGTGTTTCGTTTGCGGTTTACTCGGTATCGTTATAGGCGCGGGCGCGACTTTCGGCGCGATGGCGGCGGCGGTCTATTATTCCTACGGCAACGTAACCGTGTCGAGCGTTATCGGCAATAACGAGTATAACGACGTTCTGGGCGATCTTAAAGACTTTTCGGTGGACGAAATTCTCGGTCTTATTCAAAAAGGTCAGGCTAACCCCGAAAACTATACCTTCCGCGACCTCGAATTAAAGTACGGTTTCGATATGGTCGCGTTGATCAATAAGTTCGGCGGCGGAAACGACAAGATAATCGCCGACGACGGCAGCAACGCCAAATACGTCGAACAACTTAAAGACGTATCGCCGTTTACTCTGCTTAAAGGCGGCGACGGCGCGAAAAAGTTTTTGGATAACCTTCCGTTCGGCGCGGTGTTGAGTTTTATTCCGTCGTCTGCGATGTTTGCCGAAAACGAAAGGGTAATACTGCGTAGATATTCTGTAGGGGATATGTTCAAAAAAGACCCGATTACGGGCGAAACGGGCATAGCGGGCGCGCTCCGCGAAGTAAGGGTAGGCGGAGTCTTCCCCGTGCTTTTCGACTACGACGAAACTTCGGATACGTATAAGGTAAAAGACGGCAAATATTCGGGGCTTTCGCTCGTGGGTAACCTTAAATTCGGACCGTTTATCGACCTTGCCACGGGTAAAAAAGACGTAACTTCGGTGCTCGGCGAAGGCGGCTTCTTTACGGATAAAACTCTCGGCGAATATCTTGAATTGCTCGGCGTTACCGACAAAAAAATCACCGAAAGAATAGACGCGGCTCTGTCCGGTCTTACGATTTCGGGACTCTTTAACAAAAATTACGAAACCGGCAAATACGAATTCGTTCTCGAAAACCTGCTTGGCAGCGTCAGCGTAGGCGGCGCGCTCGGTTACGTTTACGAAGACGGCGTCTGGTACAAAAATAAAGACAAAACCGAAACGGTCGAAGGGCTTATGGCGGTTATCGCTTCTTTCGACCTGACCAAAATCTACCGCGCGCTTAAAGGCGACGCCGGGGCGTGGGAAAAAATCCGCGAAATCGCGCTTTCGCTCGGCGACGCCTCTTTCGGAGATATTCTCGAAACGTTCGGATATAAGTATAACGGCGAAAAATGGCTTAATAAAGACGGCAAAGAACCGAAAGCGGGTATACTCGTCGCTATGTCCGACGTGCGCGTAAGCGACTTGCTCGGCGGCAAAGACGAACTCGACGCGACCAAACTCCGCGTGAAAATCGCTAAAGAAATAATGCTTCATTGCGGCGATATGACTCTCGGCGACGGCTTCGGCGGACTTCTGAAAGTTAGTTACGACGAAGAGAAAAAGGCTTACGTATGGTCGGAAGGCTCGAACGCAGGCAAAGAAATAAACGGCGCTTTGAACGAACTTTTGCTTACCGACGTCAACGATATAGCGAAGATTTTCGCGCAAGAACGGGTTGACGGCAAACAGATCGAAAGAGTCTTGCTTTCGCTTACGGACGGTATAAAGATCGGCTACGTTTTAGGCGCGAACCGCGCGGACGACGGCAGTTGGACTAGTAGTCGGGGCGAGGCGATAGAATCGAAATATTATAAATTTTACGAAGTTACTCTCGATAAACTTATCGCGCCCTTCTTCGACGGAGCGGAAGCGTCGGATATTTTCGATATATTTATAGACGCGCTCGGCGACGTACCGCTCGGCGAAGTGATAGGGTATACCAAAGACGGCGAAGAATGGAAAGACGGCGCAACCGCGATTACCGATCCGATTACGAAAAAGATATGCGATATAAATATCGGTAAGATACTTACGGGCAGCGTTAAATTCGACACGCTTCTCGACGACGTCAAACTCGGCGAAATGATGGGATGTACGTATTGTGATAGTACGACTTGTACCACGGAACACGAGCATGGTTGGTACGACAAAAACGGAAAGGTTACCGGAATAACCGCCGTAATGGTCGGGCTTACCGTTGCGGAAGTCAAAAACGGTACGTTTACGCAAAAATTGAACGACTTGACTTTGCAAGATGTGGTAGGCGAAATTAAAAACGACGATCCGTTATCGTTAATCGGCGGCGGAACTAAACTCAGCGAAATATCCGACAAAATGAAAGATATTTCCAATGCGACGCTCGGTAAATTCAAGCAGGTCGGAATAATTACCGCCAAAGAAGAACAACTCGACGATGCGTTCGGGAAAATATTGAACCTCGTTGCCAACGATATTGCTAAGGGGGATGAAAACAGTCCGACGTACGAAGCGGGGCACGTATATCAGTTTTCCGAAGATATACGTACCGAAGCGGCGGCGTATATAACGGTCGATTCGACGACGGGAACCGTTACGTACAAGAACCGCGAATTCTGGAGCAACATGACGTTCACCCGTATGATGGAATGTATGATTGCCGCTTCTAATTCGCTCAACGTATAACTTTTATACGCGACTTTTATCGACAAAACGCTTGACAAGTTATAAATAAATATATATAATACACTTACCGTTAGTTTCGGGCGGTATAATCTGCAACGCTCGACTTTCGGTTACCTTGCTTACGGCTAATCCGTAAGCCGAATAAGTCCGGGAGGTAAAGATAATGAACAACTACGAAATGATCTACATTTTAGACGCGTCGATCAGCGACGAAGAGAAAGAGGCTTTGGTTGCCAAATTCGAAGGCGTCGTTACTAAAAACGGCGGTGTAGTCGAAAAGATCGAAAAGTGGGGCGTTAAGAAACTCGCTTACGCTATCGACTACAAGACGGAAGGTTATTACGTATATATGGCGTTTTCGGGCGACAGCAATCTTGTACAGGAAGTCAAGAGAGTCGTCGGCATTACCGAGCACGTTTTAAGACGTCTTATAACCAGAGTATAAAATCGGGAGAGAGAAACTAATGAATAAAGTTTATCTTATTGGGAATTTAACGAGAGACCCCGAAATGTCCGAAACTCCGAGCGGAGTACCTTTTTGCAGATTAGGTCTGGCGGTCAACAGACCGTACGCGGGCAGCGACGGGGAAAGAGCAACCGACTTCTTTAATATCACGGTCTGGCGTACTCACGCCGAAAACTGCGGCAGATACCTTAAAAAGGGCAGTAAAGTCGCGGTCGTAGGTTCGCTTCAGAATCGTTCTTACGAAGATAAAGACGGTAACAAGAGAACGGTTACCGATATAGTCGCGAGCGAAGTAGAATTCCTTTCCGTAAGGAATCAAGGCGAAGGTTCGTCGGACGATACGTCCCACGCCGCGCCGCGCGCCGTCGAAAGACCTACTCTTCAACAGGTTGACGACGACGAATTACCGTTTTAATTTAGTATAAAAGGAGTGTTCAAAATGGAAGAAAAGACTGTTGCGCCCGTAACCGAAGCGTCTGCTGCCGCTACCGCGCCCAGAAAGCCGATGAGGAAACCGGCAAGAAGAAAAGTTTGCGCTTTTTGCGTCGATAAAGCCGAAGCGATAGATTACAAAGACGTTAACAAACTCAAGAAGTTCGTTACCGAAAAGGGCAAAATTTTACCCCGTCGTATGACCGGTGTTTGCGCAAAGCATCAAAGAATGTTGTCTTCCGCAATAAAGAGAGCGCGTATCGCCGCTTTATTGCCGTTCAAAGGCGAATAAGAATAAAAAAGAATATTATTTCAAGCGGCTCGGCGAATTATCGCCGAGCCGCTTTACTGTGCGGTGTTTTTAGTTTTTTCTTGGTCGTTAATGCCGTATGTTG
>ERZ1034920.950-NODE-950-length-20150-cov-19.501717_pt1 | contig 20150 bp, 22 predicted proteins | sample MGYA00520688_ERZ1034920 | MGnify/ENA primary metagenome ERZ1034920 (study PRJEB33766, sample SAMN09781785) | gut metagenome | biome: gut microbiome | host: Homo sapiens | place: Madagascar | study: EMG produced TPA metagenomics assembly of the PRJNA485056 data...
TCTTTTATTGTTTTTGGAAAAATTCCCCCACCGAGTAAAATTTTACACTAAGTGGCCCGCCTGCGGCGGGCCGGGTTCAGAGGGGAAGGTTCTTAAGATTGACCGGCCCCTTGGGCCGGAGGGTTCTTAGGATTAACGGCCCATGGGGCCGAGGGTTGTGGTATCGCCGCCTTTGGCGGCGATGAGTTTTATAGTCCACGTTACGCTTCTGTCTTCCCGCCGAGCAAGTCATTCTGAGCGAAGCGAAGAATCTCGGTGAACGCCGCCAGTGACTCATCTGCCGATAAATATCAATCGGCGGGAAAGAGGCGTCTGATGTCTGCTTTTCTCCTGCTTTCGGGAATACAGTCCAAAATTGGCGGATAGCAACAGGCGGCAAGCGGACAGCCGACAGCGGACAGCTGTATCAGCCCACCAGCTCCCTAGCTCACTATCCCACTATCCCACTATCCCACTAGTTCACCAGCCCACTTTCCGTTATAATGACAGAGACATCCTATTGCATCGGAGGTTTTTCATGATAACCAAGTACGCAGATCTACTGCTGGCCGCACTCTTTGCCGTTTTCACCGGCCTTTTCGTGCCCTTTTCCCCTTCCCTTCTTTGGGAAAGCATTAATTGGAATCTTCTGGGCATTCTTTTCTGCCTTATGGTCATTACGGCGGAAATCGGGAAATGGGGAATTCCCCGGGCCCTGTGCCTTCATTTTTTCTCCGGGAAGGGGACGGTGCGGCTGATGGCCCGCTTTTTCATCTTTGCCTGCTTTTTCTCTTCCATGGTGATTACCAATGACATATCCCTCATCATTTTCGTTCCCTTTTCCATTGCCACCTTTTTGGAAATCCGGGAGCGGGCGCTTCTCATTCCCCTGATTACGCTGGAAACCATAGCCGCCAATATGGGAAGCATGCTCACGCCCATTGGAAATCCGCAGAATCTTTTCATCTACGACTACTACCATCTGCCCCTTTTCACATTTCTTTCCTTCACGGGGCCTGTGGTTCTTATCAGCGGTTTTCTTATCTATACAGCAGGCCGCCTTTTCCCGAAGCATACCGTCTCTTCCATGCCGCCTATGGAAGCGCCTCTTCCGAAGAGGAAATCCCTGCTCCTCCTGTTTCTTCTTCTTCTTTCCATCCTTCATGTCCTCCGGCTTCTGCCCCTTTCCCTTGTACTGGCGGTGGTGGTGCCGGTGATGGTGATTCTTGACAGGCATGTGTTCCTCCGGGTGGATTACAAGCTGCTCCTCCTCTTCGCCCTCCTTTTCATGGCCGTAGGGAATCTGGGACGCATGGACATGGTCAGCACCTGGGCCCGGGAAACCCTGGCGGGCCGGGAGTTCTGGATTTCCCTTCTTCTCTCCCAGTTCATCAGCAACGTGCCTGCCACGGTCATGCTTTCTCCTTATACGGAAAACGCGGCGCCCCTCCTCCTTGGGGTGGACATAGGCGGCCTGGGCACCCTCATCGCCTCCATGGCCAGCCTCATTTCCTTCAAAACCTACGCCAATATTCCCTCCGCCGGAAAAAAGGAATACCTGGCCGCCTTCTCCCTGTACAACCTGGCCCTTCTCTCTGTGCTTATTCTGTGGTATGTGATGGTGTATTGAGTAAGAGGGGTCAGAGGGTTCAGAGGAAGAGGTGGACGGGGCCTTTGGCCCCGTGGGTTCTTAAGGTTCTTAGGTTTGACAGCGCCTATGGCGCTGAGGGTTGTGGATTGCCCTTCGGGCAATAAATTTTGTAATGCCGCCAAAGGCGGCATGCAATATGGAGCCTTCTTCCCGCCTCCCCCAAAATACCGAGCCGCAGGCGAAGAATCTTGGTACATGCCGCCGATGGCTCATATAACGGTAAATACCGTTCGAAGGGAAACACTTCTGATGTATGCCGTAAGTGACTCCGACTAGCCCACTAAGAAATACCAGTCGGACAGCGGAAAGCGGACAGCCGACAGCCGCCCTCCCCACCGGCCCACTAAAAAACCGCGATGCCATGGATTTCCATGGTATCGCGGTTTTATCAGTCTACATTCTTTGTGCCGCCGGCATTGACGGTGGTATCTCTGTCAATGTGCCAGATGGTGTTCACCCGGACTCTTCCGTCGGCGTCTCCGTCGCTGCTGTAGCGGATTCTTCCGTCTCCGCCCATTTCCAGCACCGGTTTCCCTTCAGCCGTTTTCTTTTCTTCCTTGTACCCCAGGGCTTCCAGTTCCCGGGCGTATTCTTTTTTGAGCTTCATGAGGCTTCCGTGGTCTTTGTCATTCCTGTCATGGTGTTCCAGCATGTCCTTGATGACGCCGGCCAGTTCATAGCGGGTAATGCTGCCGCGGCGGAAGAAGTCTTCCGTGTAGGAAGGGGCTTTCCCTTCCCTGCACAGGGTTTCCACGGTTTTGTAGTCCCAGGAGGCGGGGCTCACGGCGTCGAAGGAGTTGGGAGCATATACATTGTAGGCAAAGCCTGTGATGGATGCCGCCGCCAAAATGACGGTGAGAAACATGGTCTTTTTCATATCAGTCACAAATCTTTTCTTCAATGACTTTCAGCAGTTCGTCCCTGCCTTCTCCTGAAAGGGAGGAGTAGGCAATGGGAGGGAAATCTCCCGGGAAATATTTTTCCAGAAGCTTCCTGTTCTTCACCAGTTCGTTCCGTTTCAGTTTGTCTCCCTTGGTGCCGATAATCAGAAGGGAGGGGGCGATGGAGCGGAGCCATTCATAGGCCTTGAGGTCGATGGGAAGGCCGGGATGGCGAAGGTCGATTAAAAGGCCAATCATCTGCAGGGTGGGCGAATGTTCCAGATAGTCTGCAATGAAGGATGACCAGCTGTCCTTGTTCTGCTGACTTGTTTTGGCAAAGCCGTAGCCCGGCAGGTCTACCAGGTACCAGTCCTGCCGCACTTCTTTTTCTTCTTCCATCCTTCTGGACTGTATGGCGTAGTAGTTGATGGTTCTGGTCTTGCCCGGTTCCCGGCTTACAAAGGCCAGTTTCTTCCTTCCGCAGAGGGAGTTGATGAGGGATGATTTGCCTACATTGGAACGTCCGATGAAGGCGATTTCCTTCCTGCCGTCGTTCACGTACTGGCTGCGGTTCACCGCCGCCCGGAAATAGGCGGAAGAGAATATATGAAATTCATCCATTTTTTTGATTTCTGACAAGGGGATGCCTCCTTACTCCGGATCTGATGGGCCGCCTTTGCGGAAGCGCTGATTCATTCATAGTGTCTGCTTTGATAAGAATAAAAGCAGACGGTGATTGAATCAGCGTTTCCTTATTTCAGAAGGGCGTGGCTGAGCACATCATCCACATTCTTTACATATACGAAATGAAGTTTTTCCCTGACGGACTCCGGCAGTTCTTCCAGATCCCGCCTGTTCTTTTCAGGAAGGAGGATCTGCTTAATGCCGAACTGGTTGGCTGCCAGCACCTTTTCCTTCACGCCGCCGATGGGAAGGACTTCGCCGGTAAGGGTGATTTCGCCGGTCATGGCGGTGTCGCCTCTTACCTTCCTTCCGGTGTAGGCGGAGGCCATGGCAGTGGCCATGGTGACGCCGGCGGAGGGGCCGTCCTTGGGAACGGCGCCTTCGGGCAGATGGATATGGGTGTCCAGGGTTTCATAGAAATCTTCCTTCAGGCCCAGTTCCTTTGCCCGGCTGCGGATGTAGGTGTAGGCCGTTTCGGCAGATTCCTTCATCACATCTCCCAGCTGTCCCGTGAGGATAAGGTTGCCCTTGCCCTTGATGGTGACCGCTTCCGTATCCAGTACTTCGCCGCCGGCCATGGTCCAGGCCAGTCCGTTCACCCGTCCTACGGCGTCGGGGTGTTCTTCGGCCATAGGCAGGAATTTCACAGGACCCAGGTATTTTTCCAGTGTCTTGGCGGAAAGGGCGGGAAGGCTTTCGTCCTGAAGGACGATTTTCTTGCCTACCTTGCGGCAGAGGGAGCCGATGGTTCTTTCCAGTTCGCGCACTCCCGCTTCCCTGGTATAGCCCTGGATAACGCGGCGGATGAGCAGGTCGGTGAAATGGATGTCCTTCGCTTTAAGGCCGTTTCTCTTCATCTGCCGTGGAATGAGGTACTGTCTGGCAATTTTCACCTTTTCCTCTTCCGTGTATCCTGTAAGCTCGATGAGTTCCATGCGGTCCAGAAGAGCCGGCGGGATGGTGGATACCGTATTGGCGGTGGCCAGGAAGAAGACTTTGGACAGGTCGAAGGGAATATCGATGTAATTATCATGGAAGGCTTTATTCTGTTCCGGATCCAGCGCTTCCAGCAGGGCGGAAGCCGGGTCTCCCCGGAAGTCGGCGCCTACTTTGTCGATTTCATCCAGAAGGATAAGGGGATTTTTTGTCTTTGCCTGGCTGATGGCTTCGATGAAACGCCCCGGCATGGCGCCGATGTAGGTGCGGCGATGGCCCCGGATTTCCGCTTCATCATGAATGCCGCCCAGGGAAATGCGGGCGAATTTCCGTCCCATGGCGTTGGCAATGGACTGGGCCAGGGAGGTCTTGCCTACGCCTGGCGGTCCTACGAAGCAGATAATAGGCGCTTTGGCATCCGGTGCCAGCACCCGCACTGCCAGATATTCCAGGATTCGTTCCTTGATTTTTTCCAGGCCGTAATGGTCGTGGTCCAGTACTTTCTTCGCATCCTTCAAGTCCAGCTTGTCCTGGCTTTCCTCTGTCCAGGGGAGGCTGAAAATCCAGTCCAGATAGTTTCTGGCCACCGCCGTTTCCGCCATCATAGGCGGCATGGCTGCCAGATGGTCGATTTCCTTGGAAAGTTTCGGCTTGTATTCTTCCGGAATGCCTGTCTCTTTCAGTTTTTTCCGGTATTCGTCCGCTTCCTTTTCCTGGCTTACCGTGTCTCCCAGGCGGTCGTGGATAGTCTTGATTTTCTGGCGCAGGTAGTAGTCCTGCTGCTCTTTATCCATTTTGGCACGGACATCGCCGTTGATTTCCGCTTCCAGCCGTCCGATCTGGATTTCCTGGTCCAGCAGACGGTGAACCAGGCGAAGCCGGTTCATAATGTCCGTTTCTTCCAGTACGTCCTGCCGCTGTTTCGGCGACAGGATGAGCTGGGCAGACAGGAAATCGGCGGTTTCGCCGGGGTCCGTAATGGCTTTCAACTGTTCCATCTGCTCATCGGGAAGTCCCTGCTTCGTGTTGCGGAGCCATTCGAAGAATTCCTTCAGAATGGTTCTTCTGTAGGCCTCTGCCCGAAGTTCATCGTCCGGGGCCGTTTCTTCCAGGTCATCCACTTCCGCCATAAGGCATCTTTCACCGTTGTAGACGCTCTTAATTTTTACGCGGGATACCCCTTCCGCCAGCACCCGCACCAGTCCGCCGGGGAGCTGGAGCATCTGGCTGATTTTTGATACGGTGCCTACGGAGTATACATCCGAGGTCTCTTCTCCGCCCCCTTCCAGAGCGGTTACGATATAGCGGTCGCCCCGGCTGGCAAGGCGCACCGCGTCGGCCGAATCCTTCCTGCCTATGTCAAGGTTCACCGTCATTTTAGGGTAAATCACAATGTCCTTCAGCGGTACCAGAGGCAGGTTGAGGCCATTGTTTTCAGTTGTCTGTTCACTCATATATGATTCCTCCATACTGGGGAAGACTGTTTTCATCACAGAGTTTCCCCAGTTTATTGTAACACATGGAAGAGCATGAATTCCTTATTTTATAAAAGGAAAATGAAAATTTATAAAGAGACATTCCATCGGTCAGAAAAGCCGGAGCCAGAGGGCCGTGAATGCCATCTGAAATGGATGGCATTCATGGCCTTCTGAAGCTCCGGCTCTTCAGGACATGATTTCAGAAATTCAGCTGTCCTTCCTTGTGAGGATAGGTTCGGAATGGTTCTTTACCACATCTTCCGTTACGGTGCACTTGACCACGTCCTTCATGCTGGGGATTTCGTACATCACGTGCTGCATGATTTTTTCAATGATGGCACGAAGTCCTCTGGCACCCGTATTTCTTTCAATGGCCTGGCGGGCAATGGCATGGATGGCGCCATCATCAAATTCCAGTTCCACATGGTCCATAGCCAGCAGTTTCTGGTACTGACGGACAAGGGCGTTCTTCGGTTCGGTCAGAATCTTCACCAGGGCTTCCTCATTCAATGGATGGAGAGGCACAATGACAGGGAGACGGCCGATGAATTCGGGGATAAGGCCGAATTTGAGAAGGTCTTCCGGCTGTACCTGCTGCAGCAGTTCAGCCATGTCCTTTTCGTCCTTCTTTTCAATGTCCGCGCCGAATCCCATGACGCTCTTGGTAAGCCGGCGGTCAATGACCTTGTCAATGCCTGCAAAGGCACCGCCGCAGATGAAGAGGATGTTGGTGGTATCGATCTGGATCATTTCCTGGTTCGGATGTTTTCTTCCTCCCTGGGGCGGAACGCTGGCCACAGTGCCTTCCAGAATCTTCAGCAGAGCCTGCTGCACCCCTTCGCCGGATACGTCCCTGGTAATGGAGGGGTTTTCCGATTTCCGGGCAATTTTATCAATTTCATCGATGTAGACAATGCCCCGTTCTGCCTTGTCGATATCGTAGTCTGCTGCCTGGATAAGGCGGAGCAGGATATTTTCCACGTCTTCCCCTACATAGCCCGCTTCGGTGAGGGTAGTGGCGTCGGAAATGGCAAAGGGTACGTCCAGGAATCTGGCCAGGGTCTGGGCCAGAAGGGTTTTGCCGCTGCCCGTGGGCCCAAGCATGATGATGTTTGACTTCTGCAGTTCCACATCATCGTCTTCCCCTTCGTGCTCGATGCGTTTGTAATGGTTGTATACGGCCACAGCCAGTGCCATTTTGGCATCATCCTGTTCGATGACGTACTGGTCCATATATTTCTTGATTTCTTCCGGTGTGGGCAGCTTGAAATGGGGCGCTGCCTTTTTCTTGTCTGCCTTCAGCTCTTCCCGAAGGATATTGGAGCACACTTCGATGCATTCGTTGCAGATATAGACGCCGGGGCCGGCAATCAGCTTCTCCACTTCGTCACCGGAGCGGCCGCAGAAGCTGCAAACCGGAGTTCCTTCATTTTTCCTGTTCAATGGAAGCCTCCTTTATTTGGCAGTTACTTTCTGCAAATCATTGCGGGTAAGGATCTGGTCGATAAGGCCATAGTTCTTCGCCATTTCAGCAGTCATGAAATTGTCCCTTTCCGTATCTCTGGCAATGGTTTCCAGAGGCTGTCCGCTGTGTTTGGAAAGAATGCCGTTCAGTTCCTCCCGAAGGCGCAGGATTTCACGGGCATGGATTTCAATTTCCGTAGCCTGTCCCTGTACGCCGCCCAGTGGCTGGTGAATCATAATGTTGGAATGGGGCAGGGCATATCTCTTGCCCTTAGCGCCGGCAGTCAGAAGGACAGCGGCCATGCTGGCGCAGGAGCCGATGCAGATGGTGGATACATCGGGACGGATATACTGCATAGTGTCATAAATAGCCAGGCCTGCGGTCACCACACCGCCGGGGCTGTTGATATAGAGATGGATGTCTTTGGACGGATCTTCTGCTTCCAGGAAGAGGAGCTGGGCAATGATGACATTGGCCATGTGGTCTTCGATCTGGCCGTCCAGAAAAATGATACGGTCTTTCAGAAGGCGGGAGTAAATGTCGTAGGATCTTTCTCCCTGGGCTGTCTGTTCAACGACAATCGGTACATATGCCATAGGTAACACCCTTTCTTTCTTGGACACAGGAATTTCACCGTGAAATTCCGATTTCCATATGGTCGAAAGAGACGCCGGTTATCCCCGCGTCTCTTTTTCCCAACTATTATCAGTTTCCTGATATTGAATTCAGTAGTGAATCATCTGCCCTGGGCGGAATTATTTGGATTCTGCCTGACGGATGGTTTCGATAATTTCAGCTTTCTTTGCTTTGGATTCCAGTGCAATGCCCTTTTCAGCTGCATAGGCCTTCAGGTCTTTCACTGTCATGGATTCAAAATCGTCTTTCTTTTCTTCTGCCGGAGCTTCTTCAGCCTTGGGAGCGTCTTCAGTCTTTTCTTCTGCTTCCTTCTTATCAGCTTCCGCTTTCTTGGCAGCGCCGTAGATGAAAGCAGCTGCTTTCTTGCGGAGTACGGAGTTCACCAGCATGCCTACGCGGCCTTCTTCCTGGATGACTTTCATTACATCCTTGGGGTCGGCATTGAACTGATGAGCCATGCTGTAAACTTCCATGGAGAGATCTTCATTGGTAACGGTGAGATCTTCCTTTTCAGCAATGGCTTCCAGAACCAGTCCCTGACGTACCTGTTCAGCAGCGGTCTTTTCATAGTTCTTGCGGAGCTGTTCCATGGTCTGGCCGATGTTCTTCAGGTAGTCATCCATGGTAGAGTTTCTGGATTCAATGTTCAGTTTCATTTCTTCCACGATTTCGTCAATGCGCTGTTCCACCATTTCCTGGGGAATGTCTACTTTGGCATTGGCTACAGCCTGGTTGACGAGAGCTTCATGGTAAGCTTCTTCTGCCTGCTGGAAAGCCTGGAGCTGCATCTGCTGTTTTACAGCTGCCTTCAGTTCATCCATGGTTTCAAACTGGCTGATGGATTTTGCAAATGCGTCATCCAGTTCAGGAAGCTGTTTGCGTTTTACGTCACTGATATGAACTGCGAATTCTGCTTCCTTGCCTTTGAGGGCATCTACGAAGTAGTCTTCCGGGAAGGTTACCTTTACGGTTACGTCGTCGCCGGCCTTATGTCCTTCCAGCTGGTCTTCAAAGCCGGGGATAAAGCTCTGGGAACCGATTTCCAGCGGATAGGTCTTGCCTTCGCCGCCTTCGAAGGGCTTGCCGTCAACGGTACCTTTGAAATCGATAATAGCGAAGTCGCCTTTCTTCAGTTCAGCCCCTTCTTCTGCCTTTTCCATTCTTGCATTCTGTTCAGCAGCGCCTTTGAGCTGTGCCATGACCTGGTCATCGGTGATTTCCGGGTTTTCTTTCTTTGCTTCCAGGCCTTTGTATTCGCCCAGTTCTACTTCCGGACGTTTTACGAAGGTAACGGTGAAGGAAGCGCCTTCTGCTTCGGAGAATTTGTCATCCTTTACTTCGGGAGTGGTTACCGGAACCAGTTTTTCCTGGCGGAGTGCTTCTTCAATGGATTCATTGATTACAATGTCCTTAGCTTCCGCTTCTACAGCTTCCTTGCCGAAATGCATTTCAAGGATTTTGCGGCTTGCTTTGCCTTTACGGAATCCGGGGATTCTTACCTGGTTGGCAATGCGGGCTACTGCTCTTTTGAATCCTTTCTGTACAACTTCAGCGGGCAGTTCAATGCCTACGGAAACCTTGTGCTGATCCAGTGCCTCTACTTTTACGTTCATAAAAAATATTCCTCCTTAAGTCGGCTTACCGACAAATGATACCTTGGTTGGTTCTTTCAGTGCACGATAAATCGCAAGTTATATTTTAGCATAAAGAGTTTAAAAAAACAAATTTTTCGATAATCCAGGTGAGAAAAAGGGCGATTTTCCCCTTTTTTCCATTTTTTCTATTTATGAAATAAAATTCTTCTCCCTGTCTTCCGCCATATGGAAGAAAAGAGAGGGGCCTCCCCCCTGGCCTTCCCCCTTTCTTCTGGCCAGATAAAGCTCCGACTGCAGGGCCTCTTCCTGCAGTTTTCCCACCATAAGCTCACCGCTTTTCTCAAGCACCGTCAGGGGCACCAGGGCCGCCCCCAGGCCTGCCTCCGCCCATTCCCGGCAGGTCCTGGCATCATCGGCCACGCAGTACACATCGGGCTGGAATTTTTCCTTTTCGCATTCTTCCATAATGATTTTTTCCCACCGCCGGTACAGGATGAGGGGCAGTCCTGTGAGATCCTTTAAAAGGAAGGAACCGGACTGAAAAGAAGGAAAGGCCTTTCCTGAAAGGCCTACGGCCATGGATGTCTTCTCCAGAGGCACCAGGTCCAGTCCGTAGAGGGAAAAGGGGGAACGGAGGAGTGACACATCCAGCTTCCCCTTCCTCAGCTGCTCCAGAAGTTCATAACTGTTCCCTTCATGCACCTTCACCTGGATATGGGGGTAGCGGCTTTTAAACTCCCTCAGCAGGTCATAGAGCTTTTCATGGCCGCCGGAGGAGACCATGCCCAGATGAAGAATGCCCTGGTGCCCCGTTTTCAGATTGCTGATTTCCTCCCTGGCCGCGCTTTCCAGCTCCAGCATTTCTAGGGCATAGCGGTAAAGACGGCTTCCCGCTTCCGTAGGCACGATCTGCCTGGCCCCCCGTTCAAAGAGGGTGCTGCCAAGCTCCTTTTCCAGGAGATGCATCTGGCTTGACAGGGGCGGCTGGGAAATATGAAGTTTCCTGGCGGCCCCCGTAATGGTGCCTTCTTCAATAATGGCTTTGAAATATCTAAGCTGTCTCAGGTCCATCTATATCCTCTCCATATAGTTTTTAATCAAATGAATATTTTTCATATGCCTTTATAACTGCTATGATACATGTATTCCATTAAATATGCAACATTTCATTGAAAGCCGGCTTAAAGGATATACATAAAATGAAAATGTATCCGCTGGTTGAGGAAACCCATGAAGTCGCTGCTTTCCGGAAAGGACGGAGAAAAATGAAATTATTACTGCAGCTGTTCCTGATATTTGCCAAAATGGGAGCCGTCACCTTCGGCGGCGGCTATGCCATGCTCCCTATCCTCCAGCGGGAGGTGGTGGACAACCACCACTGGGCCACGGAGGAGGAGCTCATGGACTACTATGCCCTGGGACAGGTGACACCGGGCATGATTGCGGTGAATGTGGCCACCTTCATCGGCTTGAAGCTGAAAGGTTTCTGGGGCGGCATCTTTGCCACCATCGGCGTCATCACCCCTTCCATGATTATCATCACGGTGATTGCCATGTTCCTCACCCAGTTTGAGGAGAATCCCTACGTGGCCCACGCCTTTACCGGCATCCGGGCCTGCGTGTGCATCCTCATTCTGGATGCAGTGCTGAAGCTGGGGCGGAAATCGGTGAAGGATAAAAGAACCCTCCTCATTTTCATCGCCATCCTCCTTATTTCCCTCTTTGCTCCCGTATCCCCCGTATTCTCCGTCATCCTGGCAGGCATTGCAGGCTTCTTCCTCATGCCCCGGGCAGAAAAGAAAGAAGGTGCTTCCAAATGATGTGGCTCCAGATGTTCTGGGAATTCTTCAAGGCCGGTCTTTTTGCCGTTGGCGGAGGCCTGGCTACCCTTCCCTTCCTCTATGATATTTCCCAGCGCACCGGCTGGTTTTCCGCCGAAGACATTGCCAACATGATTGCCATTTCCGAATCCACCCCGGGCCCCCTGGGCGTCAATATGGCCACCTACGCCGGCTTCCAGGCCCTGGGCATTCCCGGCGGCATCTACACCACCCTGTCCCTCACGGCGCCGGCCATCATTGTCATTTCCATCGTCTATTCCATTCTGAAAAAATTCAAGGAATCGGAAATCATGGGCCGCATTTTCTACGGCCTCCGCCCCGCTTCCACCGCCTTAATCGCCGCTGCCGGTCTGGGGGTGGCCAAAATCTCCCTTCTGAACCTGCCTCTTTTTGCAGACACCGGCTCTCTTTCCACCCTTTTCCGCTGGCCCTCCCTCATTCTGGCCCTTGTCATCTACGGGGCCCTTGTGAAGTTCCGCTGGCACCCCATTATCTATATCGCCATTTCTGCTGCCGCCGGCATAGCGCTGGGGCTGTGACAGGTCATAAAAAAGGCCGGGAAGAAATGATAAACATTTCCTCCCGGTCTTTTTTGCGTCTGTATTTCCTGGGAAAGTATGACTGAAAGGTAAGCGCCCCTTCGTCATCTCGAGCGGAGCAGCATGCCGGTATAGGCGGTACGTGCCCGCCTCTTTGAAAACTCTGAGTCGAGAGATCTCCTACCGAAATGAGCCAAAGCCCGGATTCTCCCGGTTTTACGCCACAGCCTCTTTCACGCCCTCAGAATGGATTTCAGGAACGCCTTTGTCCTTTCGTTCTTCGGATGGTCGAAGACTTCCTCGCTGGTGCCTTCCTCTTCCACCCGTCCGTCAACCATGAAAAGGATACGGTCGGAAACGGATTTGGCGAAGGCCATTTCATGGGTAACGATGGCCATGGTCATGTTTTCATCAGCCAGCTGCTGGATGGTTTTCAGCACTTCTCCCGTAAGTTCCGGATCCAGCGCCGACGTAGGTTCATCAAAAAGCATGATATCCGGGTTCATAGCCAGGGCTCTTGCAATGGCCACCCGCTGTTTCTGCCCGCCGGAAAGGCTTCCCGGGTATACGTCCTTCTTATTGAGAAGCCCTACCTTGCTGAGGAGTTCCTCTGCCAAAGGCCGGATTTCTTCCTTTTTCATGCCCTTCACATAGATAGGAGCCGCCATGATATTATCAAGCACCGTCATGTGGGGGAAAAGGTTGAAGGACTGGAAGACCATGCCCATTTTGCCGAGGATTTTTTTCTGCTTTGCTTCATCGGCATACACCATGGCGCCGTTCTTTTCTTCCGCCAGGTAGTCTCCGTCCACCAGGATGGAGCCGCCCTGGATGGTTTCCAGATGAATCAGGCAGCGGAGCAGCGTACTCTTGCCGGCGCCGGAGGGGCCGATGATGGAAAGGACTTCGCCCTTTTCCAGGGTCATATTCACGTTATGAAGGATGGTCTGCTTTCCGAAATCCTTCCGGATATTTTTCATTTCAATAAAGCTCATTCCCATCCCCCTCATTCTTCATAAACAGCATACCGCTTTTCCACATAGGCCAGGATCTTTGTGAGAACTGCGGTGCACACCAGATAAAAAACAGCAGCCACCAGGAAAGGGGTGGTATCGAAGTCCCGCTGTACGAAGGCGCGGGTGACGCGCATAAGGTCGTTCATGGCCAGGATGTACACCAGGGATGTATCCTTCAGAAGGGTAATGGTTTCGTTGCCCAGAGGCGGGATGACCCGTTTAATCACCTGGGGCAGGATGATGTGCCACATGGTCTGGCGGTAGCTGAATCCCAGCACCTTGGCCCCTTCGTACTGACCCTTGCTGATGGACTGGATGCCGCCCCTGAAGATTTCCGCAAAGTAGGCAGCATAGTTGGCCACGAAAGCAATGATGGCCGCAGGGAAATCGCTCACCTGTACATGAAGCATGAGAGGCAGGCCGTAGTAGATAAACATAATCTGCAGCATGAGGGGCGTTCCCCGCATGAGGTAAATATACATGGCTGCCAGTTTCCTGAAAATCACCACATGGGAAATGCGGACCATGGCCAGCAGAATCCCGATAGGCAGTGCCAGCACAAAGGTAAGCACAAATATCTTTGCTGAAACAGCCAGCCCGGAAAACATATTGGGCAGAATGTGAATAATATAATCCATCAGTAACTCCTTAGAAAAACAGGGATAGAGGAACTCCCTTTGATGCATGCATGAATATCATACACTGCCTTCATTCATTTAACAAGATAGAGAAACAGAATTTTTGCATAAAAGGAAAATCACCGGAGGGGCTGGCCCGCTCCGGTGATTTTTCTTCCCGCCTGCGGGGCAGGAAATTTTTCTTATTTCAGTACTACATCCTTGCCGAACCACTTCTGGGAAATCTTGGCCGCTTCCCCGTTGGCAATGACCTTGTCAATGCCCTGGTTCAGGAGATCCACCAGTGCCTGGTTGTCTTTCTTAATGCCGATGGCGAAGGTGTCCTTGGAAACCTGGTCCGGCAGTTCGCGGAACTGATCCGGTTTCTTTGTCATGTAGTATTCATTCAGCACTGTATCAGCCAGTACGGCATCGCAGCGTCCGCTTTCCAGATCCATGAAGCAGGCGGTGAGATCCGGATAAGCCTTCACTTCCGCAAAGGCGGCCTTCAGCTGGGGATCCCGGTTCAGCGCCGTTTCTGCCGTAGATGCTTCCTGAATGGTAATCTTCTTGCCCTTCAAATCCTCCATGCTCTGGACAGGGGAATCCTTCAGCACTACGAATTCCTGGATATTATCCATGTATGGCTTTGTGAATGCCAGTTTCTTCTGTCTTTCCGGTGTCATGGTGAAACCGTTCCAGATGCAGTCGATGCGGCCGGAATTCAGTTCCGTTTCCTTGGAAGCCCAGTCAATGGGTTTGAATTCGATGGGCACGCCGATTTCCTTGGAAATCGCTTCCGCCATATCGATATCAAAGCCTACGATTTTGCCGCTGTCATCACGGAAACCCATGGGAGCAAAGGTATCATCCATGCCGGCTACGATTTTCGCAGGTTTGTTGCCGGCAGCAGCGGATTTTGCTGCGCTTCCTGCCTTGTTATCCCCGCCGCAGCCTGCCAGAAGACCAGCGGCACCCAGTGCCAGAACCCCTGCAATGACCAGTTTTTTCAGTTTCATAATAACTACCTCTCTTTATTACTTTATTTCGTTAAAGAATTGCTATGACAATATATTAGCTGATTCTCCTCTCTTTGTCAAGATAAAAATAGGCACCTGCCATAAATTTCTCAGAGCCCCTGTTTTTACCTTTCTTTTACAGGACGGCCCCATATGCCTGTCCCAGCCTGTGCTATAATAAATAAGTGAAAGATGAGGACATACACATGAATACACCTATTACGTTTAACCTGACCATCGGCAGCCGGAAGCCCCATTCCGGCACCCAGAAAATCTGCCCCTTCTGCCACCCGGAAAAACTGACCGGCATTCTGGAGAAGCAGGGCGACATCATCTGGCTCATGAACAAATTTCCTGTCTTTGAAGAAACCTGGCCCACGGTGATTGTGGAAACAGCGGACCATGACGGAGAGCTGACCACCTATAAGCCGGAAAAGCTGCATGAGGTGATAACCTTTGGCCTTTCCCACTGGCTGAAGCTGGAGGCGGACAAAAGGTTCAAGTCCGTCATCTATTTCCGCAACTACGGCCCCGGATCCGGCGGATCCCAGCGGCACCCCCACTCCCAGATCATCGGCCTTAAGAACTACGACTACCGGGATAACATCCTGGGAGAAAATTTTCTGGGATCCCTGGTTCATGAAGACAGTGACTGCTATGCCACCATTTCCGACTATCCCTTAAGCTGCATGGGGGAACTGAATGTGACGCTGAAGAAGGACGGCTCGCCGGACCGGTTTGCCGATACCATCCAGACCCTGGCCCGCTTCGTGCTTCATGACTTCCCTCTCCCCTGCACCAGCTACAACATTTTCTTTTACCACTACATGAAACATATCCATGCCAAAATATTCCCCCGCTACTCTGCCAGCCCCCTGTACATGGGCTACCGCATTACCCATGTCATGGACGGAGAAAGCAAAAAGCGGATGATGGAAACTCTGGCATCTCCCGCCTATTTTGGAGAATAATAATCTATGAAATTATACGCTTTCAGCGATTTCCACCTGTCCGGCGACCCGCCCGCCAAGCCCATGGACATATTCGGCGCCCACTGGAAAAACCACAGAGAAAAAATCATAACAGCCTGGCTTCAAACCATTCAGGAAGATGACACCGTCATTATGGCCGGCGATTTATCCTGGGCCATGAACATGGACGACGCCATTTCCGACCTGAAAATGCTGGGCCGCCTGCCGGGCCGGAAAATCGTGGTTCGCGGAAATCATGATTACTGGTGGGACACGGTCACCAAGATGACAAGAATGACCGGCGGCATGCTGGAATTCCTTCACAACTCCACCATCGTCACCGGCCAGGTAGCCCTGGGAGGCACCAGGGGATGGCTTTCGGAAACCTCCCCGAAACTGACAGAGGCAGACAAGCCCATCATTGCCAGGGAAGAAGGACGGCTGGAGCGGTCCCTCCAGCTGGCGGAAAAAACCGGCGCCCGCCGCATTATGGCGGTGCTCCACTATCCTCCCTTTGATGAGATGAAACGTCCCTCCCACATGATAGAAATCATGAAGAAATACCATGTTACCGACTGCATTTACGGCCATATCCACGGGGCCCCCAATTTCGTAAACCTGCCGGAGGAGCTGGAAGGCATCAGGCTCCATCTCACCTCTGCAGACTATCTGGACTTCAAGCCCCATTTCATCTGCGATCTGGAGGATACCCATGTATAAACTGGCAGAAAGCCGCCTGCTGGCAGGTCAAATCTACGGCGACAGCCGAAACGGGGAATATGTGTATCTCCCCGGCAGCGAACTGGACGCCGCCTCTCCCATGCTGGTCTATGAAAAAGAAGACAGCCGAAGAGACGTAACCATGGAAGAAGCACTGGACATCATCGAAAAGCGAAGTTTGAAACCCGCCGTCCATCCGCTCCTTGGAAATAATACATTTCATTGAAATCAAAAACTTCGGAACCCCAGAGGCTCCGAAGTTTTTTTCATGCACGAAACAGCTTTTTGAAAAATAAAAGCACCGGAAGAGGAAGCAGTGCCGCCCCCAGACAGGTGAGCTTTGCCATGATGCCGGGAATGGACATTTCTTTTCCCCGCCTGTTATCCAAAAGCCCTCTTTCCGCCACATACTTCGCCTTCAGCATGCCCAGGGGATGGGTGGCAATACCTGCCTTCCCCATAAGCTCCGTATCTTCTATCCAGTAGGGACAGAGGGCAGTAACCGCAATGCCCCGCCCCTTCAGCTCCCGGTAAAGGGACCGGCTGAAAGAAAGAAGGAAACTTTTGGACGCGCTGTACACCGAAAGCCCAGGCAGCGGCACAAAGGAAGCGGCAGAGCATACATTGATCATGCCGGCTCCTTCCATCATATAAGGCAGGCACAGCCGCACCAGCTTCACCGGCACCTCCGCATCAAGCCTGACCATATCCCTCACATCTTCCATCTCTTCCTCAGCAAAGGAAACAGCCCTGCACCTTCCCGCATTATTGATAAGAAGGGAAATATGCGGATTCTCCTCATGAAGGAGCTTATCCAAAGCAGCAAAAGAATCATCATCCAGAAGGTCAAGGGGGAGAATTCTTGCCTTCACCGGAAGTTCTTCTCTCAGCCTTTCCAGATTTTCCTTCCGCCTGGCAATGAGCCAGATTTCATCAGCCAGTCCCATTTCCCCGATTTTTCCGGCAAACTCCCTGCCCAGGCCGGAAGAAGCGCCGGTCACAAGGGCCACTCTTTCTCCCCTCATGGCTCCATCATAAGCACCGCCATGTGGCGCCCGGTCCTTCCCTTTTCCTTCCGGTAGGAATAAAAGAGGTCATTGTCCTTCCATGTGGAAATATGGCAGTCCTCGATGTGGTTCTCCAGAAGCCCCGCCTTCCGCATGAGACAGTGGTTCGCCTCCGCCAAACCGAACAGATACTTTCCATTTTCCTTCTTTCTATAAAGAGATAGCCATTCCTCTTCACTGAAAAGGGGCTTCATGGCAAGAATAACCTCTTCTCCCACCTCAAAATCGGGAAGACCAATGGCCGGCCCTATGGCCCCCAAAATATCCTCCCTGCGGGAATGGAATTTCTCTGCCATGAGAGATACCGTTTTCCCGGCAATATCGCCGGCCGTGCCCCGCCAGCCGCCATGGGAAAGGGCAATCACCTTCTTCACCGGATCATAAAAGAAAAGGGGCGTGCAGTCCGCATAATTCATGGTGAGAGGCACCGCTGCAGAAGAAGTCATGAGGCCGTCCGTTGCGGGAATGGCACTGTCCAATGAAAAAGCACCCCGACCCCTGTCCCTTTCATCCACCTCTTCTATGTGTGTGCCATGCACCTGGCAGCAGTTGATAAGGGACCCTTCATCAATGCCAAGGGCATGGCAGTACCTTTTGCGGTTTTCCAGCACATTTTCCAGAGAATCCCCCGTATGCAGGCCCATATTGAGACTGTCATAAGGAGAAACACTCACGCCGCCCTTCCGGGTGGATACGGCAGCTTTCACAGGCAAATCCTTATATATAGTAAAAGAAAGATAAGGAATTCTATTTCCCAAAATCATTAGAGTCCCTCCTTTATAAAATCAAAATCCGGCCATAAGGCGGAAATGACATGTTTCATATCCTCCGGAAGGGGAGCCTTGAAATATAATTTCTCCCCTGTTTCCGGATGATGAAAAGTCACAGTGAAAGCATGGAGTCCCTGGCGGCCCATGAGATCCATGGGACCCCCATACAGGGTGTCTCCCAGAAGCGGATGGCCCAGGTGCGTGCAGTGGACCCGGATCTGATGGGTCCTTCCGGAAAGGAGATGAAGTTTGAGGAGACTGGCCTCATCCGATGAAGCCAGCACTTTATACTCCGTGGCCGCCCATTTGCCATCATCCCTCACCATCCATTCCACGATGGAACCCGGTCTGCGCCCGATGGGCGCCTCAATGGTCCCCTCTCCTTCCATATTTCCAGAGACAAGAGCCAGGTATTCCCGATAAAGCACATCGTGGGACTTTGACAATTCATACTGCCCTTTGGCCGACTTGGCCACCACTACGATTCCCGTAGTATTCCTGTCCAGCCGGTACACCGGATGAATGCCGGAGTCCTCCCCTTTCTTCTGGAAATGGCCGGCCACCGCATTCACCAGCGTATCATGGGCTTCTTTCGACGTGGGATGAATGATCATGCCTGGACCCTTGTTCACGATGAGAAGTTCTTTATCCTCATATAAAATGTCCAGAGGAATATCAGACGGAACGATATCGGACTCCTCACTCCACACAAAGCGCAGTACGTCCCCCGCCTTCACCGGAGTCTTCGCATTGTGCAGCGCTTCCCCGTTCAAAGAAAAAATACCATTCCATTTGATTCTTTTCCAGAGAGCGCCGGACAAATGAAGTCTCTTCCTTGCAATATCCTTCACCACCCGCCCCTCATCATCTTCCCCGCAGGTCCATACGATTTCCATGCCTTCACCTCCTTTCAGATAGAAAAAGTATATCATGACCTGCCTTATATGGCCAATTCAGATTTATGCTCAAAAATTTCCTTGACAAATTCTTTATATGTCTGTATAGTGTATGAACACAGTGTAGATACACTACTATGGAGGAACTTATGAAAAACATCGACTGCTACTGCGCTGCCTCCCGCCACGGAGCGCAAATCCTGACTTCTTTTTATGATGAACAAATGAAACCCGCAGGACTTTCTATTTCCCAGTATTTCCTTCTTTCCCAGTTGAAAAAAATGGGCAAAGGAAATGTCACCCAGTGGGCCGAATACGCCGGACTCGAGCGGAGCACCATGGTACGCAACCTGAAATCCCTGGAAAAACAGGGCTGGCTCACGCGGGCGGAAGGATCCGGAAAAACCTGGACTCTTTCTCCTTCAGGAGAAGAAATCCTCGCCAAAGCCTATCCGGTATGGGAAAAAGCGCAGCAGAAAGTGGAAAACATTCTGGGAAAAGAAGATGCGGCAGAACTGATCCGCATCCAAACCAGACTGTCCGCTGCTGCGGCAATGAATAAGATCTAATGGAGGAATCATGGAAAACAACGAAGCTTTAGCGAAAGAAATCGAGCAGCAGGCCCTTTCCTGCGGATATACAGGATGCGGCATCATTTCCCTGGAAGACATGGACGATTATAAAGACCGTCTTGCAGAAAGAATGAAAAACGTTCCTGAATCAGTACCGTTCTACAGCCATCTTCTCCCGCTGACCCACGTAAGGGAACGTTTCCCCTGGGCGAAATCCCTCATCATCTGTACCACAAGCCTTGCCCGGTTCCGGTATCCTCCCTACCTTCGGAAGAAATATGCCAAAGCCTTCCTCCTTTCCCCAAACAGCGATCCGGACGGAGAACTTTTCCAAAAACAGCTCTCTTTCCGGAAATGGCTGGAAGAAAAAGGCATCCGCTGGGATAACGGAGGAGATGACAATCATGGACAGATTGGCGGCCTTCGCTACGCAGCGGTCATGGCAGGGCTTGGAATCATTCGTCAAAATAATTTCTTTTATGATGAAACAGGCTCCTTCGTACAGCTTGACGGATTTGCCATAGATGCAAAATGCCGGCTTTACCATCAGAAAACCTTCCGCCCCTGCAGCGAACACTGCGGACTCTGCCGGAAAGCCTGCCCCTCCCATGCATTGAAAGCCCCCTACACCATGAACCCCCTCCGCTGTGTATCCTTCTGCAATACCTTCGGCGGCGGAAGATATCCGGAGGATATGCCTGAAAAAAATACAGCCACCTGGACCATCGGCTGCGATGCCTGCCAGGATGCCTGCCCCTATAACCTAGATTCCCGGATTACATAACAAGGGTTCATGGAAGATAATGGCTTAGATTAA
>ERZ1034920.952-NODE-952-length-20135-cov-11.477191_pt1 | contig 20135 bp, 24 predicted proteins | sample MGYA00520688_ERZ1034920 | MGnify/ENA primary metagenome ERZ1034920 (study PRJEB33766, sample SAMN09781785) | gut metagenome | biome: gut microbiome | host: Homo sapiens | place: Madagascar | study: EMG produced TPA metagenomics assembly of the PRJNA485056 data...
AAAAAATAAAAAGAAAGGGGGGATAAATATGGCCCTCCTACAAAAGAAATGTGGTCGGCATTATTCCTCCTTAGAGAAATGGAGGTGGCATAAATGCCGACAACATCAACAAGAATAGGTCTATAATCAAAGAAAGATTATAGACCTAAAAAATGAGAAGAGAACGAGTATCATTTTTGATACTCGTTCTCATTTTTTTGTAGGCGAGAACTACTTCTTGCCCTTATTTTTTTCTTTGTTTGATTCCTGTTTCTTCTGATCTGTTGTTGGAGCAGTAGCCTGTTCATTAGCCTTCTTCTCCTCAACCTTTTCAACCTTCGCAGGTTCTACAGCCGGTTTAGCTTCTGGTGTCGCAGTTTCCTGTTTCTTCTGATCTGTTGTTGGAGCAGTAGCCTGTTCATTAGCCTTCTTCTCCTCAACTTTTTCAACCTTCGCAGGTTCTACAGCCGGCTTAACCTCAGATCCGCCGAAATTCTCTTTTCCAACATTTTCTGCCGTAAGCTTAATTCTTTTATCCTGATTATGTGGATCTTTTGGATCACACTCCAGTACATTTTTTCCATTCTTTACCATCATGGCAATATTCTTAATGCCGATTCTGGTCGGTGTCTGAATTGGTCCGCAAATATTTAATTCCGGAATTCTTCCAGACTCTAAAACTACAACTGTTTTTCTACGCATAATCAATCGTCCTCCTCTTCCAAAATGTCTTCTGCTAAATCTAATGCGCCGTCTTCTTCGTCACCATCGGAAATCCCCATGATGTCGTCGATATCCATATCTTTGTCGGAATTGACAATTCGATCAATTTCCTCGCTCTCAAAAGCAGTGTCAGTTGGAATCTTTTCGCATGCTTCTTCAAGCTCTTTCATTTCAGGATCATCCTCATCGTCTCCAGATTCGAACATTCCTCGAACCCCTTTCCCGTGACGATCTATTGCTAACATAGATTCCTGAACGACTGCATCTTCTGTAATAGATTGAACATACTCAACATCTCTTGCAAATTCTGCACGTTCACGAATAACTTCTTCTTTGCTTAACACAGGAGTCAACCCCTTTCTTAATTATTTTCGATATTAACTAACTGTTTCCTCGCTTTCGTCAGCGGATTCAACTTCGTTTGAAGGAACAGAATCTTCTTCGGAAGATTCTGGAGATTCCTCCGTGCCAGATTCATCCTCATCCTCTTCTGACTCTACATTCTGTTCATTGATTTTCTTCAGAGATTCCTCAACGCTTGTCTTGGTATGATACCAAGCTTTTCCAATTTCAGAATCGATCGTATCATCAGAAATTCCATATGCGTTCAGTAAGATTCGTCCGAATACAGACAACGATGCAAAACTAGCAAGAGCCTCTTCTGATGACTCAAAGTATCCAAATAAGCAGGCATCAGTAATTTTTGAAACAAATTCTAAACATGCTCCTTGTGCAACTGATGCCACCCCATTCTGACCCGTGAGAGATCTCATCTGTTCTGAGATCTCTTCCTGCATTTTTTCATCAATTATGACAGTATTTTTACTAAGTTCCATAGTTAAATCCTCCTTAATAATATAATTTATTAAACTGTACCAGACTCAATATTTAACAAATTTTTTGACAGACGGTTTTCTTTATATATTATTTTTTCGGTATAAAAATATTAGAAGAAAGAAGGTGATTATATGGGCGATTGTCCATTATCAAAAAGAGCTTTAAAGTTTATCTCTGCAACAATAGGAGATTTCTTGGAGAAAGGAGAAATTGTAACAAATCACAATGTCGACGTTGAATCTTATGAGAAAGCTTGTAAAAAAGTAAGGAAGATGGTAAAAAATCTTCCATCTAAGCCGGAAAAGTATTTAGATTATGATTACTTGACTGGAGACAAAGTTGATGAAATTGAAAAACAAGCTGAGGAGTGGGAAATGAATAAACATGGAAAGTATTAAAAACAAAGTGTACTTATTTTACAATGATGGGGATTTATGTGGATTTACTGAAAGAGAAGACATTGCTTCTCAGTATCATTCTGAACGTCCCCATTGTAAAATGAAAGTGAAAAAGTTTAGTGAAAATAAATGGAAGACATTCCGGTACTTCTATCAGAATAAAGAACTTTTTCAGAATGTAATGGATGATAAGGAAATGACAATTTATCCAATTACATCGTACGAAGAGAACGATCTTTTAGATAACCGACTGAATCAGATTGTGTATGCAATAGAAGACGTTCTACAAAAATTAGATGATGCTCCGATTCAAAATGATATAAAAGAACTGATTCGGAATATTCTATCTTGTTATTCAGAGGGAACTAGATATAATTTTGATATTATCAAAATATATCTTAGATACATTGCAAACTATTGAAAAATAGATTTGCAAGAACCAAGTCATAATATTATTTAGGAGGTTAAAAACATGGCTAAAAAGAAGAAAAACAAAAAGAAAGACTCTTTGGCATTTTTTATGGAAATGCTGGAGAAAAATCAGAAGCACATTAACATTACCGAGAATGAAAAAACGGTGTCCTTGAAGGACAAAACAGCCGCCGCTATTGAGGCAGCAAGAGCTGTCCCATTTGATGCGGTTATTCCAGTATCGAGTGCAGACGCTGCAAAAGAGAAGAGTTCTGAGCTGTTCAAGACAACTTGTTATTACACAACGCCGATCTTCAAACTCTTTGAAGTTTCTATTGCATCTACTGTACGTCAGACAATGATAATGACTGTTGATGTGAATGACATGGAAACTCTGTTCGAGCCGGGAATGAACGAGACAATCACAAACCTTATGGGAAAGACGAACCTTTCTATGGTTGTGAAAGAGCTGCCAAAGCTTCGTAAGAAGTTTGATAAGTGGGCAGGAAGAGAGTTGGATGAGACTCCTTTCGACATGTTTGTCATCACAATTCCAGACCTGATTCTCTTTACCAATAAGATTCGAAAGGACGAGGCATCAGATGCTCTATTATTCAATCTTGTAATTCAGGTTGTGAAGACAAGAAAGAGTATCGCGAAGATCAGGAAGAAAGGTAATATTGAAGACCTTTCTAAGTTCGTGATTAAATGTACAATCGAGAACATCAAAAACCTTGGTCTCAGCAATGTTGTCATGGAGCTGAATGATGACATGTCAGAGGATTATTATGAGCTGGCTGAAAACTGGGTAATCAATCTGAAGGGAGACGAGGATCTTCAGAAGATGATGAATCATCTGATCTTTACTGTGATGAACAGCACAGGATATGCAATCGTCTCAACGAAGTTTTTTGATGGCTGGATGAAATAATTTGCAGGTGTACCAGATGAAAGATAATTTCATCTGGTACACTTTTTTAACTTTAAAAGAAATGAGGTATGAATAATGGAATATAGACTTCCAGAAATCAACAACAAAAAAGACCTTAAATCTTTTTTACGTCCTCTATATATTATTGAGGATTACACATGTGACACCAAAACGTATAGTAGATTTTGTGATGAAATCAGAGATATTCTGAGAGCATGCTTTACGATCAAAGAGTGTCGTGAATACCCAGTTCGGTTTAAATTTTATGCAACCGATGAGAAGGAGCAGAAATTAGAGCTCCGTCATTTTTTATATAATGTCTATATATGGTATGCTATGTGTCAGGTACATGGTATCCATGTAATGAATGAAGATTTCATTTTAAAGCCAGAAGAAATTCCGGATTTAACAGATTTTACGAATAATAAAATTATTCGGTGTTTGCGTGATTGTAATGTGAAGCAGGTAAAGATCAACTACACAATTTCTGAGGTAAATAAACTCCTCAGAAGTATCTCGATTGACTTTTCTGATTTAATGAATCTCACCTTCACAGAGGAGACATTCTTTCAGATGTATGATGATCCGAAGTTTCATGAGCTGATGACATTGAAATTTCCAGAGAATGCCCAACCAGTCGAGATTGAGAGCATCTTAAATGATGCTCAAGCGAAATTGATCAAATACTTGAAAGATGATCCTACGAATCCGATCGGAGTTATCTTACGAGCTGGAACTGGCATCAAGCAGAAACAGCTTGTCGAATACTTGATCGCAATGGGAATGAAACCATCTCTTACTGGTGAGGTTATGCCGATTGCGATTGAGAACTCATCCTTAATCAAAGGTCTTGATCGACCATCATATATGTATATTGATGCAACAGGTGCTAGAAAACCACTTATTATGAATGCAAAAATGATGGGTAACGCAGGATATTTTGGAAAGAAGATGGAGGAGCTTGCAGGAACGCTTACACTTTCAAAGTCTCAGAAATACTGCGATACAAATCATTTGGTCAAGTATGAAATTAAATCAAGAGCACACCTCAAGAAACTTGCCGGTAAATTTTATGTAAACTCGTTGCAAGATGATGATTACAGTGTATTACATGCTGATGATACGCACATGATAGGAAAGACAATCTTTGCTAGAAGTGCTGTTACATGTAATTGTGGTCAGAATGAGGTATGTCCAACTTGTATTGGAGAGAATGCCTCTCTCTTAATGGATATTGCAAATGGTATTGGAATTTTCTATTCTCAGGAAGCAGGAAAAGACCTTGAACAGAATATCCTTTCTGCGAAGCATCTTTTGACAACTGATTCCGAGAAGATTGAGTTTACAAAAGAATTCTATACTTATTTCAATATCGTAAGTGGCGAAATCAACCTTGCTCTCCCAGACAATGTGACGAAAGAGGATTTGGCAATTCGAGTGAATCTCGACGATGTCTTCAAGAAGGAAGAGTATGATAGTGATTCTACTTACAACACATATATTGATTCTGGATGTTTCCAGATTATGAATTTGAAGACAGGTGAAGTTATTGATATCAAGATCAAGAACGATAAAGAGATTTATATCGTTTCAGAAGTTGCAACGCTTATGCGTGAGAATGATGGTATTATCAAACTGAAAGATCTTGATGATGATGCAAGAATTTTCGAGGTTATTATTTTAAATAATGAGTTAACCAAACCATTATATGAATTAATGGATATTCTTGACAAGACTGAGAAAAAGAATATGGATGAAGTTACCATTGACACAGTTTCTCAGAGAATCTTAGATATCTTTGTGGAGGCGAACATTGGTGCTCAGATGGTGGCAGGAGAACTGATTTTAAATCGTTTGATTCGAAAACCTGATAACATTTTCCGTAGACCAGATTTTGCTTATCGAGATATGCCAGATTACGAGATTGTCAGAATTTCAAAAGCATTGGAGTATAATGCGTCGCCACTAATTGGATTGTCGTTTGAGCAGTATAAACGGCAACTATTGAACTCGAATCTTTCTGAAAGAACAGACACCTCATTCTTGGATGTTAATTTCAAAGAAAGATTGAGTACAAAAAAGATGAAAAAGTTTCAGAATTATTATCTGAATATTCATGAATAAACAACAGGGCGGATTAACCGCCCTTTTATATAAGGGGAACAAAAATGAAAATTTTACCAATATTATCAATGATTAGTGAATATATATCCGCTTTAATGTTTTTAACAGTTATGGTATTATATCTTAGCGGAATTGTATTCTGTGAGACATATGTGAGAAATATTGTCCTTGGCGTCATATTTCTTGCAATTAGCGTGGGTTTGGAATATAAAATAGAAAGGATGGAATATGCAGAATAGAACGAAATTCTTATTCAACTTATGGTATTTATTATTTTACCTTTGCATGATATGGGTATTTATCGTGACAATTCAACGCCCAAATATTCTAATGGCTGTATCGGATGTTATTGTGGTTGTGTTGAATTATATACTGGTAGTGATGAGAATAAGAGTATTTGATACATATTAAGGAGGCTGTAATATGAAAAATGTACTTATCGCATTTGATACAGAATTTACTGGTTTACAGAAAGATACAACTTTAGTGTCAATTGGTTTGACATCACTGGATGAGAAACAACAGTTTTATGCAGAATTGACGGATTATGATAAATCATACAACGATCCTTGGTTTTTGAAACATGTAAAAGATAATCTTTTACTTGAGAATCAACCAAACAGGTCGGTAATGCATGTCCAAGGTGATACTATTTATGTGAAAGGGAATAAGGCAACTGTGGCTAGTGAGTTATTCTATTGGCTCAAGATATTCAAAGCAGATGAGATTGACTTGGTTACAGATGTCGGGCATTATGATATGACTCTGTTTATAGATTTATTTGGGGGAGCGTTTGATCTTCCTGATTTTATCGCACCGACATATATCGACATTAATCAGATGATATTGGAGAAATCTCAGGTGCCACTCACTCTGGCAGGCGCGTTTGATTTGAACAGAGAGGACCTCCTAAAATCTATTGGCGGTGAAATTCCATCTGGTGCAAAACACAATTCATTATATGATGCAATTGTAATTGCACGATTGTATAATATTCTGAAACAGAGCCTGTAATATTTGATACATACTGATATATCATATCAGTGAATAATAGATGGAGGTGAAAACTATGGAGGTATTAAAAAGTGGCAATCTTCGGACATGGAAAACAAAATGTCCAAAATGCCTAAGTTCGTTAAAGTATACAAAAGCAGATGTTGAAAAACGAGAGTCACGAAATCCGGCTGGAAAATATACAAAAAGTATTGCCTCACGGGTTGAGTATGACGTGATTACTTGTCCAGTGTGTGCAACAGAAATTCCAGTGTACTTTAACAATGAGTGTACTCCAGAGGAGTATGCTGAACAAGGTGTAACAATCTAATCTAATGAGAGCGTGTATTAATTTATACGCTCTCATATTTTTTTGGTTATTTATGAAAATGATACATTATATTCGTGATAAAAAATATTACATATATAGGAGGTAATTGATATGGTTAAAAATTTCGGAGAAACGAAGCAGTTTTATATCTTAAAGGTGCATGAGGATAAGACACGACATGCACCTATTTTGATTGCGGTATTAGAGGAATCAAAGCAACTTGCACGAGACGCTTTTCGAAAGATGCGTCCGAAAGTACCAATTCTGAATCCGAATGACTACAACGTCATCGACAGCTATGATCTGAGAGATAATGTGGATTTCAATCGTTTGAAACTTCACAATTCTCTTGGAGAAATCCTTTTCATGATCGAGGAGACTGCGATTGGTACTTGGGTTGGAACTGAGTGCAGAATTCCTGTACAGGAATTGATGTGCGATGATAAAAAGAGTATGATACTGCACGTTATTTCTGGAAAACTCAATCACAAAGTAATTGACAAGAACTTTCAGGTAATTTCGGGAATAACAAATATCGTTGCTGAGAAACGACTGACAACGAACATCAATAATGCATTCTATACGAGTGAAGATGGTCAGGCAATTGTTTCGGATGTTGTAGAACGAGGTGAAAACCTTGCATTTGTTATTTACGAAAAAACCATTGGCGAACTGATTGAGTTTGCTAAAGAGATGTACACTTTGTTAGACGGGAAACCGTACATTGACATTTCATGGTATTATGTCGAAGGTGAAACTATTTATGAAGTAACCTTTGGAGATAGCATGGAACTTGTACGTCTTAAGTAGAGGTAAGGGTGGAGAATATTCTCCACCCTTATTTTTTATCCGGATTTCTTATATTTATAGTGATACATTATTTTTGTGATAAAAATAAAACAAGTTTAACCCAGGACATATATAGCCTGGGAGAATGGAGGTTACTATGACAAAGCGTAAACAGAAGGAGCTTGAGGAGGCTCAGAAAAAATCCTCAAAATGTTTTTCAAGAGATAATGTTGAGAAAGTCAACGATGCTGTAAAAGGCGTAAGCCTTGTAGCTGGGTTGCTTTCAAGTGCGTTGGCTCTTGGAATGTATGTGGATGATCATAAGAAATAAGATCACCCACATACAAAAGAGGTGGGCGGTCGATCTAAGTTTAGGGATTGTAGCTCACTTCTTTTTTTATTTTTTTTCCGACTTTTTTTTAAGTTTAGGAAAGGAGTCATGATATGGCAGATGAACTTTTATTAGATATCCTGAAAGATAATCAGGGTAAAAATGATACGACCTTTGAGTCGTCTACAATGAATATTTGTTATAAAACAGGAATTGCTCCACTTGATTATGCACTTGGATATATTGTGAATGTCCATGACGCTGATGGGAACATAGTCGATTCTTACCCATCTCTTGGAATCACATGTGGAACAAATTTGATGTCTATTGGTAAATCAAGTACAGCAAAGACATCTTTGCTTTTGTTTATTGCAGCAATGATCGTAAGACCTTTTAAGAATGGTTTAATTGTTCATTGTGATTTGGAGCAGGCAATGACCATTGCTAGGGCAAAAGTAATTACACACTTTACAATGGAAGAAATGCAACATAAATACTTGCTGAAGCAGAGTGATACTTCCGTAGAAGGAATTAAAGAGCTGATCGTTTCTATTTGGAAAGAGAAACGAGATAATCCGAATAAGTATAAATATGACACTGGAAAAAGAAATGAGTATGGTGAAGAGATTATTCTGTATGAGCCAACGATTGTATTAATCGACTCAATTCCATCTATGTCAACCGGATTAAATCCAAATGATAAAAGTGAAATGAAAAAGATTATGGAAGTAAGTTCTCAGACAGATCGAATGAGACTTACTGGAGAAATTGGAAGATTTTACACAGATCTTCTTCCATACTTAAAAGAAGTAAATATCATCATTATGAGTATCAATCACATCAAGGTGAATCCTCAGATGGGTATTGTAAAGAGCCCGGCAGAACTTCTTTATCTGAAACAAGATGAGGCCTTAAACTAGATTGAGGCCCTATGTAGTGATACATATGTACAAAAACTCTTCTAATTGCGGGAATATCTCGTTAAGTCTTAACTACTAAACTGATTTATCAGTGGCAAGGGGTAACTCCTGAGGTATAGTAACAAGGTTAAGAATAGAGACAATCGACGCAGCGAAGTTAAAGGAGATGTTTAGATGACAGAAATGATAGACAAAGAATTTTACAGCGATAATAAAAAAATTGTTATACCAAGTTTTTTTGATGAGACATGGGTTCCATTAAATACACAGTTATATCCCAATATCCTACCAGTATATTGGGTAAGTTCAAAAGCACGAATATATAATGAATCCACTAATAGGTTTATAAAAAAGAGATGCCTTAATCCATTAAAAAGTGAGGCACCATATTATAAAACAAATCTACAAGTTCGCATAAATAATAAAAATTATAGTGACGTTTTTCTTGTTCATAGATTAATGATGGCAAGTTTTTACCCTATTGATAACATGGAGGTGATGCTTGTGAATCATAAAGATGGTAATAAATTGAACGATGCATTAGATAATCTTGAATGGGTGACGAATAGTGAAAATATAATTCATGCATACAAAACTGGTTTATTTAAACCTGTATATGGTGAAAACCATTGTTGTGCCACATTAACCGAGAAAGATGTTCGAAAAATTGTAAAATTATTACTTTCAAGAAAGTATACACATAAAGAAATTGCGAATAAAGTCGGTACCACAGTATCGATTGTAGATAGTATTGCTGCTGGAGGATCATGGAAGCATATAACAGAAAGTGTTGATATGAGTTCACTTAAACAGCGTCTTCCAAAACGATTTTCGTTCGATGACATTGAAGGGTGTTGTGAGTATTTTGAAAGACATCCTAAAGAAAGTTTTATAAGCATTCGGAGACACTGTTTAAATGCGTTGAATTATATTAACTATAAGAGCATTGATGAATCCTCATTAAACTTTATTAGAAAACTTTATTCAAAAGAACGATATACGTCTATCTCATCTAAATATAACTTTTAATAAGTTCAACGACTATCGAAAGCTAAATAATAACAGTGAAGCGAGTAGAGTAGACCACAAGTGTGGGCGTGTGAAAACACTTTACGAAATGAAGAGCTCTCATTACTTGTAATGAGATGATTATATAGTCTAGTATCCTATGGAAACATAGGGATGTTTCAAAGAAAACTGTATGAACTAACGATTCATATGAATGTAACGACCAGGAGGAAAAACCCCAGTATATCTTGCTCATATATTACTTAAGTCCGTTGCAGTAGGATCTGAAAAATACAACTTAGAAGATGATGGTTTTGATGGATTTGGTATCAATCTTGAAATCATTAAATCAAGATCTAATCAGGCAGGTCAGAAAGTTAGATTGATCTATGATAAAGTGCGAGGAATTGACCCGATTCGTACTTGTATTGCTTATGCAAAAGAAATGGGGCTTTGTGGTGGAAATAAGAACGGAACATACTTTATTGACCATCCAGATAAGAAATTCCCAATGAGAACGGTAAATGATTATTTCCGGGAGAATAAGGAAATGTATAAGATTATGTATGACCAGATCACCCCATCACTTAGAGCAAAATTGTCAACTGTGGATGAGACTCAGTTAGTGATCGAGGATGAAATGATGGATTACTAAAAGTTATATATTATCAAGTTGAATGGTAAAAGGATATTTCTAAGTATCCTTTTACCAAATAATATTAAGAAAGGAGTGTGAAATATGGTTATTATAATTGCAGTTATGAAAGGTGGTGAAATTTGTGGATGATATTTATATCAACAGAATTATTCAAGGTGGAATTTATTTCCTAACTCTTGAAGATGGTAAGACAAGACCGTATGTAGTAATAAGTAAGAATTCAGGTTATGGTGTGAATGTAATACTTTTTGTAGTGACATCAAAATGTCCATTATCTGACTATATGTTACCTGTTGTGATTGGAGGGAAAGTATCTTTTATAAGAACTTCCGGAACGAAAGAAGTTTCTCCAAAAATGATCATTGATTCAGATTTTGGAGGGGTTATTCGACCAGACATACTATCTCTGGCAATTTCGTTTTATGCCTCACGATTTATGAATTTAAAAGAGTCTGATGTAGATCGATTAGAAAAGGATAAGGATCGCTATCTGCATGATATCCAAGAAAAGAGATATCCTTTGTATATGAATACTGGACTCACTTTTAATGTAAAAGACTTTTTAAAGAATAAGTATTCAGAACACCCGGATGCGACTATTGTTCGAAGTGCCACCCAAGAGAGACATGTTCAACAAGGAGCAAGCTTACTTGATGTTGATCATAGTGCATCAAAAAGAAAATATCCTTTAGATTTGAATGAGTGGGATTTGAATGATTTAAAAATGTTTCGAAGTGATATGTTTCGCTTAACTGAAAAAGAGTTGATTACAAAATACGGATGCTCAGCAAATCGGATTCAGTATATCAAACGAAACATCAAATATGTTATCAAAAAGAAAAGGGGGATTCGAATATGAGAGATCAGTTAACTAAGAAAGAAATAGCGTTGTATGAGCAAGGATTAGAGAACGTGAGGATATTAAAGACACGATCAGATGTTACAAGAATTTTGTTTATGATGATTATCAATATAGTTATTGCAGTAGGTACTACACTACCTACCATAATGATCTCAATTGGACTTGTTACAGTCATTTCTTTGGTATTTTATTATTTCGATTTACCAATGAAAATGAATCTGATATATTCTTGGGAGACTGTTGCCATATATGTTATCATCATGATGATACTGTATTACTTGGGTAATGATCTTTCATTTATCCTTGTAATCAAAATCATCACAAATGTGTATTTTTGCACAACTTTGTCAAATAAATTAGGTATGACAGAGCGTTATTGTAAGCATATGTTAAGAAAAGTAAAGTGAGGAAACGATTATGCCTGAAATAAAGAAATATTCGACAAAAGATGAGTTATTAGCAGCAGATAAAAAATATGACCACAAAACATCTGTGGTAGGTAAATCTGCATTAACTTTTCCGGGTTACATAAACTCTACAAGAACTCAGATGTTCACAAGCCATCTGAACCAGTTCTTGGATGTATTGACCCCGGAGTTTCCATATATGTTTACCGGCGCTGAGAATGTTGTCGGTAAACATTCAACTGGATATAAAGAAGTCAAGCATGATTCTATCGTGTATCGAAAAATCATGAAGTTTGATGATATTATTGAAAGCCCATTAGAGGGTTACGTCTTCTTATATGATAAGAAGAAAAATAAGTACTCTGTTATTCATAGAACAGAGAATGAAGATCTTGTTGAAGATTATTCTTTCCGTTACAATAATGAACGGATAGACGAAGTGGTTGAAGGAGAAGAGCTTCCAAAGGGAGATATTCTCTGTAAAGCAAGCGCATATGATGAGAGTATGAATTATCGTTACGGTAGAAATGCTCCCATTATGTATACATTAGACCCATACACATCAGAAGATGCTGCAGAGATTGCTGAATCATTCTCGACTGCAATGTCATCCGTGAAAGAAAAGACGATTGAAGCAGGCATGAACCTGAATGATATTCCGTTGAATCTTTACGGAGATGAAGAACATTATAAAGTATTTCCAGATGTTGGTGAATATTGTAAGAGTGCAATATTTGCTACAAGAACTTTGTTCAATGAGCAAGTCTTCTTTGATTTAAAAGATGATAGTTTACGTTCAACAAAAGATTTTGATCGAGAATATTACACTCTTGGAGCAGGGTCAAGAATTGTAGATATTACCATTTTCTGCAATAATGAAGATTTTCCTAAGAACTCTTTTACCAAACAGATTCGAAGATATAAGAAGTCTCAGGAAAAATTCTATAAGGCAATTATGGAAACCTGCCAGGAAATCATAAACTCTGGTGAAGATTATACAAAAGAAATTGATGATCTCTATGTACGTGCAAGAGATTTTATAGATGAGACTACAAAATGGGTAGACTCTGGAGATCATTGTTTTGGTAACATCAAAATTGACTTCAAGATTGAGAAAGTAACTCCTCTTGGAGTTGGTGGTAAGTTTACCGGTCGTATGGGTAATAAATCTGTTGTAAGTAGAATTGTTCCAGACGAGGATATGCCAATTACTGATACAGGAAAGCGTGTGCTGGTGAAATTGAATTTGCTTGCAATTATTAACCGTACAACAGGATATGTTCCACATGAACTGTATGCCACGTTTGTGTTGGATCGTGCCAGAGAAAAAATGGCAGAGATGACGAAATTGAAAGATCAGGAGAAGTTTTTATTCCAGATCATTGATGATTTCAATCATCGTCAGGCAGAAGCCATGTATGAACATTACAAGACATTATCAACTTCGGAAAAGAAGGATTATATTTCCGATTGTATCTATGAAGGAATTCATATCGAGCAGATGCCAATTTGGGAAGATAAGCCGATTTTTGAAGTTTTGCATGATATGTATCTTAAGTATGATTGGTTAAAACCTTACACGATTTACCAGAGAAAGTGGGGACGTGAATACGAGACTCTTACAAAAGCTATTGTAGGAGAAATGTATATGTTCCGTTTAAAGCAGACCTCTGAAAAAGGTTTCTCTGCAAGAAATCAAGGTGCTGTGAATATGAAAGGGCTTCCGGAAAGATCATATAAGAATCGGAATAACACGGATATCTCTTCAGATACTGCAATCAGATCTGGTGAGTTTGAGACACTTACTCTGAATACGGCAATGGATCCGGAAGAGCTTGCGTTATGGCATTGCTTCTATAGAACAAGTCCAAAAGCACGAAAAGATATGGCAAAATCGATCTATAAGGATGAATCTATTCTTCAAATTGATGATGCATATGATATCCGAACGGCTCAGTTATTTGGAGTTATCTTTAAGAGTCTTTCATTTAAGATTGACTTCGTGGATTCTGATGAAGAAATTCGAAGCCTTGATTCTATCATTATGAAGGAACATCGATGGGGCGGAAAAGTATTCATCATGACGGATTACGATTTCTATATGATGAAAGTGAAAGAAGAAATCACAGAAAAAATTAAAGAAGAGTATCCAATTATCACAAAGCCTGAATTAGACCAGAAAGTGGAAGATATGATGGTTACTACAAGAAGATTGATTGGAAACAAGAAATAATTTTTAGGGGACTTTCGAGTCCCCTTTTTTTACCCTTGGAACATTTCATTAAGTGGAAAGTAGGTGAAAATGTGACAAGAGAAGATATTTTAACCCAGCAAGATGATGTGATGGCATTTATTGATGAAGTGAAATATAAGCTTCGTTTCGTTGATAAAAGAAAGCTATCAAAAGTGAAAAAGATTTGTAGAAAGTATGATGAAACTCAGGGCAGTCAGATGCAAATGCCTGTTCCTGTAAATATTGCAACATACAATACTTTGATTGATATACAGATCAAAAAGATCATGAAAGATATCCATAAGGACTATAGTGATTTACCAATTCAAAGAGATTCAACTGAGATTTCATGTGTTGATGTAATTGGATATTCTGAAGTTGTTCTTGGTGATATGAATAAGATGTTAAAACGATCTTTTTTTATTAACTATAAAAATTATAAGAAATATATGAGACGAGATAAATCGGGAACGATTGGCAATAATTTTGAAAAAATATATAGTTTGCAAAAAGATAAGGTGGTCACAAATTTAGATTTTGTGATTGCAGTATATCGGATGCTTCCAAATATATTAAAGACAATAAAGAGAGGGGGAAATTAAGGTGTTTGATGCAAAAATTCCTAGGAATTGTTATATCAATATGGTTCGTAAGGTAGAAGCAACACGTCCATTGAATACAATGGACTATGGATTTTTTAATCGGAATTATCTACAGAATCAGATTGATGAAATTAATCATAGACTTACTGAACGATTATCAAAAGAAGAGCGAGATCGGTTAATTGGAGAAAAGAGTAGATTGATTGAATTATTTGATAAATTGAATCTAAATGCTGGAATGCGGAGAGAGAATGAAGAACCAGAAGAGCTTCCTCCGACAGAACCAATGCGATTTAGATCTCCGATTGAATTTTTTATGAATGAACGAGCAAAACAATCTCATCTAAATGGAGAGATTTCTCATGAGAGAATGCTTGATATTGGAGAAAATATATTAGGTGGTGATAAAGATGAGTTATAAGATTCATTTCGATGCAAATGGCGGAAGTCTAGCTGACCCAGCGGATATTACATCAGAAGACGGATTTTTTGTATTCCCTTCTGTAAATCCTAGAAAGGGATATGAATTAAAAGGTTTTACATTAGACCCTGATGATAATGGTTTATTTACTGCAAATGATATGCCTATTGAAAATGATATTACATTATATGCAGTTTGGGAAGCAATTACATTAACGATTATTTTCTTGAATGATGATGGTACTACACTAAAAGTACTATATAAAAAATACAATGATAAATTATTAGACAATGACATCCCAGAAGCGAAAGATATTGTGGGTAAAGTATTTGATGAATGGTATGCTGATTCCAATTTTTCTGTTATGATTGATAGGTCGGCATTTATTCATGAAAACGCAACATATTACCCAAAATATACAATAAAGCTTGTAAAAGTAAAGTTCGTAGAGCCTACTGGACACGTTCCATCTGTTACAATTGATGTAAAATATAAAGATACATTAACGCCTCCAACATTTGAATCTTGGGATGGTTATACTTTAGAAGGATATTATACAGACGAAGCTCTTACCATGCCATATGATTTTGATAATAAGGTAGTGAAATGGATGGTCTTGTATTTGAAATATACAAGAAATTATTATACAATCGATTTTGTAGATGTTGACGGAACTAAATTATCAGATTCATTAATAGTGGAACATGGAGGTGTTGCGATAAAGCCAGTTGATCCATCGAAAGAAAGTTATGTATTTAATTACTGGACATTAAATGATGAAAAATATGAGTTCGGAAATCCTGTCATAAAAAATATGACATTAGTTGCAAATTGGCAAGAAATATATTTCAAAGTCAGATTTTATGATGTGTATAATGTTGAAATTGCACAAACAGGCATTTCGCCTCAAGATGTTAGATATGGTAAAACCGCTAAAACTCCATCTGAGTATGAATTGATCGGTTCAAGTTTTGTTTGTTGGAGTACAACACGATCTGAAAAAGATAGGTATGATTTCAATACCCCAGTAAAAGCAAATTTGAAGTTATATGCTATTATGAAACTGAATGTTGTTCAAGTATGTTATTATAATCTAAACGAAGTAATTGAAACAAAAGAAATCAATGTTGGAAGTTATGCACCAGTGTTTGAGCCAACCGCATATAATAAAAATGTATTTTTCCTATCTTGGGCAAATGAAGATGGAAGTACATTTGATTTCACAAAACCAATTTTACAAAATACAAAATTATATGCAGTGTGGAGCACAGTCTTCACTTGTGTTGTATTTAATACTGCAGGTGGAACCGTAATGAATCCTGTACGAATCGAAGTTGGTAGTACTATAACAGAACCGAAAGTTCCAACAAAAGCGGGTCATACATTTATAGGTTGGTATGCGGATGCTGCAATGACAAAAGAATTTAATTTCTTATCTATCATTGAGCAGATGACAACCGTTTATGCAAAATGGTCAACCAATTATTATACGGTAACTTTTGTATATGGAAATCACTCTACAGATCAACTCACGCAAAGAGTTATGTATGGGTATTATGCAAAACAACCAGATACTCCTTATCGAGCTGGATATACATTCCAGTACTGGGCAAACTCAGCAGGTGAAAAATTTACGTTTTCATTCACCACAATTACAAAAGATATTACTTTGACTGCGGTTTGGAAACAGAAAGATCTTAGCTATTCTGGATCATTCTTAGCAATGGTAAATAGTGAAGAATACTACCTTGGAAAAGATGTTACCGCAGCTATTGAATTGATGCTATCTCAACCAATCAAAGAAATTGATTTTAAGTTATATACAGGTGGAAAAAGTTCTGTAGATGATGCAAATGCTGAGAATGACATCGCAACTCAAGACAGTATTGACGAAACTATGCAAGATTCTGTTGACGAAGAGACGTATATTCGACATGGGTATAGTGAAGCGTATATTGGTACAAGAAATACGACGACAAAGGATGCTATCGACGAATCTACAAGTGATATTGAGACTGATTATGATGAAGATATTGATACGCAAAGTGCTTCAAATATGATTGCTGTATACAGTGACGAAGATGTTTCCGATGACTCAAATGATACTACAAAAGAAACACCGATAGTTTATGCAGGTGATAGTGCCGTTTCTGGACTTACTGTAGAACAATTTTATGCGATTTACAATTGGTGTATTGGTAAAACATTTGATGCAACTTCATCATATATGTTTACATTTGATGAAAGCACCCTTACTATGCAGTATTATGTTAAAGAAACAAAATATGCGGTTCCAATGACTGGAAATCAAATCTCATCCGTGGTTCAAATGAGTAACGGAATTTCACTACTGACTACAACTCGTCAGCAAATATCATCTTACTTATCAAACTTTAAAGATAAATTTCCGGTTTATTATGATGCATAAAAGAATGAGGACACGATCAATTAAGATCGTGTCCTCATGTTTGTGTAGTAATGAAGGATATATAATGAAAGAGCAAAAGCTCTATAATATGTTTTTAAAATTGAGCTTGGCGAAGAGAGGTATTCACAGGCATATTATGTTACCGTTCATCATATCACCGCACGCATGTGTCCACATATGGACGAATTGCCCGTTCGCCTGACGGACATTGCCGGCCTCCACCGTTCAGGCTCAATTTGGGCAACCTATTCTTGGTAGCACCAAGAAACCGTTTTTCACGAAATGTCAGATTTTCCTGACTTACTCCGTCAAGCTCAATTAATTTATTGTTGGTATTTATGTGAAAAGATTAAATTTTTATCTTATGATAGAGATGACCTTATTCTAATAAAATAAATAGGAGGGACATATTATGATTGATTTTTTAGAGTGTTTAATCTTTTTTATTGTAATTACATTTGCAATGTATTGTATTGTGGAACAGCATTTCCGCATGTTTCCAAGTGTAGAGATTGAAAAGGAAAGATTAGATGAATTGAAAAAGTACTTTTTGGATCAAAAAGTTTCAAGTGAAGTTGGTTTGATGAACGATATTGAAGATTACCTTGGTCCAAAATTCTCAAAAGGATGTAGAATATTCTATTATCTTAAAGATAATAGTAAGAGTAGCGTGTTACTACATGCACCTGCGGGTGGAAAGATGATATTTATAATCGATCGAAATACGAACATGATTAAAGAAATTAAAATTTGTTATCCAGGAGAAAAGAAATATGAATGAGAAAGAAAAGTTATTTGAGTTTATTAACAAACCGGTTGAAACGAGTGCTAGAAACAGAATGGGATGTGATGAGAATTGGTACAACTCATATTATTCAATTTCGCACACATTCACAAAAGAAGAGTTAGAAGCTATGTCTGAGAGTGAAATAGATAACTTGGTAAAGCTTGCTGACAGCATATCTGAATCTTTATATTAGGGGTAAATTATGTGGATTAAATATATTGAACTGAAAAATTTTCAGAATATAAGAACTGGGCTAAAAGCAAAAGAAATCTCGATTGATTTTTCTAATCGAGAGAATACGATTTGCCTATTTGTTGGTCCAAATGGAATTGGTAAGACTAGCTTGCTAAGCTGTCTTACCCCTTTTGCAACCTTAGGAAATTTGGATATTAGAGATGCGAATCAGTTGGTTGTAAAAGGAGAGAATGGGTTTAAAAAAATTATCATATGTGATGGAACTGATGAGTATGTCATTCAGCATTTTTATACAGCATCTAAGGAAACTCATACAGTAAAGTCATATATCACATTAAATGGTTCGGAATTAAATCCGAATGGAAATGTTACATCATTCAAACAGACAGTTTCAGATTGTCTTGGTATTGATATGGATTATCTAAAGTTAATCCGATTGGGTGATAACGTAACAAATTTGATTAAATTGAAATCAACAGATCGAAAAAACTTTATGTCGAAGTTTTTAGACTCCGTTGATATTTATCTGAAATATCATCAAAAAATCAGTGGGGATGTAAGGGATTTGAAACTTATCATATCTCACACGATGGACAAATTAAAGAAACTTGAAATTGATGATCCTGAAATGACTAATCATCAGATCAAGGAATTGCGAACTGCACTTGATGCAAATCAAGAAGAGATTGACGTGATTCAAGACACGATTTCTAAAATAGATTTGAAGATAGAGGAATTAGAATTGCCAGAGAATCCAAGGGTTAAGATCAAATCTTTGGAAAATACAGTGTACAAGATGAATCTTGCTATGGAAAGTGAATATGCGAGTAAATCACTTTCAGAAATTGAGGAGATGCAGAGCAGATCTTCTGAGAAAATGACCTCACTGCATTCGGAAAAGAAAAGTTTGGAGACAATCATTGAGTATACTAATTCGATGATTGACAATTTATATACAGAAGTTGATCGAATTGAAAAACAGATTCAGGATATTCTTCAAAAGAGTAATCTGGATCAATTAACAGAGTACCTTGCGACATTACATTCAAAGCGAGAACGATTGGACAAAGAGTCTTCTTTTGTAAGTTCAGATTTTGGTGATTTAACAAAAGAAGAAGTTGATACGTGCGTTGTTGCATTTAAGAATGCACAACGTATCTTAAATATCACATATGAATTTGGAAAAGATCCTGTAAACGATGCAGTTAAGTTGATACGAGAGAAAAAGAATATTCGGGATTTTGTTTCATCGAAACTTGTTGCAATCGAGAAAGATAAGAAACGGCGTGAGAAAACTTATCTCGATACCATTATTGATAAGTATGGTAAATTGCAGAAGCCAACTTGTAAAGGATGCTTTTTAACGGATTTATATGATGATATCATGCGAGTGAAAGATATAGAACCAGATATTTCGAAAACACATCGATCAGCAGAATACTATCAGATGGTAGAGTCAGTTTACGATAATATCTCAAGTGTTATTTCAGATGAGCTTGGTGAAGTACGAGATATCGTTAAGAAACTTCCAAATGAGATTCAGAAAGATCTGATCCTGGATACATTCTTTGACCATATTTGCAAATGTGAGAGCATTTATAACGAAAAAGCGGTCAACCAATTCATGATGGAATTTACCGAGTACAATAACTATCAGAATCTTTTGAAAGAGATCGAGGATACAATCCAGAAAATAAATATCGAGAGAGAAAAGAGTGATATCACTTATTTGGAAGAAAGTTTAGCTAGAACAAATTCTTCTTTGGA